>Ga0315284_10014785_pt1 | contig 11108 bp, 7 predicted proteins | sample YL17G09_16_MG_FD_203696 | JGI IMG/M metagenome (GOLD analysis project Ga0315284, IMG submission 203696) | Sediment microbial communities from Yellowstone Lake, YNP, Wyoming, USA - YL17G09_16 | ecosystem: Environmental > Aquatic > Freshwater > Lake > Sediment | place: USA: Wyoming | collected...
GGGCATCAGCGTGCTGTGGCCACAGCCTGATCTGGTGTACATGGTGACAGGGACAGATGGTTTCCGCGCCTATGTCGTCAATCCAGATGAGCCAAGCATTGAACTGCACAAAGACTGCCTGACAAAGGGATTTGGACAGGACAGCTTCAGCACGTCAAATGTCGCGAATTGCATGGTTGCTTATAACCAAAAAATCCTCATTGGCAGCAAACCAGGCCTGCTTGAGACAGATTCTACGTTTCATATCTATGATGTCTCGTATCCAGAGGGAGTGCCAGATAGGAACAACCCGGACCGACCTATTACGGTTACCTTAGATACTGAACTGAATTGCTTGAAACATACGGATGTCAATCACATTGATATCACCCCGTCAGGTCTGATTGTACTTTCAACATCCCAAGGAGTTGCAGTTTTGCATATCTCGTGGATCCCTGAATTGAACGCAATGACTGATGCAAATGCATGGAAGCTGATAAAAATCCCAGATAACACCTATCGTCCCTGGTGGACGAGCAGCTGGACGAGTTTCCAGGCGGATGCACGGTTTTCAGATGATTCAACCATCTTTGTGGTGAAAAACCCTGAGGGGCTCTGGAAAATTGACCTTGAAATCGACTACACAGCTCATTCCCATAACAGCAGACCAGCTGGTTTTTATCCAGGCGTGCAGTGCGGTCTTAACTACAGTCAATTGCTATATGGATGGAGAAACCCTGATATCGTCACGCTTCACCACCCCTATGGCTTGATTGTCGATGGCGACGATATTTATGTGCATGGCTGGAGCGGAAAAGTCAATAGACTTTCTTTTGCAGTGACCAATGCTCCTCCATCAGAACCAAGCATCAGCGGACCAGCCAATGGAAACAAAGGGACAGAATATGACTATACGTTTTCAGCAACCGATCCTGAAGGCAAAAGCCTGTTCTATTATATCGACTGGGGTGATGGAAAGTCAGAGCAGTGGGTTGGTCCTTACAGCTCTAGTGAGCCGGTGACCATTGGGCATACATGGATACAAAAGGGAACCTATCAGATACAAGCAAAAGTAATGGATGAAGACAACGGGGTAAGCTATTGGGGCAAGTATCAAGTAACGATGCCGAAAAGTAATATCATCGAACATCCCTTTTTATGGAAAATCTTTGAACGAATCATGAGCATCTTTCCAATAATCAAACATTTTATGGAAATGATCTCTTAGATAAAAAATAACTGAGCCTAGACGATCGTCACCCTTGAAAGAAAAATCTTGAATTGTTGTACTGCTGTATCAGTGGAATTTTCTGCGCAGGTGATATTGACTGAAATTTGTGGTACAGCTTTTAGGAACCCAAACCCTATACCAAAGAGTGGGATGACGACGTTTACTTTTTCTCCTGCAGGGACTGTCTCAGGAAATGTATACTTTCCCAGATGGATGAAAAAACCTCCGGTAATGTCAAGCTCCCCGATAATCCCGGTTGCATTCGCATCTCCTGAGTTCTCAATCTCAATTGTTAATGTCTTTCCACCAGATATCTTCGTAATGGTAAGATCAGGCTCTGATACCGTTACTTCGCCGTAGCAATAGATCCCGCCCCAGAAAGAACCAGAATCACTTTCTGCCGAACCTGCAACAAGAAGACCATCTGCCATTGATAACGTTCCATACACATAATTCGTCGAGTCGTTATTGATAAAATGCGCTGCTACGAGATCACCCGTAAAAATATCAAAACAACACATGCGAGCACGACGATTCTCTCCAACACCGGTGTCTTCAACGATGAACAATCGATTCATCGCGATCGTGGGTTTCGCATTGTACTCCCCATTGTTTTCTGAAGAATAGTTCCAATATTCGTCTCCGGTCTCTATGTCGATACAATGGATCATCCCTGGGATCGACGCATACGGATTGAGAGCACCAACGAATAACCTCCCAGACCCGATTACGAGAGAGGATGCTACCAAGAAGCCTTCTTTCAGCGGAAATTCCCATTGGATTGTCCCATTGTGTACACAGTAGACGGAATCATCGGATGCACCAAAGATGTTGTTGTTCACGACAACCGGATGTCCTGTCGTTATTTGTTCATCTGACTGCCAGATCACATCCCCGGTAAGAGCATCAAAACAGGTTAAGAGGTTCCCAACACCAGCAGCATATACCTTGCCATCAACGACCGCTGGAGAAATATCTTTTGCATTTTTCGTACTATTATACCAGGCTACCGATCCATCTTCACTATGCAAGCAATAGAGTTTGCTTTTATTGGTTGCCGGATACTCATTTGTACAACTGATGTATATTCTCTCCCCATAAATCACTGGAGAGCCCTGTATCATAATATCAGTATCTAATAAATGGTTCCAAATTTGCTGTCCTGTTGATGCGTTTATGCACAGGAATCTTCCATTCAACGATGCAACATATACTCTTCCATTATGCACTGCAGGAGATGAAAATAATTGATCATTTATGGTGTAGTTCCATACGTATGAGCCATTATAGAGATCTAAACAATGAATATGACCTTCCCACCAGTTGCATGTTGTTATGTATGCTTTTCCATCAACAAGAGACGGTGAGGATTCGATAAAACCTTCGACCGTATGATTCCATATCGTATGATTGATGTCAGGTGCTGGTGAGCTGGTATTCCCCGTTCGTGCTTCATCATGATAAAACATGGGCCACCAATCGATTTCACCTGAATTGTGATTAGTCTTTGAATTACTCTGTATTATAGCAGAGTTGTACAGAGCCAATGCTGGCGAAGTAACTAGTATTTGAATCATGATGATTACAAATATTTTCTTCATAGTATCCCTACATCGTTGAATTTACTAAGCTTATAATAATCTTTAGTGTATATAAAATTATTCAGTTTTATATTATAAAGAGTTACAGAAGTGTTCACAGAAATTTTTTTAAAAAAAATTCTTTTTCCCTTTCGCTCAACAGGAAGAGAAGTAGTTTTAGGTGATTCTTAAAAGTTGACTCCCCGATTTTTTAGAGCGGCTTGTAGTTGATGGAAAAATGAGCAGACGATCCATCCGTCTCTTTTATCTGCGGCTTCTGCAGTTCCTGTAACCGGATGGTCTCAAACGGAATCTGTTTCTCTTGTAAGAGCGCGGAAATCCCTGGCACATGCCCGTCACCGACGCAGGCGATTATCTTCTGATGTTTCTCATGCAATGAGACAAGCTTGAGCACCATAAACTCGTTTCGCTCATCGATGAGCGTGCGTTTGATGGTGGGGAATTTCTTGCCTATCTCCTGGATGTAGGAATCGAAGTTCTGTTGGTAGTTTTTCAGTTCTTGTTCGACCCGTTTCTTGGAAACAAAGAACCCGGCAACGCCGGAGAACAGAAGTTTGAATTTTTCCGAAAATGGCATCGTGTTCCACATGCGGATGAAGAGCTGTTGCGCGTTTGTATCGATGAACGCGACCGGCAGCTGATGCGATTGCGCATAGTGTATCGCGGTCAGCATCTCGTCTCCCGCGTTCACGCCGTATTCCTCTGCCATGCTCTCCTGGAACTGTGCGAGCATCTTGTAGACGATCGGCAGGTTCTTTTTTGCTGCGTGATAGGCGGCAGGGTCGGTGTTCCGCAGCATGATTGCCTGGTATCGTTGCGGGTCGAGCTCAACACCGATGATCTCCGGTTCTTTATCCTCAAAGATGTTGAGCAGTGCTGCGGAAAGATCAAAGACGTGTCCGGTGCCGATGAGGGTGATCATGAGTTGCGGCAAATACGATGGTATTTGATTAAGGTATTTGTCTCCCCCCAACCAAATATTCGGCAATCGTCGATATAACAATCGACAATATTAAATACTATGAAAGACATAATAATATGTATGTGTAACGTCATCGACGATTATCGGGAAGATGAATTATCCGACGCATGGATAAGAATCGAAAGAAGGAAAATGCTCTATTCATAATTTTCCCCCCTTTTCCTCTCTTTCATCCTTTATTTTTTTTAGTTATTTCTCCGAGAGAAAACCCCAGATCGCTAGTATCGATAATGCTCAGACTTGTACGGGCCGTTCACCTTGACACCGATATAATCAGCCTGCTCTTTAGAGAGCTTCGTTAATCGGACGCCAAGCTTGCCCAGATGCAGCCGCGCGACCTCTTCATCAAGGATCTTCGGCAGCATGTACACCCCGATCGGATGCTTTTCTTTCCACAATGCTATTTGCGCAAGCACCTGATTCGTAAACGAATTGCTCATCACAAAACTCGGATGCCCCATCGCACACCCCAGGTTCACCAGGCGACCTTCCGCCAGCACAAAAATCTCATGACCATCAGGGAACACATACTTGTCCACCTGCGGTTTGATATTCACTTTTTTCACACCTTTCAACGCATCGAGCTTGCCGACCTCAATCTCATGGTCGAAATGACCGATGTTGCACACGATCGCCTGATCCTTCATTTTTTTCATATGATCAGTCGTGATAACATCCTTGCACCCGGTCGCAGTCACATAGATATTCCCTTCAGTAAGACTGTCCTCCACGGTCTTGACCTCGTAGCCTTCCATGACCGCCTGCAGCGCACAGATAGGGTCAATTTCGTTGACAATCACCCGAGCACCAAACCCGCGCATCGACTGACAACAGCCTTTACCGACATCACCGTACCCACAGACTACAACGGTTTTCCCAGCGATCATCACATCGGTCGCCCGCTTAATCCCATCCGCAAGGCTCTCCCGGCACCCGTAATGATTATCGAACTTTGACTTCGTCACCGAATCATTCACGTTAAACGCGGGGAACAAAAGAGTTTTTGTCTCCAGCATTTGATACAGCCGATGCACACCAGTCGTTGTTTCCTCAGACACTCCTTTGATGTCTTTGACAAGACCAGACCAGTAGGTGGGATTCGTCGCATAGATTTGTTTCAGAAGCTTCATGAGCTCTTCGAAATCCTTGCCTTCTTTAGAATAATTTTTTTTCAAAAGCGACGGGTCCCGCTCCACCTCAAATCCCTTGTGCATCATGAGGGTCGCATCCCCGCCATCATCCACAATCAACTGTGGTCCTTTCCCATTGCCAAAATCCAACGCCTTCTGCGTACACCACCAGTACTCCGCAAGGCTTTCGCCTTTCCACGCAAACACCGGCACACCGGTCTTGGCAATCGCAGCAGCAGCGTGATCCTGCGTTGAGAAAATATTACAGCTCGCCCACCGCACCTGCGCGCCCAACTCTCGTAATGTTTCAATGAGCACCGCGGTCTGAATTGTCATATGCAGACTGCCGGAGATCCGCGCGCCCTTCAACGGTTTACTCACACCGTATTTCTCCCGCACCGCCATGAGCCCGGGCATCTCTTTTTCCGCAATCTCGATTTCTTTTCTGCCAAACCCAGCAAGGGTGATATCCTTGACCGCATAGTCGTTTTTCTGTGATGCTTTCATGACACCATACTCCACTAATAATTTTATTTCAGGATGAGTTTCGCATCCACAACACAGATGCGTTTCTCATACACAAACACCGGATTCAAATCCATCTGGTCAACCTGATCAATAAGTTCCTCACCCAGTTTTGAGACCTTTAGGACGAGATCAATAACAAGCTGTTTGTTGGCTTTCATCCCGCGGAACCCCTCTAAGAGCTTTTTGCCGGCCAGCTCTTCGATCATCTGGCGTGCATCGTAGGAATCGATAGGAACAACACGGAACGAGACATCCTTGTACAGCTCGGTGAAGATACCACCGATCCCGCACATGATGGAAAGACCAAACGTCGCATCCTGCACCAGGCCAACGATGATCTCCACTCCTTTTTCCTCTATTTGATCGACTAAAAGATTCTCCGTGGGGAACTTCTTGCGAAACTCTTTGAAGGATTTTTTCAACTCCTCTTTATTCTGAATGTTCAGCCTCACGCCACCGACATCGGTCTTATGAAGGATAGCAGGCGAGCAGACCTTGAGTGCAACAGGAAACCGCAGCGTGAGTTTTTCCAGATCTTTTTCTGTCCGAACCACCTGGAACTGTGTGGTGGGAATCCCATATGCCCGCATGAGGTCTTTTACTTCGTTTTCCGCAAGGGCACCGGTCCTGCCCGCAAGCAGTTTCTTCACAACCGCATTCATGGTCAGTCCTTCTTCCGGTTATCGATAACTCGTTTTGCCTTTAAACCTGTTTCGAGGATCGTATTCGGCGGCAACACATCTACACGCGGAGTGAACACAATAACGGACTGGATGTCCCCTTTGAGCTTTTGCGCTAACTGCTCGGAATCCACCTGGCTGAGCCGCTGCTTGGTCTCCACCTCGACCGTCAACATGTCGACATCATTTTCCGTGGATAGCACCATCCGCCAGTTCCCCCCGACCAACGGATTGTTCATGAGCACCGACTCGATCTGGCCAGGGTAAATGTTCGTCCCCCGGATGATTACCATGTCATCGGACCGCCCCTTGATCATCGAATGCCGCACATGTGTTCTACCACATTCACACAGCTTCGTATCATAGAGCTTTGCAATATCCCTTGTTCGATACCGCAGCAGCGGCATCCCTTCTTTCGTAATCGTGGTCAGAACAATCTCGCCTTCCTCTTCGACACCGACCGGCTCCAAGGTGATGGGATCAACACATTCGATAAGGAAATGATCCTCCCAGAGATGCAAACCATCATGCTGGCCACAGTCCGTGGACACACCAGGGCCGCACATCTCGGTCAGGCCATAAATATCATGCACATCCATGTCCCAGGTCTCCATGATCCGTTTCTTCAACCCAGGGGTGAACATCTCCGCGCCGAACAATCCGTTCCTCACCTTCAAGCGCTTCGGGTCAATACCCATCTCCAAGGAGACCTGACCAAGGCGCATCGCATACGACGCGACCCCGGAAATAAACGTGGTCCCGTAATACTCCATGAGTTTGATCTGCCGCTCCGACTGCCCTTTACCAGATGGGATAACGAGCGCACCTATTTTCTGTGCACCATAATGAAACCCGAACGCACCCGTAAACGTCCCGTACGGGATCGGGTTCTGAAAAACATCTTTTTTCGTCAGACCGGACATGGACAGACATCGCGCCATCACCTCAGACCAGACCTCCAGATCACCACGGGTGTAACACGCGGTCACCGGCACACCGGTCGTCCCTGAAGATGCATGAAGTTCAACGCAGTTCTCCAATGATGTGGTCATCATCCCGAACGGCGCGTTCTTCCGCAAATCATCCTTGGTTGTAAACGGCAGTTTCCTGATATCAGCAAGGGTTTTAATGTCCTCGGGTTTCACCCGAAGCTCCTTAAATTTCTTCTTATAATGCGGCACCGTCTCATACACAAGATGCACGGTTTTCTGTAACCGCTCCAGCTGCAGCTCCTGGAGTTTCTTCCGCGACAAGGCTTCCATTTTCGTGTTGAAAAGATGATCCATAGCACTCCCACGCCCCCAATACACTGATTATTTATTAAGGTTGATGACCTGAATGCGAGAAGGAACCGTAAAAGAGGTAGAACAAAGGTTATTAAAGGAGAGGTATGTTATAAAATTGATAATGGGGGAAAGGCATGGAAAAAGATCCATTGTTAAGGAAAGAGTTAGTGGTTGGAATCATTCTCTTGTTCGTTGCGACAGGCATCATTCCAGCTATTGCATACAATATAGACAAAGCGTCTCACCGACCATCAAGGGGGAATATCCTCTATGTTGGAGGTAGTGGACCAGGTAACTATACCAAGATTCAGGATGCAATCAATGATTCAAATAATGGGGATATTATCTTTGTGTATGATGATTCCTCTCCTTATTATGAACATCTCAGTGTACCGAAATCATTGTCTTTAATCGGAGAAGATAAAAATTCAACGATCATTGACGGCAAAGGAAGCAATGATATTATTCAAATCAATGCAAATTGGGTGAATATCAGAGAATTCACCATCAGAAACGGAAGAAGTGGGATACATTTTTTGTACGGTAATTACAATAACTGTTCGATTGAAAACAATATTATCACCCGCTGTTCTTATCGTGGTATCGATATCCACAACGCATACGATACCGTGATTACGCGAAATATTGTTACTAATAATACAGGGTCTGGTATTTCTGCATATAACTCCAGGAATGATTTCATCTTAGAGAATGTTATTGAAAATAATGCTTACTATGGCATGAGTTTTTCATCGTGCTCATCAATTTTGCTGAAGAGAAATACAATTGGAAAAAACAACGAATCCGGTATTTATTTAGTGGATTCGACGAACATGAATATCTCGGATAATGTCTTTACAACACGAAATGGACTGACTATCAAGGGATGTTTCCCTGAGTATTGGGCTACCCACATCATTAAAAATAACACGATTGATGGAAAACCTATTTGCTATTACAAAAACTGTTCGAATCTGAACATCTCGGGTGACACAGGACAAATCATCTTCGCTAATTGTTCTTCCTGTTTGCTTCATCATCTTAATATATCGAATGTAGAGAGCGGTGTTCAAATAGGATGCTCTTCAAATTTTCTTATTTTCGATAATTTCATTCATGACAACATCAAAGGAATTAGAATAGATACCTCTACAGAAATCATCCTCATGAATAACACCGTAACAAATAACTGCTTGGGTATCTTTCTTGTTGAATATGATACGAATATTACCATACGAAATAACAGAATATGTAATAATGAAATGGCTCTCTGCGCGGTAGCAGCTCAATACAATCGCATTGTATCAAACATCATTTCCGACAACAAAAATGGTATTTATTTTGGTGAAAATATGATGTACCATGGTGAGGATGATAATGTAATTGTAGATAATATAATATCGAATAATACATATGGAATTAATTGTGTTTTTTCAGATTCTGATTCAACTAATAATCATTTCTACCATAATTCCCTCATAAACAACAATTACAATGCCTACGATGAATATCATGACGTATGGAACAGTCGATATCCATATGGAGGAAACTACTGGTCTGACTACACCGGTTTAGATGCCGACCACGATGGCATCGGTGATACACCTTACGATATTATACCTCAATACAATCGAGATAACTATCCTTTGATGTCACCATATAATAAAACGAATGAACCACCTAATAAATTGAATATAAAAGGACCAATTCTCAGACGAGCAGATGTGCAACAGAACTATACCTTCAATGTGATAGATCCAAATGGAGACTGCCTCTTTTATAAAATAGATTGGGGAGATGGGATGTCAGAACAAAGTATTTCACCTTACGACACTGATGTCAATCTCACCCTTTACCATGCTTGGAAAAAACCGGGGATATATACAATAACTGCGAAGGCTGAAGATCCCTTTGGTGAAAAAACCAATACAGAAATCATAAAAGTAATAATCCTACCAAAAAAAGGAGCTCTTATCTCTTTTTTTCTCACATTCTTGGAGAGATTTCCATTATTGAAGCAAATCATTGAATGGATATTTGGTAGTGGGGATGTAAAATGAAGAATTTTGGAGCTGCTCTTATTGTTCTTTTATTTATTGGTGTCGCAATCGCACCAAGCATCAACGTCAACGTTGTCAAAGCATCCGATGACAATGAACTCGTAGAGGTGACCTCCCAAACATGCGGCGTCAAAGGAGGCAACAACCATACCGTGCAGTTAACAAAACGACAAGTGCGAGAATTACAAAGAGTGTTTGATGATTTAAAGAATCGTTTGTCAACAGCGGGGTCAATGGAAGAAACGCAAAAGATATTCAACGACACAATCGTATCATTGAGCAGATACAATCTATTGCCCAACGGTATGAACATCGAACAAGCAAAAAGATTGGTGACTAGTACAAGTCAAAATCAAAAAGGAGAAACATTATTTAAGAAAATATCTACGAAATTCCAAGCAGATACAAAGGCAGGAACGATACAGAACTCATTTTGCTACGTCGCAGGCAACACAAGTAATACTCATTTTGCAAAACCTGTTACGAAACTAACGATGCATTTGTATGATATTATGGATTATAGTTCCGGAAATCATATCTTGGTAGAAATTTCCACAGCCTTGTGGATCGTATTTAATCCATTCAGCATCATCAGTCAAATGATATTACAGCGACAGGGAAATCATTGTGGCGTCAGCATCTTTTTTGGCAATTTTAAATATTATCCTTATCCCAATTGGCTATACCCAGCGCAAGGATGGCTCTCGACGAATGGCATCAACGGAAAACAGAACATCACAGGTTCCTTTTGGGGACAAAAAGTAACGAGCGGGTGGCAACCACAAGATGATTGGCACATGAATTATACTTGGAGAGGATGCATCGGATTTACAGGATTCATAACATATGTTGGTTTAGACAGTGCGTATTACCTCGGCTCTGCTCTCCATGTAAACGTAGGTCCAAATCGACCTTAGCTTCTTGGTGGAATCAAGAATCGAAAAAAAGATGATAAAGAAGCGAAATGACTCTCTTTTTCAGACGATCTCTTTCCTTTTATTCCTGCCCCATGATCGAACCCAAGAAACTATTTAAAGCCACATTCCTTCAAATCGAATACCTATGAATCAACAACATGAACCCCGTGGATGGCAGATCCATCATCACGAACAACTATTTTTCAAAGGAAACACGGGTGCCCCGACCATTCGACTCAAATTCTTCCATTATCCATCCTACCGACAAACAGTCGCCATCAATCAACCACCTGCATACTGTAAGCTTAAGACGAAACCCAACAACACGTTTTTCCTGTTCCAACAGAAGATTCGGATGAAAGGAGCAATCTCTCTTGAACGAATTATTTCGGTCTATCCACAGCCCTCAACACCCCCCGTAAACAAGACATGGGGCAGGATATCGGACATCCCTCGACTCCTCCAGCGAAAATACAAACAAAGCTTCGCCTATTGGCCGGTGAGCTCATCAGCAATCCAGAATATCTCCCAAGAACGCTGGTTCGCCACCGATGACCTATCCGACTGGGTGCAAGCGGTGAGTCGCTACATCATCATGAAAATTAAGCATCCTGAAAAACAAGAGAAACGGTTAGGCGCGGACCAAGTGCTCCGCACCGGCAGCGGTGATTGCGACGAATTCACGGATCTGTTCATTACACTTGCTCGTATACG
>Ga0315284_10014786_pt1 | contig 11108 bp, 5 predicted proteins | sample YL17G09_16_MG_FD_203696 | JGI IMG/M metagenome (GOLD analysis project Ga0315284, IMG submission 203696) | Sediment microbial communities from Yellowstone Lake, YNP, Wyoming, USA - YL17G09_16 | ecosystem: Environmental > Aquatic > Freshwater > Lake > Sediment | place: USA: Wyoming | collected...
TTCACCCCTGCTGCGCCGTCAGGTGCGGCCCATTGCTCAACAATAAGATACTGGTCATCTATCTTACTTATGATTTCCTTCACGGTGGTAAGGCCGTCGAGTCAATTCGCACGCTGATCAGTAAACGGAGAGTAGTCTACGTATTTTTTGGCAATCATCTGAGGTTCCTGTCATGGACCCAGGAGAACGCAGGACATCTCGTGTACACAACGGCCAACCTGCGGCGACCTCCTGTATGTTTCGTGCTCTTTCGAGATCAGCGCGACCCTCAATCCACTTACGTGCTACCTATTGCGCCAATTCCTTGTGATCACGTCGACAGCATACTCTCCGCCATCAGACATGTGACGATCTCTGAGTTCGCAGATGAGAAGCTCCGCAGCGATCTCGACACATTTTTCTTTTGGTATGTGGCGGCTCCTGTGACCTGTTAGGCAAATTGTGTGGGGTGCAAGAAAGAAATGGACACACCAGTCTTCGGACCTATGCGGAACGCGAAACCACGACGCTATACTCGGCGCGTGTTCACCAAAGTCGCGGGTTTTGGCGTGGTATCACTGTCCCTGACGGGACACCTCGTCTCAAGGCTGGTTGCCCAGCAGTCTAACAGGCGGCCGAACATCGTGCTCATCATGGCTGATGACATGGGCTATTCGGACATCGGCTGCTACGGCGGCGAAGTGAATATGCCCAATCTAGACCAGCTCGCGGCGGGCGGGCTGCGATTCTCGCAGTTCTACAACGCCGCTCGATGCTGTCCCACACGTGCGTCTCTGCTGACCGGGCTCTATCCTCACCAAGCGGGCGTCGGGCACATGGTCGAGAACCGGGGCTATCCCGCCTACCAGGGCTATCTCAACGACCATTGCGTCACGATCGCCGAGGCCCTCAAGCCTGCCGGCTATCGCACGCTGATGTCGGGCAAGTGGCACGTCGGCGAGGACCGGCCGCACTGGCCGGTTGACCGGGGGTTCGACCGCTATTTCGGCTTGATCAGCGGCGCCGCAAACTACTTCGACCCGACACAGGACAAGGCCCCGGGTGTCATGCGGAAGATGGCTATCGACGACCAGCCGTACACGCCCCCGAAGGAAGGCTTCTACATCACCGACGCCTTCACCGACCACGCGGTCCAGTTCCTCGACCAGTACGGGCGGGACGAGAAACCCTTCTTCCTTTACCTTGCATACACGTCGCCGCACTGGCCGCTGCACGCCCTGCCCGCGGACATTGCCAAGTACAAAGGCAAATACCTCAAGGGCTGGGACGCGCTCCGGGAGGAGCGGTATCAACGCATGGTCAGGATGGGTCTGATCAGCGACAAGTGGAAGATGTCGCCGCGAGACATGGAAACCCAGCCGTGGGCCGAGGAGAAAGACAAGGAGCTGATGGACCTGAAGACGGCCGTGTACGCCGCACAGATCGAGCGGATGGATTGCGGCATCGGCCGGGTCCTCGACAAGATCAAAGAACTCGGCGCCCAAGAGAACACGCTGGTGATGTTTCTCGCCGACAACGGGGGCTGTGCTGAGGGCGGGCCGAGCGGCTTCGACAATCGCAGGAACGGCGTGCCGCCGGGCGGCGTCGATTCGTTCATGAGCTACGGCCAGTCCTGGGCCAACGCCAGCAACACGCCCTTCCGCCGGTATAAGCACTGGGTGCACGAGGGCGGGATTTCGACCCCGTTTATCGCGTATTGGCTCCGCGTCATCAAGAATAGCGGCGCGATCACTCGCGAGGTCGGGCACCTGATCGATGTGATGGCCACGTGTCTCGATGTCGCCGGCGCCGACTATCCCAAAGCGTATGAGGACAAGGAACTGACGCCGCTTGAAGGCAAGAGCCTGCTGCCGGTCTTCGAGGGCAAGGGACGGCGGGGCTACGACGCCCTGTTCTGGGAGCACGAGGGAAATCGCGCCGTGCGGCAGGGCAAATGGAAGCTGGTCGCCGCTCACGGCAGCGTGTGGGAGCTCTACGACCTGGAGGCCGACCGCACAGAGCTGAACAATCTCGCCGCCGGGCATCCTGAAAAAGCGAATGAAGTTAAGGCCCTGTACGAGGGCTGGGCGATCCGTTGCAGCGTCCTGCCCTGGCCCATCAAGAAGCCGAAACAGTGAGTCTCAATCGGGACACTGCGTCAGTATGACTGATGACCGCATCGCGATAAAGGCAACTCCATCCGACTCGCGTCTCTTCTTCGCCGATAATCTCCGCACGACGATCATCGTGATGGTCATCCTGGTCCATCTGTCTATCACGTACGGTGGCGCCGGCTCCTGGTGCTACAAGGAAGTGGATCGCCCGGACGCGTTCACGTTCTCGGTCCTGTCGATCCAGAACGCAGTGTTCCAGTCCTTCTTCATGGGCCTTTTATTTTTGCTCTCCGGGTACTTCGTGCCGGCATCCTACGACCGCAAGGGCACCGGGCGATTCCTTGGGGATCGGCTTCTGCGTCTCGGCGTCCCCCTGCTCTGCTACGATTACCTCATCAACCTGCTCGTGATCTACGTGCTTGTGAAAGGCGGCGTCGCGGGTCCCCGGCGATCATTTGCCGATCTGGCACGCAATTACTACAGTGATTTCCACATCGGCACTGGGCCCCTGTGGTTTGTCGAGGCCCTGCTGATCTTCATGGTGCTCTACGCGGGATGGCGTCTCGCATGGAGACGACGGCCGCGACCGACCGAGGATGATGGTTACCTTCCCGACCACGCTGCAATCCTGGCCTTGGCCCTCGGCTTAGGCATCATCTCCTTCGTCGTGCGAATCTGGCTGCCGGTTGGCTGGGAGCTCGACGTGCTGAACCTTCAGATTCCCTTCTTTCCGCAGTACGTCGCCATGTTCATCATTGGCATTCTCGCTTATCGACACAACTGGCTGCGGCGATTGCCCGCCCATCTCGCCCGGCCGTGGCTCGCACTGGCCGGCATTCTCATCGTAATCGTTTTCCCGCTCCTGGTCGTCCTCAGCGGCGCCCTGGAGGGCACGGGCGAAACACTCGTCGGCGGACTGCATTGGCAGGCGTTCGCCTATGCGATGTGGGAGCAGTTGCTCGGTGTGGCGATGACCATCGGACTGCTCATCGTCTTTCGTGAGCGGTTCAATCGGCAGGGCGGACTCACGCAGGCCGCCGCATTGAGCAGCTACACGGTCTACATCATCCATGCCCCGATCATCGTCTTGTTTGCCCTGGCCGCCAGAAGCCTGCACCTGTACCCCCTGCTGAAGTTCGCCGTAGCAGCCCTTGTCACGATCCCAGTCACTTTCGCCCTCGCCAACCTCCTGAGGCAACTACCTCTGGCCCGACGCGTCCTGTGAAGCCGCTTGGGCGTCATCCTCGCGTATAGCCTGTCATCCTGAACTGAATCCAGCGAAATGAAGGATCGGCGGGCGCGTCGCTTCCCGGCGGCCTCGAAACCACGGCGTCGAGAAATCTCCCCGAAACCAGCCCGAAGTCCGCTGCTGCACATCCGCGATGGAAGCGATCTCGCCGCGGGAAATAGAGCGGGACAAGCGCCGGTGCGGAGAGAGCCGGCTGGGCCGGCCCGCAGAGGCGCTTGTCCCGGGTGTTTCGTTGTTCTGGGTGCGTCACGGTTCCCGTACGCGCGTATTTGCAGGGTTTACGGCGGCCGTTACTACGGCTGAGCGGCCTCCGCGTCAACGCTTTGCTGGAGCTTACTCAGCTCAGCGTCCGCGTTCTCCTGCTGAATCTGTTTGTCTGCTTCGGCCTTGTACTCGGCGGCCGTCTTGGTCTGCTCCGGCGGCGGCGACTTCTTGGCGCAGCCGGTCGCGCAAAGGAGGCACAACATGACGGCGATACAGATGGCGATTATCGTTCTCGACATGACTCAGCTCCCGTATAGTTCATGGATTGACTGTCCGTACTAATCACGTTACTGCGGCTTGGGTGCATTCGGCTCCGGAGTGGCGGGCTTAGGCGCCTCGGCGGGCTTTTCCTGCGCCGGCGCAGGCTGCCCGGCAGCAGGCGGCGGCGTTTGGGCTTCAGGCTTGGTCTCGGCCGGTTTGGCGGCCTCTCCGGCGGGCTTTTCTGCCGACTTCTCGCCTTCCACTTTGCCCTTATCCTTGCCCTTGCCGCCTTCCTTGGGCAGCGGCGCACCCGTCGGCGGCACAGTCCCGCCCGCGCGGTTCTGGGCCTGCATCTTCTGGAGCTTGGTCTCGTATAGCTGCTTCTCTTTCGCGATCAACTCATCGACCTGGGCGACCTTCTTGGTGTCGCCCTTCTGCACGGCCAGCTCCCGCAGACGAGTCAGCCGGGCCTGACGCTCCATGTGCTTGGCGGCCTCATGCTGGACCTGCTTGTCGAAGGCGCGCATCTGTTGCTCCTGCGCCTTGCCCTTGGCCTTGGCCTCCGCCATCTTGTCGGCGACCTGGTCCTTGCCGCCCTTGCCACCCTTGTCGCCTTTGTCGCGAGTCTGGGCCTGACCCTGCCCGCGCTCCGCGGCACCCTTGCCTTTTTCCTTCGCCATCTTCTCCATGTCCTCTGGGGTCATGGCTTTCTTGCCGGCGGCAGGCGCATTGGCGTCGGCCTTGGCGGTCTCCCCGGACTTCTTCGGGCCGGCATTGCCGCCCCGTTCCTTGCCCTGCCCCTTGCCTTGCGCCAGCACATTACCGGCGGCCCAGGCCAGGACAGACAGTACACATAACAATAAGATCGTGCGTTTCATTTTATGGTCCTCCCGTAAACGACACCACGCACCGCAGGCCTGTCTGCTCCGAAACAATCGGTAGTCAGCAGACACGGCCGACAATACATACGTAAGCATCATTACCACATAGAGCGAGGAATGCAAGTACTTTCAGCCCCGGCGGGAAAATCAATTGCGGGCGGACTATGTTCGGATTTTGGTTACTTCCCGTGTACCCAAGGAATCTCCTCGGCCTGCGCATAAGAAGAGGGCTGTGAGGAAATCCCCACAGCCCTCTGCGTTACCTTTACACACCGCAGTGAACTCTGCGGGCGGTGGCCAGAACCCTCAGAGCCGGGCGAAGAAATCGCCAGGCGCCTCAGAATTACTGACCGAGCACACCGAGCAGCTCGACTTCGGCAATCTGCATACTGTTCTGATTCGGCCCGCGACAGGCGGGGAACATCAGTTGATAGAACTTGTATGCAACCGCGTTATCGAACAGGATTGGCGTGGTGCCCTTAGTGGTCCGCAGCCATGCCGTTGCACCGGCGAAATCGACGATATTACCGGCGGCAATCGGGGTCCACGGTCCCTTGATGCTACCATTCGAGCCGGAAAGCTCGAACTTGACCGGGTCACGCTCGGCGGAGTCATTGGCCGAGGTGAACGTCAGGCCAATGACAATCGTTGAGCCGACAAACGGCTGCACCTGAACGCCGGTGGCCTCCGTCTTGCCGCTGAAGTGCAAGAACTTCGTGCCGGTGCTGTTGTCGAACACCATACGCGGATGCTCCGCCGCCGGCCAGTTGTTATTGGCAGGCAGGCCAAGCACATTGTCGGCCGAGTTGGTGATGTCGACCGCAACCGAGTCCATGGCACCGATGGTGTAATAGTTCTTGTCCGACCACATGGCGCCGAACACATAGGTGCCGGCGGGCAGTTCCGCCGCGAACACGCTCATCTTGCGCTTCGTGGTTGCGTTCTCCTGGACGAACAGATCCAGATCGGTGTCCAAGAAGGTGCCGGGGGCCGCAAAGGCCGCAGTGACGTAGTCAGCGGCAGCCTGAGCCGACGTGACGGCGCCGCCCGCGTTCCACTCGGCCGGAATCCGATCATCCACGGTGATCCACACAAACGCCGTCCGGCTGGTCGTCACGGTGTACGTGACATCCGTCTCGGCCGCGGCCTTGTCAGTGTTGAACGTACGGACGTAGCCGGAGCCGACCAGCTCCGCAGGCGTATCGGCCCACGGATAATCGCGATCCGAGTAACAAAGGTTCCCGTTTCTCAGACCGCCGCTCTGGGTGCCTTGTGGGGCGGTGGTGCCGTTATAAGACCCGATCGGCGACCTGTCGCCAGTCGTGCCGTTCGCCCGGACTACGCTGCTGATGGGCGACGCCAGACTCACCGGCTTGACCACGCGGACGTTGCGGACGTTGAACACGCCCAAGCCATCCGGCTTCGGATTCAGGCTATCGCCAACGCCGACGAACAGCTTGGCGACATTCGCCAGATCCACACCGGCCAGATCACTGAGCGGGACCTTCCACATCTGCCAGTTGAGCATTGTGGTCGCCGCAGGCTCCGGATGAGCCACGACGGCAAGCTTGCCGGCGGCGTCCTGCACGGCGACGTAGATCGGCTGAGCGGTGTTGCCCAGGCCAACGTCGACGTTACTGGCCGACGCGGGATCGATATTGCCGGTCGGAGCAACATTGGAGAACTTGGCCGTGCCGAAGGTGGCCGCATCAACGTGAGAGGTGTAACACAGACCGATCAAGACTGGATCGGTCATCACGACATCGTGCGTCGGACCTTGCTGCGTCCAGGTGGCACCATCAGGCGAGATGAACGCCGTGAATGTATTGCCCGCACGCTCCAGCCTCACCCAGTAGGGCGTGGTGATGCCAGGACCATTCTGGCCATCGGGGCCAGCCGAGGCACCTGCCGTATCACGCCACTGGAAGTTACACCCACCGGCTGTGCCGGCGCCGCCGCCCGTAAAGAACATAAAGGCAAACGGGGAGTTCCCTGTGACGTTCTGGCGGATCATGACACCGCCCTTGGACCAAACGTTCTTGTTCTCGACGCTCTCGATTTTGGCCGTGATCGAGCCATCGCCCGTGAGCTTCATGTAGCCGTACTGGAACTGATCGGCCGTACCCCAGATGTCAGCGCCCGAGCCCTTGAGGGTATAGACGCCGGGGCCATCGATCGTGGTGCTGCCCTTGGCTGCCTGCGCCGCTGCGCCCTGGAACTCGAGCGAAAGGGCCTCTGTTCCATTGGCTGCCCAATTTGCCGGCGTGGTGTATGCCAGCTCGGAGAAGAACGGGCTGTCGGCGTTGTTGTAAGACAGGGTCCGCTGGTCATTGTTGATGAACAGGTAATCGGCCACCCTGAGACTCCAGACGGCGCCCTTCCACGGACTGCCCGCGGCGGCATCGTTGACCTCGTCCACGCGCCAGTAGTAGGTCTTGTTCCACGTGAGCGCGCCAGGATTGAACGTCAAGACGCCGGCGTCCAGGCTACCCTTCAACTGCGACGAGGTTGGGGTCGCGTCCCTCACACCGCCGAGGGTGTCACCGAAGTAAACGTTGTGCTTTGCGGCCTTGACGCCGGGGGCCCAGCTCAGTGTCGGAGACTGGGTGACGCTCGTGGCGCCATTGGCCGGCTTGGGGCTCTGGGACCAGTACCCGGTGAACGCCTCGCAGAAGCCGCCGGGGATTACTTCCCGCGGGATGTCCGGACCTTGCCATGCGACGGAGCAGTGATCGCCGCCGCCGCCTTCTTTCCACAGCGCGTCAATGAAGTACACGCCTGCCTTGAGAGCCTGGACAGCGGACTTCTGGGAAGCATTGGAATCCCAGGCCATGTCTCCGGCCCAACCGGCCACGGAGGCAATCTGTACCGCCGTGCCCGGCGTGGTGCCCAGCCACAACTGGGAGGCGTCGTCGCTGGCGATCCAGAAGGTGTAGTCGCCGTCGGCCGGAACGTGCAGCCATGCCGACATGCGTCCGCCGTAGTTGCTGATGCCCAGATCGGGCGACCTGAAGCTCGTCACTATGTCCGTCCGAGTCGGCTTCAATGGGAAGTTCGCGTTGTTCGTGAGATCCGTCACGGCCGTGCCGCCGCCGATGTTCTCCCAGATCTGACGCGTGATCTTGCCGAGGCTTTCGAGTGTGGTCTTGAAGCTCCACACGTCGCCGACGGTCTTGGTGCCGGCGGCATCGATCTCATCAACACGCCAGTAGTAAGTCGTATCGAAGGCCAGGGCTTCAGTCACCTCGAAAGATGCATCGACCAGGTTGCCCTTGAAGGTGCTGGCATCGCCAGCCGTCACGGCCGCCTTGTCCGCTCCCAAGTACAGATCGTGGGTGGGGACATTCTGGCCCGCCTTCCAGGTCAGCGTGGGTTTCACGGCCAGACCCTTGGCGCCGTCAGTCGGGCTGGGCTCGGTCGCCTTTACCGGCATTACCGTGAAGCTCCAGACGTTGCCGGTGTGCAGGGCACCGCCGGTGTCCTTCGTATCGACGCGCCAATAGTAGGTGGCGCCCGGCTCCAGCGGCATCGGGTGGAAGTACAGCGAAATCACAGATGGCTGCGTGCCTCTGAGCTCTGCCGCACCCGGGGTCGGATTGGTCCCGAAATAGATGTCGTCCAGCATGGCATTCATTCCGGCTGACCACATGAACAGCGGGGCCGTAATGTCCACGGCGCCATCGGCCGGATTCGGGTTCTTGGCGATTAACAGGGGCTCTACGACCGCTGGTTCGAGCTCTGCTTCGAGATAGGTGCCAGCAATCACGGTGGGGTTAGCGCCGACGCCCGGGCCTGCCCAGGCGACGCTCACGAAGCCGCCACCGGTGCCATCCGCCATCAGGGCCTCGATGTAATACCGCTTGCCCGCTTCGAGCTTGACCGGGGCAGACTTGAAGTTCGGGCCCATGGAGCCCGTGGTGCCGGTCCAGTCCTGATATCCACCCCAACCTTCGACGTTGCAGATCAGCGCCGCATTGGCCGCGGTGTCATCCGTGCTCAGCCACACCTCGCTGTCGTCATCGCTGGCGGTCCAGAAGGTGTAGTCGCCTGTCTGCGCCGGGGTCAGCCAGGCCGTCAGGCGAGCACCAAAGTAATCCACGTTGACCTGGTCCGGCAGGTCCATGGCAGTCAGCGCCCTGACTTCCGCCGGATTGGCCGGGAAGTCGACATTCGCCTTGAGGGTGTCAACGTTGTCGGTGATGCCGCCTCCGTACCAGAGCTCGGCACGCACTAATCCCTTGACCACTGCCGCCGACGCGCCGGTGGCGAACAGCACCGCTATGGCCAAGGCGACCATACAAAGTCGTTTTCGATTCATTTTGATCCTCCTTCACTGATGTCACTACTTAGGGCCCTGGTTACGCACCAGGCGCCCGTCCCTCCCAAACAAACAACATAATAATAGATCGCTCCATCCATCGGTGGTCCTCACCCAAGCAACACATCCTAAACGTCTCCAAGACGCTTCACACCATGATCGAATCGAGCCATTCACCTCCTTTCCGCAGATCGAGAGAGACACACCCCTCTTGAAAATGGATGGACAGAATCCGAGATGCGGCACGATGAACGCACCCAACTCCCCCGTGTACTGTGTGCTGAGCGAAACTCACTCCGTGTCAGGCCTCCGACTCTGACTTGCCGTGTCATCACACGTTGACCCCAAGGGCGAACACGGGACAGCACATCACGCGCTGCACCCAAGGGGCAGGACCCACACTCGAATCTATTATATACACTATCGGCGTTGCGAATACAATTCTTTTTCAGATTCTTCGCGCGCCGTCGTGCTGCCCACTCCTGGAGGACACCTGCTCCCCCGATCCCGGGCCACAATGCCTTCGCCTGCACGAGATTAGCGGGCCCATGCAAGCGAGACACTCGTTGTAGGGAAGCATATGGCGGGTTTTCCCACACGCGGCAGGCCCCGTAACTTGAGCCTCACACCATACGGGCCCATGCTGTTACCAGCTTATGTTTTCTCCCGTCCCCTGTCAAGCCTTAAAACCACCAAGTTTATTCAAAACGCATTTATTTTAGGACCCGGTCATCGATAGCCTGTCGTGCCAGTCCGAGGCTGGGGGCAGGTGCGTGCAGGCGGCAGTGCAGGATACAATGGCATTCACAGAGGCCCGGTGCGGCCGGCCTGTATGAATCTTCCATCAGGTCACGCGAACATAAGTCCAATTCATATAAGGATTTATGTCCACATTCCGCACTCGCCGGAGATGGCACGGGATCCGTCGCTCCCCCGCCTGTTGACCGACTCTCGGTCAAGGACGTGAAAATATCCCGGCGAACACCACCCGTGGATGGAATGGGTCAGTAATAGGAAACTACTTCGCGACGGACACGAGAGAAATCGCTCGCCGAGGCCTCCTGGTCATCACTTCCTGCTCGATCTTCAGCATACTGGCGGTCGTGACATCGGAGCAGGCGATGGCGGCCAAGGCAGGGATACGTCGCACGAGAGGGCTTTGGGATGACTCGGATCAGAAACCAGGTCAGCGAGAACGACCCTGCCACGGGAAGCAGCCACAGCAACCAGAAGTGCTTCCTTTCGGGCTTGATGAGCCTGCCTGTCCTCGGACACCGCCTGGGCGTTCGGATCGAATCGCCGTCTTCTCACGTCGTTTCGGAACTCGACGAAAAGGGTCCTTCTCCTCTAAAAAGCATTCTGCACCTCCATGAACCCCCAGGGGCGACCTCAAGTTTCCGTTCATGTCTTGGGGTACGATACCATCATCGACCGCAAAAAACAATCGGGGCCTACGCCGAATCAATCAGCATAGGCCCCGAACTGGTGCGAAATCATTTAGCTCAATGGAGAGCTATCGTAGTATGCTCATTCGAACACGATATCATCGATGTACATGTTGCTGCCATTGGTGTTATCGGTGGGGCCAAAGGAGATCTCAAATGAGTAGAACAGATCGGCGCTGAACTGCCAGGCTGGCAGGTCACCCCACACGCCTTCCCAGCCACCGGCGTTCGCACCCAGGATCGAGAGGTCAAACGTTTGCTGATGCCATTGGCCATCGGCAATCAACACGCCCCAGAGCCCGTTACCGTACCAGCCGCCGCCACTCCAGGCTTCGGTGCTCACTATCCAGTGGCAGACAATGTTTCCGCCGTTAAGGTCGGGGTCATCAACGCGATACCAGAACGACAGGGACGTAAGACCGCCCGCAGCATCGTCCACCGTAAAGTCCCGCGACGAAGCCCAGCCGCCTTCCTGCTGTCCATTTGCGGCCTCGTCAATCGTGGCGCGCAGGGATTGGGTGCCGCCGCCGCTGTGGGTCTCGCTCGAAACGGTCACCGCTGTGCCGTCTTTGAGGTTTCCCCAGCCCTGAGCACCCGTCTCGAAATCGTAAACCACAGTCCTAACATCCGGAAGGCCTAAAGACGTTACGGTGATGT
>Ga0315284_10014791_pt1 | contig 11106 bp, 10 predicted proteins | sample YL17G09_16_MG_FD_203696 | JGI IMG/M metagenome (GOLD analysis project Ga0315284, IMG submission 203696) | Sediment microbial communities from Yellowstone Lake, YNP, Wyoming, USA - YL17G09_16 | ecosystem: Environmental > Aquatic > Freshwater > Lake > Sediment | place: USA: Wyoming | collected...
CACGACAAGCGCCCGGCGGCCCTCATCCGCATCGGCCCACCGGACGACGAATCCGCGGCCGCCGATGCCCGATGCTTCGCCTCCCTCGGTCTGGCCGCAGGCGACGCTTCGAGGCCCTTGTCCTCCGACGAGGCCGTGGGCCTGATGAAGGGCGCTCCGGACACCACCTTCCTTCTCGAGCTGCCCGCCGGCGAGGCCGCCCACCCCGGCGAAGCTCCGGCCGTCCTGGTAGAGCGCTTCGCCGACCTGGACGCCGCCAAGGCGGCATCGCTCCCCGACTTGTCGGGGGGCGCGTCCTTCGCGGGCCTCATCGTCACCGCCACGCCTGCGTCGCGCCCGTCCGCCGTCGGCGAGAAACTGGCAGGCCACAGCATCCCCCTGCTGGCCACCCTGCCCGAAGACCGCCTGCTGGCCGCGCCCACCATCGCCGAGATGGCTGCCGCCCTGGAGGCTCAGGCCCTGTTCCTCGACGGCCGCGCCGAGACCGTCGTGGAGCGGATGACCATCGCCTCCATCGCCTCCGATCCCGGCCAGAGCTACTTCGTCCGCTTCGGCCCGCAGGCGGTCATTGTCCGCTGCGACAAGCCGGACCTGCACCTGGCCGCCCTGCACACCTCCACCCTCTGCCTCGTCCTCACCGGTGGCCGGATGCCCCTGGCCTACGTCACAGAGCGAGCGGAGAGCGAGGGCGTGCCCGTTCTCATCACCGCCAAGGATACCCCCGCCGCCGTCCGCGCCCTGGAGGGGCTATACGCCGGCGGTCGTTTCGGCGGCCGCAGCAAGGCGGAGCGCATCGCCCAGCTCATGGCCGAGCGCGTGGACAACGACGCACTTCGAAAGGCGTTGGCTTCAGGGCAGAAGTAGGTTTCGAGGCCTAGGTATCGACGGGGCTTCGAGAAGAGGCGGGCCGCCGCCGCTTGGGCTGATCGACAGTCTCTTCCTCTTCCTCCTCCACCTTCAGCAGCTCCTGCGGCACGCCGCCGCCCACCCTCGACCGGCTGGCGGTGCAGTAGGGGCAGGCCAGCCAGTTGAAGCTTAGCGGCCGGCCGCACTTGATGCAGGGCTCCTTGAGCTGGGTGCGGCAGTAAGGGCAGATGACGAACTCGGCGGTGATGTAGCGCTTGCACGAGGGACAGATGCCTTGCTCCTCCAGCTCCTGGAGGAGAGCCTCCTCCTCCAGCGAGCGGGCGTAGGCTTCGGCCAGCGTCTCGCGGGGCCGCAGGATCAGATAGATGATCAGCCCCAGGACGTTGAACACTAGCACCAGCAGGACGGCTACCACCTGGAAGGCGGCGTCGCGGCTGCGGTCCCGGATGTCGCGATACGTCCAGGCGACAATGCTGATCCAGAAGACCAGCAGATAAGCTCCGGCCAGCGTCGCCGCCAGAGCCGCCGCGTTCTGCCAGCTATCGCCCAAGTCCATGCGCCCTTTCTGAAGCTGGCCGATTATACCATGCCCCCTTGTCTGTGTCACCCGAAGCTGCGTTGGCCTGCCGGCTGCTTTCGAGATACACTGGAGAGGCGCTCCCGAGCATTGCCCCATGAAGAGAAAGACCCCCACCAGTCAACCGATCGAGACCCAGGAGACCCTGCGTCTCTCCCTTACCGATATGGCCTTCCAGGGCGGCGCCATCGCCCGCCACGACGGCCAGGTGGTGTTCGTTGCTTACGGCATACCCGGCGAGGAGGCCATCGTCCAGGTGGAGCGGCGCAGCAAGGACTACCTCATGGGCCGCGTGGTGGAGGTGCTATCGCCTTCGCCGCACCGCGTCCAGGCGCCCTGCCCCTACTTCGGCACCTGCGGCGGCTGCCAGTGGCAGCACATCGACTACGCCCACCAAACGGAGCTCAAGGCGCGCATCGTCGCCGACCAACTCCGCCGCATCGGCAAGTTCCAGGAGCCCCCGGTCCTGCCCACCATCCCCGCCGTCGAGACCTGGAACTACCGCAACCACGCCCGCTTCAGCGCCGGCCGCCGCCACGGCGACCTGGGGTTCACCACTCTCCTGCGCCGCCGCTTCCTCCCCATCGACCGCTGCCTCATCATGCACCCCTGGATCAACGACGTGCTGGAGCGCCTCCAGGGGAAGTGCCCCGGGCTGCACCAGGTGGCCGTCCGCTACGGGGTGAAGACCGGCCAGGCCCTCATCCACCCCTCGCTGGAGGAGATCGACCCCTCCATCCCATCCGGCCAGCCCTGGTACGAGGATGAGCTCCTGGGCCGGCGCTTCCGCATCTCCGGCGCCTCCTTTTTCCAGGTGAACACCCTCCAGGCCGAGGTGCTGGCGGAGGTCGTGCGCCAGAAGCTGGCCCTGGCACCCGACCAGGTCCTGCTGGACGCCTACGCCGGCGTGGGTACCTTCGCCGTGCTCCTGGCGCCGTACGTGAAGCGAGTGATAGCGGTGGAGGAATCGTCCTCCGCCGTGGCCGACGCCGTCATCAACCAGGCGGGCATCGACAACATCACCTTCTACGAAGGGAAGGTGGAGGCCATCCTGCCGGAGCTTACAGAGCGGCCCGACGCCGCCATCCTCGACCCGCCCCGCGTCGGCTGCCACCCCGACACCCTGGCCGCCGTACTGGCCCTGGCCCCCGCCCGAGTGGTCTACGTCTCTTGCGACCCCGCGACCCTGGCCCGCGACCTGCGCGCCCTGTGCGACGGTGGCTACGGCCTGCTGGATGTCCAACCGGTCGACATGTTCCCCCAGACCTACCACATCGAAGTGGTAGCTACGTTGGGCCTGGAGCGGAACCAAGAACCCACAACCGAGAACCAAGGCCACTTAGGTTCTGAGTTCTAGGTTCTAGGTTCTGTCGTGCCCCTCATCCTCGCCTCCGGCTCGCCGCGACGCCGCCAGCTCTTGGCCCGCCTTGGCCTGCCCTTTCGCGTGGTCGTCCCTGACGTGGATGAGAATGCCTCCTCGAACGCCGACCTCACGCCGGAGGAGATGGCCGAGGCCCTGGCCAGGTCCAAGGCCCTCAGCGTCGCTCAACGTGAGGGAAGCGGCCTCGTCCTGGCCGCCGATACGCTGGTGGTGGACGGCGACACCGTCCTGGGCAAGCCCCGCGACGCTGCCGAGGCGGCGTCCATGCTCCGCCGCCTGCGCGATCGGGAACACCGGGTCATCACCGGCGTGGCCGTGGCAGACGCTACCCGCTTCACTGCAAGCCTCGTCGGCCACGTGACCACCGCCGTCCGCATGCGTCCCTACAGCGAGGAAGAGATAGCGGCCTACATCACCCGCGGCGAGCCCTTCGACAAGGCCGGCGCCTACGCCATCCAGGACCCGCACTTCCGCCCCGTCGCCTCCTACGACGCGTGCTACTGCAACGTCGTGGGCCTGCCCCTGCGGGCCGTCATCCGTCTCCTCCGTGGGGCAGGACTCGACATAACGGATGACCATCTCGCGGGGCTGCCGGCGGAGTGCGAGCGCTGTCCCATCCCATCCTCAGAGCGGATGCCAAGCGGATGAGCGGACGGATGCTTCGTTGTCACCTTGAACGAAGCGAACGGTCTCGACGCCCCGCAGAGATGCTTCGCTTCGCTCAGCATGACAGTGGGCTCCGCGTCCGTTGTCAGACCGCCTTGAATTCCACCAACCGGTTGCGGAAGACCGTCGTGCCCACGTTCTTCACGGCGTGAACGTCTGGGACATCGCCCCATATGACCGCGCCCGCTTCGAGCTCCAGCCGCCTCTCAGTGCCGTCCTCCTCGACGAGGACTAGGGTAGCGGCAGCCTCCATTGTCAGCGACAGGTAGGGATACTCGTGCGAGTGCATAGGGAAGCTCTCGCCCGGCTGCACGACCATCTCCCAGACCCGCGTGTGTGCGTTCTCGAACAGCAGCCGGTTGGCCGGCGGTCCATAGGCCATGACATCCTCCCTTCGCGCGATCAGCGATATCACATTATAGTCTCGGCTCGCCGTCCCGCTCCGGCCAATGCTAAAATGAGCCTGCAATGATCCTCTGTTCTGTCGCCTTGGCCTCCCTAGGTTCTCGGTTCTTGGTTCTAGGTTCTCCACCCCCATGGACATCCTCGACGGCCTGAACCCCGCCCAGCAGGAAGCGGTGCAAGCGGTCGACGGGCCGCTCCTCATCCTCGCCGGGCCCGGCAGCGGCAAGACCCGCGTCATCGCCCACCGTATCGCCTATCTCATCGCCCACGAGCGCGTCCACCCGCGCCGCATCCTCGCCGTCACCTTCACCAACAAGGCCGCCCGCGAGATGCGCGACCGCATCTTCGCCCTCGTCGGGCCCGACGTTGCCCGTGACATAACGTTGGGCACCTTCCACGCCGTCTGCTCCCGCATCCTGCGCGTCGACGGCGAGCGCATCGGCGTGCCCCGCACCTTCAACATCTACGACGGCGGCGACCAGCTGGTCGTGGCCCGCCAGGTCTTCCAGGAGCTGGGTCTGGACCCCCGCCGCACCGCGCCCCGCGCCGTCCTCTCCGCCATCTCGCGCGCCAAGAGCGAGCTCGCCACTCCCGAGGCCTACGCCCACCTGGTGCGCGACTACTTCCAGGAGGTGGTCTCGCGCGTCTATAAGCGGTATCAGGAGATGCTGGTGGAGAACAGCGCCCTGGACTTCGACGACCTGCTGATGCAGACCGTCCATCTCTTCCGGGAGGCCACTGACGTGCTGGACAAGTACGCCCAGCGCTACCTCCACATCCACATCGACGAGTTCCAGGACACGAACATCGCCCAGTACGTCCTCGCCCGCCAGCTAGCCGGCGGCCACGGCAACATCTGCGTCGTGGGCGACCCCGACCAGTCGATCTACACCTGGCGGGCAGCCGACCTGCGTAACATCCTCAACTTCGAGCGCGATTTCCCGAACGGGCGCCTCGTCTACCTCGAACAGAACTATCGCTCCACCCAGAACATCCTCGATTCGGCCAGCCACGTCATCAGCGTGAACCGCCAGCGCAAGGAGAAGAGCCTCTGGACTGAGAACGAGCGCGGCCTGCCCATAGTCGTGCACGAGGCCTACAACGAGGAGGAGGAGGCCGCCTTCGTGGGCAACGAAGTGCAGGCCCTGATGAAGAGCGACTCTCTCACGCCCTGCGCCTTCGCCGTCATGTACCGCACCAACGCCCAGTCCCGACCCTTCGAAGAGACGTTCGTCCGCCGCAACATCCCGTATCGTCTGGTGGGCGGCACCCGCTTCTTCGAGCGGCGGGAGGTCAAGGACCTCCTGGCCTACCTGCGCCTGGTGCACAACCCCTTCGATTCCGTCTGCCTGCTGCGGGTGATCAACGTGCCGCCGCGAGGCATCGGCCAGCGCACCGTCCAGGAGCTGACCCGCTGGTCGCGGGAGCAGAACATCCCGCCCTACGCCGCGCTCCAGCTCCTGGCCGAGACGGACTCACCACCCGCTCATGGTGAGCCCGTCGAACCATCCCCCGCTCATGGTGAGCCTGTCGAACCATCCTTCGACAAGCTCGGGATGAGCGGTGCGCGGTCTGGCCACCCCTTCCAGAAGCGCACCGCCGCCGCCCTCCTGAGCTTCCTCGCTCTCCTGAACGAGGCCATCGCCGGCGCCGCCCAGCAGAACCTCTCCGAGCTGCTGGAAGCGATCCTGGCCCGCATCGACTACCGCCGCTTCCTGCTCGAGGACTCTACCGACGGCGAGGAGCGCTGGGACAACGTCCAGGAGCTGCGGGCCGTGGCAACCCAGTACGACGAGCTCGCCCCGGCGGAAGCGCTGGCCCGGTTCCTGGAGGACGCGGCCCTCATCACCGACGTGGACGAGTACGACGAGAAGGCCGACGCCGTTACCCTCATCACCCTCCACGCCGCCAAGGGGCTCGAGTTCCCGGTGGTGTTCATCGTCGGGACAGAGGAGGGCCTCTTGCCCCACATGCGCTCCTACGACGACCCCAACCAGATGGAGGAGGAGCGCCGCCTGTGCTACGTAGGCATGACCCGCGCCCAGCGCCGGCTGTACCTGGTGCGCGCCTTCCGCCGCAGCCTCGGCGGCCACAACCCGCCCTCGCGCTTCCTCGCCGACATCCCGCCCCACCTGGTGACCGCCCGCGAGCGCCCCGTCACCGGCCTGCCCTCGCGCCACCGCTTCTCATCCGCTCACCCCGAGCCTGTCGAAGGGGCCGCCGAAGGGCCTGCGCTTCCCGCCGACGCTTTCCGTGCCGGCGACCACGTGCGCCACGCCAAGTTCGGCGAGGGCATCGTGGTGAGCTGTCAGGAGAGCAGCGGCGACCTGCTGGTCACCGTCGCCTTCAAGGGCAACGCCGGCCTCAAGCGCCTGCTCGCCTCGTTCGCGGCGTTGGAACACATTTCGTAGCGCCGGATGCCGAACAGACGCTGTAGGGGCGGTTCGCGAACCGCCCCTACAGCCCGTACAATGCAGACCTAGACCTCACACAGCCGCTTCCCGTTCGCCAACACACTAGAAGGAGGTTCTCGCCATGCCCGACATCGATTGGGATCGCGTCTGCGATTGGCTCCTCACCCACGGCCTGCGCATCGTCCTTATCGTCGCCCTGGCCCTGGCCGCCGACCTGCTGCTGCGCCGGCTGGTGCCACACGTGCTGCGGCCCCTGGTCCAGCAGCGCATGAAGGGCAAGCCAGACGAGGAGGTGCAAAAGCGCATCCACACGCTGACCAGCGTCCTCGAGGGCACCGGCCGGGCCGTCCTGGTGGCCTGGGCCATCTTCACCATCCTCCCCGAGGCGGGGGTCACCATCACGCCCATCCTGGCCAGCGTCGGCATCGTCGGCATCGCCCTCGGCTTTGGCGCCCAGAGCCTGGTGCGCGACACCATCAACGGCCTGTTCATCCTCATGGACAACCAGTACTCCCAGGGCGACGTGGTGACCGTGGCCGGCATCTCCGGCCGGGTGGAGGACGTGGGCCTGCGCCGCACCGTCCTCCGCGACCTGGACGGCGTCGTGCACTACGTGCCCAACGGCCACATCGCCGTGGCCAGCAACCTGACCCAGGAGTGGTCGCGGGTGAACCTGAACGTGAGCGTGGCCTACGGTGAGGACATCGACCGCGTCTTCGCCATCATCGACCGCGTGGGCCGGGATCTGGCGGCCGACCCCCAGTTCGCGCCGCTGATCATCAGCCCGCCGCGCGCCCTACGGGTGGAGTCGATGTCGGACACGGGGGTAGCCATCAAAGTGCTGGGCGATACGCAGCCCGTGCGCCAGTGGGAGGTGACCGGCGAGCTCCGCCGCCGGCTGATCCGCGCCTTCCTTCAGGAGAACGTGCGCGTCCCGTTCCCCCCGCACGTGGTGGCGACGAGCGGGACATCGTGAGCGGAGCGAGGCCAACCTGAGGGAGGTTAGGGCGGCGAATCGCCGACCACGACGGCTGAGTCGATCGACTCTAGTTTCCGGGCGATCCTTCTCTCTAGATCATCCAGCGGTTTGAGCGAGATCTCCTGCCCTCTCGGCCTTCCTTCTTCGTCATAGTCGAACGGATTGTCCAGATCGCTGATTAGCATGATGAGATAGCTCAGGAACCAAGAGATCACGCCGACGAGGAACACCGATTCGTACCAGGGGTCGACCTTAACGGTCAAGAGCGCGATCAACACGAAGGCAGTAACTGCCTTGGCCATGGTGTGGCCAGAGGAAACAAACTCGGTCTCCCGAACGGTGTGGATGCGGGTTACCATGCGCGATATCGCGTTCTGCTCCTGCTTCAGGCGCACGATGAAGTTGGCTTGAGTGAATGGCTCGAAGGCCATGAAGAAGTCGCCCAAGCCATAGACCTTGTCCATGAGACTCTGAGTACGCTCCTTCTTACAGAACCAGCCCTTCAGTGCAACCGTAAGGTCGAGCATGTACTGCAAGCAGTCCCTGGCAGGCTGTGCCTGTTTGTGGCGCCACAGTAGGAGGCAGTCTTCTGCAATCGACTCCATACCGGTGGCGAGATCCCCAGGCAGCTTCTCGCTTTCTTTGTAATCCGAAAGAACGCCGTTCAGGATGAAGCTCAGAACGAACACGTTGGCAGTGATGAGGGTTACGACTAACGAACTCAACGAGATCCGCTCCAGGCTCGCCAAATCCAAGACCAATCTCACAATGACGACCACTAGAGCGATGGCCAGGGCCCGGAGCGGCAAACGCCACGATGGCATCCAGGCCCTTATTCTTCCTTGCATTGAACCCATCTAGCACCTACACCATGTCGCAGCAGCGCTTTGCCGCTCTTGTCTCCCGCCCGCGAGGCCCATGATACGAAATGAAGCGCCGACAGGCTACCGCCTGGCCGGCGCCGAGAAGCCGCGCGCCCTACGGGTGGAGTCGATGTCGGACACCGGCGTGGCGATCAAGGTGCTGGGCGATACGCAGCCCACGAGTCAGTGGGAGGTGACCGGCGAGCTGCGCCGCCGCCTGATCCGCGCCTTCCTCGAGGAGAACGTGCGCGTCCCGTTCCCCCCGCACGTGGTGGCGGCCTCCGGCGAGTAGGCCTTGACAAGTTATCCCTGCGCGTGTATCCTTTTGCCACCGAAGTGAACGTATTCACAAGGAGGTGCAAAGATGACTCGCGCTACGAAGGAGAAGGCAGACTCATCACACGCCGACGCCCAACCTGGGCGGCGCAGCCGCCGCCAGGCCATCACCCTGGCGGGTGTCGCAGCAGCAGCGGCAACCGTCGCCGTGCTGGGCATGGAGCGCGACAACAAGGCCCGCGCAGCGACCGACGACCCCATGGTCGTGGGCCGCCATAACGAGGCTAACCCCGGTGACGCGACCGCGCTCGATGCTACAGTGGAAGGGGCATCTGCTCTCCGTGTAGTGAACCCAGGTGGACCGGGGAGCACGGCTATTCACGGGGACGGTCCCAACGGCGCTACCGGCCTGCGAGGCACCAGCGCCAGTACCGGGCCGGGCGTGCATGGAACGGCGACGGAGGGTGCGGGCGTGTTGGGGGAGAGCGACTCCGGGACCGGTGTCGAAGGGCGCAGCCAGAGTGGCCCGGGCGTCAACGGCAACAGTGAAGGGGGCCCCGGCGTCGCCGGCGGCGGCAACGGCTGGGCCGGGGTTCACGGGCTTTGTTGGGGAGGGCCCGGCGTAGTCGGGGAGACCTTTGGTGCTGGCCCTGGAGTGGAGGGGAACGCCCCGGGGGAGATGCCGGGTGTCCGTGCCAATAGCGCATCCCCTGACGGTCCTCGCGACGGTGGGCTGGCCCTGGAGGTGAACGGCAAGGCTCACTTCTCTACCGGGGGCGCGGCGGCCGTGCCCGCTCGCATGAGCGCCGCCACAGTGGCCAACCCGGCGGTGACCGCCCACAGCCACATCACCGTTACGTTCACCGCGGACCCTGGGCGGGTTGCCCTGGCCTGGGTGGAGCGGCAGCCGGGCACCGGCTTCGTCGTCCATCTCTCGGGCTCGCCCCGCTGGGACGTGCCGTTCACCTACCTCATCCTGGAGACGAACACGGTCTAAGCAGGGCTGGATGCCGGGAAGGTCAGCCGCCCCAAAGGAGGCGATGCCGTCGCGTCAGTCTACCCCTTGACCACCCCGAGCGGCCGCATGCGGGCCACCTTGCGCGAGATGCCGGCGTCGTGGAGCACGTCCACGACCTGCGCCACGTCCTTGTACGCCTCGCTGGCCTCCTCGGCCAGGGCCGCCCGGTTCTGCGCCCGCACTATGATCCCCTTCTGGGCCAGCCGCTCGGCGACGTTCACCCCCGCCAGGAAGCGCTTGGCGGCGCCGCGGCTGAGCATGCGGCCGGCTCCGTGGCAGGTCGAGCCCCAGGTCTCGGCCATCGCCCGCTCCGTGCCCACGCAGATGAACGAATAGCGGCCCATGTCGCCGGGCACCATCACCGGCTGGCCGATGGCGCGGTACTTGGACGGGATGTCCGGGTGGCCGGCCGGGAAGGCCCGCGTCGCCCCCTTGCGGTGGATGCACAGGCTCACCTCCTTGCCGTCCACCTTGTGGCGCTCCATCTTGGCGATGTTGTGGGCGACGTCGTACACGACGTTCATGCCCAGCTTCTCCGGGTCGCTCCCCAGCACCCGCCCGAAGGCCTGGCGCACCCAGTGGGCGATGAGCTGGCGGTTGGCGAAGGCGAAGTTGGCGGCGGCGGTCATCGCCGCCAGGTAGCTGCGCCCCTCCGACGAGCTCAGGGGCGCGCAGGCCAGCTGCTTGTCGGGCAGGACGATCTTGTACTTGTCGGCCGCCACCTCCATCACCTCGAGGTAGTCCTGGCATGTCTGGTGGCCCAGCCCCCGCGAGCCGGAGTGGATGAACACCACGATCTGTCCCACCGCGTCGATGCCCATCACCCGCGCGGCCTCGGCATCGAAGATCTCGTCCACCACCTGTATCTCGAGGAAGTGGTTCCCCGAGCCCAGCGTGCCGATCTGGGGCAGCCCCCGCTCCTTGGCCCTCTTGCTCACCTTGCTCGGATCGGCGCCGGGCAGGGCGCCGCCGCCCTCGATGCACTCCAGGTCCTGCGGCCAGCCGTACCCCTTCTCCACCGCCCAGCGGGCGCCTTCGACCAGCACGCGGTCGATCTCCTGCATGTTGACCCGCACCAGGCCCGAGCCGCCCAGGCCGGCGGGCACGTCGCGGAACATCTGGTTCACCAGCGCCGACAGGTGGGGCTGCACGTCCTCCTCGCGCAGGTTGGTGCGCACCACCCGCACGCCGCAGTTGATGTCGAACCCCACGCCGCCCGGCGAGACCACGCCCTCGTCCTGGTTCGTCGCCGCCACGCCGCCGATGGGGAAGCCGTAGCCCCAGTGGATGTCGGGCATGGCCAGCGAGAAGCCGACGATGCCCGGCAGGAAGGCCACGTTGGCCACCTGCTCGATGGCCTGATCCTCCGCGAGGACGCCCATCATCTCCTCGCTGGCGTAGATGCGGCCGGGCACGCGCATGCCCTGCTTATAGCTGCGGGGCAGCTCCCAGCGCAGGTCATCCACCCGCGTCAGTATCTGCTTCCAGTCCTTCGTCATCTCACACCACCCCTAGGTTCTTGGTTTGCTCACGACCCCAGCCTAATGGTCATTGGGAAAATGAACCGACATATGCATATCCAACCCTCGGAATGTAGGGGAGGCCTTTAGGCCTCCAGCGGGCGACCTAAAGGTCGCCCCTACATCCCACGTCCCATTCG
>Ga0315284_10014792_pt1 | contig 11105 bp, 9 predicted proteins | sample YL17G09_16_MG_FD_203696 | JGI IMG/M metagenome (GOLD analysis project Ga0315284, IMG submission 203696) | Sediment microbial communities from Yellowstone Lake, YNP, Wyoming, USA - YL17G09_16 | ecosystem: Environmental > Aquatic > Freshwater > Lake > Sediment | place: USA: Wyoming | collected...
CAGGGAGGGGTTATGCGTTCATTTCACATCTCAAAGAAGTTCGTATGGCTTTGGATCATGGGTATCATGCTTTTGCTGTTACCGTCTTCTGCAGGAGCAAAGACTCCTGTGAGCGAAAAGGTGGCTGTCCTGATCACAGGGTGGGGTATGCCTGCCGGCTACAACTTTGAATATTCATGGAATAGCCATACAGAGGCACGCGTCGGTGATAGGACACATTACCCCGGAGAGCTCTGTAAGATCGGACACGTGGGTGAATTTCCCTATCAGACCCATGTCGGGATACTCCCCTGGGGGCTTACCACCGTTTGGCCCGGTGGAGCAAACATTTTTGATACCTCAGGTATCTACAAATTGGTTAATGGTGCCTATGTGAGTGTGAATCCAGACCTTCCCTCGCTGACGCCCAGTCTCATCCCTGCTGGGATTCCCGTCATCCCCCTGGTAGAAGTAAAGAGCCCGATGACAGGTGAATTGATGTATGCTCCTGATCCGAGAACAGGAGAGGATCACCTCGCAGGATGGTACCAGATAGGTTCACCTGAATCCCCATTCCCCAATGGCTGCGGTGAAGCATATGAAGGAAGCCCTCCAGCGTTTATCAGATGGAATGCCATGATGGGCAGTCCCACCGAACTTCCTGAAGCGTACCTCCCGCCTCCCATTCGCGAAAATAAAATGGTTCTCACCCATGAGATGCTGGATAAATCTTTTGGCGATAAGATTGATGTCCGCTTTGGTGTATACGACAAGATCACGGGGTATTCCGAACAAGAACGAGATGTGGCAGAGGAATTTGCCACGGAAGGATTCAGGAAAATGCTCCTTGCCCGTGAGACGACTGATAATAATAACTATGCTGATGAATTTATGACCGGGAACTTTGTAAAAGAACGGCTCTGTGAGCTGGGCGTACTGGACGAGACAGAGATCTATCTGACCAAGCAGGTGGGCAGGACACCTGAGTTCAACAGCATGAATATCGTTAACTTCAAAGATGCTCTTGCGAAGTACCCTGAAGGGAGCAAAATAGGCATCGTCTATGTGACCAGAGGTCTTCCCTGGAAAGCACCTGAAGGCTCATGGCTCATGGGCAGACAACATCCCTTCAGCAAGGAAGTCTACCATGAGAACGCTTATCTCAACTATCTCTCCTGGAAGAAGGCCCTCCAGAAGGTATACGGAGACCGGTATGATTTAGTCTTTACCAGTGGAGGGGTGGAGAGCGACATCAGAGAAGATAATTTCTTTACCTATGGGGTTAACACAGAGGATGAGAACGCCGGGGTCTTTCTTAGCATTCGAGATGCTATTCAACTGGCCAAAGCAGACGGCTTAGATAAGCTTATTATTGCCCCCTGCCATTGGCTCTACGATGCCCACGATGTCCTCTTCATCATGAGAGAGGGAAATAAGCTTCCTATTCCTCCTGTAGAGAACCTCCAGGCGGGGGTATATGAATACACCCATTGTGAGGATATGGTAGGGAGTGAGGTGACCTGCGGTACCGCAGGAGCTACTGAAATCACGACACTGTCGGCATACAGCCACCTGGATCAGGAATTTGCCACTGCGTACTATGTGATTCTGAGGGGGACATTAGAGCGGTTCGGGCTCTATCCAAAGGAGACGAATGTTAAGATTCAAGCATCGCAACTGGTGACCAAACTCCTTGGAGGGACCGTGGAGGTAAACGCGTCTGATATCAAGGGTGCAAAGATCGAGATTCCGGCTGATCCCTATCCTGACCGGCCGGATAGTTTTACCCCAGACACTGAAATCCCCCCGAATGACCCCGGTGATACGAACGACTCCCTCTGGGAAGATACCGTCATCAACATTGGCCACCAGACCAATCCGCCTGCCATGAAATCTGCCAAGGCTGCTGGTCCAGCTGTTCACTTTGGACCTTACCGGAACTTCTTTAACCGGGATGTAACCATCACCATCCCCTATAGCAAGGATGAGAAGGTTGGGAGCGCTGAAGCAGTAAAGGTTTACATCTATAACCATCTGACTGATGACTGGGATCCGATTGATCCTGATAGTGTTGATCAGACAAACAGGTTGGTCACCTTCAAAACCCAGGTGCTCGGCCTGTTCCGGGTTGGAGTGGAGAAGTAAAACCGGTATCAAACAAAGGAGGCAAGAATGTTTTTGGGTTACATTACAAAAAAAATCTTTTGGCTCCTGACAATGAGTCTGGTCCTTTTGCCGTTCACTGCGGGAGCAAAGACCCCGGTGGATGAAAAGGTAGCTGTCTTGATAACAAGTTGGGGCATGCCTGCTGGCTACAACTTTGAGTATTCCTGGAACAGCCATAAAGATTGCCGTATCGGTGACAGGACACACTACCCAGGAGAACTTTGTAAGATCGGTCATGTTGGTGAGTTTCCTTACACTACCCACATAGGGATACTACCGTGGTCACTTACCTGCTCATGGCCTGGATGGGGACAGATCTATGACAGCTCAGGTATCTACAAGTTGTTTGAGGGTGTCTATGTGAGTATCGACCCTAATCTCCCATCCTTAACACCCAGTCTCATCCCTGCAGGGATTCCTATCGTACCTGTAGTTGAATTAGTGAGCTCAATGACCGGTAAGTTGTCGTATCCACCGGACCCGAGGACAGGGGAAGATCACCTTGCCGGATGGTACAAGATAGGAGATAGCAGTTCCACCAGTAAGCGTTTCCCAAACGGTGATGGTGATTTATTTGAGGGAACTCCTTTATCCTTTATGCGCTGGTATGCGATGATGGGCAGTCCAACTGAACCCCCTGAAGCTTACCTTCCAACCCCGGATGGGGATGCTAAAATGACCATGACCAGAGAGATGCTGGAAGAATCCTTTGGAGATAAGGTGGATGTCCGCATTGGTGTCTATACCGTGATTACTGGATATACCGAGCATGAGCGTGATGTGGCGGAAGACTTTGTGAATGAAGGGTTCAAGAAAATGGTCATTGCCCGTGAGACCACAGATAATAACCACTATGCCAATGAATTCATGTCAGGAAATTACGTGAAGGAGCGGCTCTGCGAACTCGGGGTATTGGACGAAATGGAGATTTACCATACCCGGCAGATAGGAAGGATGCCTGAGTTTAACACCACGAATGCTGGGCACCTCAAAAGTTTTATCAAAGCCTACCCTGAAGGGAGCAGGATTGGTATCATCTATGTGACGAGAGGACTTCCCTGGAAGTCGTCTGAAGGCTCAGGGTTCATGGGGATGCAGCACCCCTTCAGCAAGGAGGTCTACCACGAGAACGCTTACCTCAACTATCTCTCATTGAAGAAGGCCTTGCAGAAGGCATATGGAGAAAAGTATGATTTAGTCTTCACCAAGGGAGGGGTGGAAAGCGACCTCCTGCAGGACAACTATTTTACCTATGGGGTAAACACAGTAAGCGATAACGGTGGTTACTTCATTACCATTCGAGACGCTATTCAATCGCTGAAGGAAGATGGAGTGGATAAGATCATCATTGTACCCTGCCACTGGGCGGGCGATGGCCATGATACCCTCATCATTATGAGGGAGAACAATAACCTCCCTATCCCCCCCAAGGAGAACATCCAGGCTGGTGTGTTTGAGTATACCCATTGTGAGGATATAGAAGGGAATGAGGTGACCTGCGGTACTGCAGCCTCCGCTGCTGAAATCACAATAACTTCAACACCATACAGCTACCGAAATGAGGATTTTGCTACTGCATACTATGTGGTTTTGAGAGGGACCCTCGAGCGGTTCGGGCTCTACCCGAAAGAAGCAAAGATCAAGATTGAGGCCTCCCAACTGGTGACCAAGCTCCTTGGAGGGACCGTGGAGGTAAACGCGTCTGATATCAAGGGTGCAAAGATCGAGATTCCCCCTGACCCCTACCCTGACCGGCCAGAGAGTTTTACCCCAGATACGGCCATTCCACCCAATGATTCCAATGACACAATGGACTGTCTCTGGGAAGATACCGTAATCACCATCGGCCATCAGACCAATCCACCTGCCATGAAGAGTGCAAAGGCTGTTGGGCCGGCTGTTCACTTTGGACCTTACCGGAACTTCTTTAACCGGGATGTAACCATCACCATTCCGTATTCCAAGGAGGAGAAGATATGGAAGGGTGAGTCAGCAAAGGTTTACATCTATAATCATCTTACCGAGGACTGGGATGCGATTGAGCCAGAGAGTGTTGACCAGACAAATAAGTTAGTCACTTTCAAGACCCAGGTGCTCGGCCTGTTCTGGGTCGGGGTAACACGGTAAATTTAGAGATAGGGGGCACTCACCTATTTTGATACAAACTAAAAAGGGGAGGGTAATACCATGAAAGACAAACACCTTACAACGAATCAAGGAGTCCCTGTCACCGACAACCAGAACTCACTGACCGTTGGTGAGCGTGGCCCTGTCTTGCTTCAAGATGTGCATCTGATTGAGAAGCTCGCACACTTTGACCGTGAGCGAATCCCGGAACGCGTCGTTCATGCGAGGGGTGCAGGTGCCCACGGCTACTTTCAGGTGTATAAAAGTATGGCGAAGTATACCTGCGCGAAAATTTTTCAAGACCCAGCAAAGCAGACACCCGTCTTCGTCCGTTTCTCCACGGTGGTTGGAGCACGGGGATCTGCAGACACGGTTCGTGACCCCAGAGGCTTTGCCGTGAAGTTCTATACTGAAGACGGGAATTATGATCTGGTTGGTAACAACCTGCCCGTCTTCTTTATTCGGGACGCCATTAAGTTCCCGGACATGGTGCATGCCTTTAAGCCTGCCCCTGATACCAATATCCCCACGAGCTCTTCAGCGAACAGCCGTTTTTGGGATTTTATTTCGCTGACTCCCGAATCAATCCACATGATCACCTGGCTCTTTTCCGACCGGGGCACGGTCAAGAGTTATAGGAAGATGGAGGGTTTTGGTGTCAATACCTATACGTGGGTAAACGCAGAGGGCAAGGCTATCTATGTCAAGTATCACTGGAAACCAAAAACCGGGATAGAAACGATTGACCGCCACGAGGCTTCTCGTCTTGCTGGGGAAGACCCAGACATTGCCACCCGCGACCTGTATGACACTATTGCTTCTGGCGGAACGGCGGAGTTTGAACTGAATATTCAGATGATAGAGATTGCTGACGAATTGAAGCAGAGATTCGATCCTCTGGATCCCACAAAAACCTGGCCCGAAGACACGTTCCCGCTGATGCCGGTGGGCAAAATGGTGTTGAATCGCAATCCGGAAAACTACTTTGCCGAAGTGGAGCAGGCCGCTTTTTGCCCGGCCTCCATCGTTCCCGGGATCGAGTTTTCAGCCGACAAACTCCTTCAAGGCAGGGTCTTTTCATATGCCGATACCCAGCGGTATCGAGTTGGAACGAATTACCTCCAGCTCCCTATCAATCGGCCTCTGGTCCCCGTTAACAATAACCAGCGAGATGGGGATATGCAATACGGGCCCTATGGTGGCGGAACGGTCAACTACGAGCCCAACACTTTGGCAGGCGGGATACCAAACGAGGCACCGCTGACAGGAACTCCGGCCGTTTATCACGTTGAAGACAATATTGTGCGCAAGAAGATCACCTTGACCGACGACTACACCCAGGCTGGCGAACGCTATCGATCACTGAGCAAGATGGACCAGGACCATTTAGTTGATAACATCGTTGACTCTTTAGGCAAGGCGGACAAGCCGATCCAGCAGCGCATGGTAGATCACTTTACTAAAGCTGACCCTGAGTTTGGCAAGCGCGTTGCCAGGGGATTGAAACTCTAACAGAAGAGTAGCGGACTGATTCGCCGCTGCGCCTGACACAGGCTTGGCGGTTCCGCTCCCTCTTACGGTCTCTTTACCCAGATACCGCAGGGGGTTCGTTGGGGTCACATCAATTGTCAATTAACAAAGAAGCTGCAGCAATGTAGCCCCTTCTACTTAGTACCCTTATGAAATCTTTCTTACAGATCTAACCGGCGAGTAGAACCCATGTGCAATCATGGAATTTAGTATTTGATCCGCTTCCTTTAGGTTTATAACCTGAATAATCAGGTGGTTGATGCATCGTGGGAGTTTTTTTAACTCTTGTGAGCGGACAGATATACCGTGTTCCTTTAAATAAATTCTGGCACTTACTGGATCAATACTTAAGACTTCTGCAATGTAATCCAAACTTGACAAACGCAATACGTTTGTTTACTATTACATTATAGGAATTTCTGATGAAAACAATAAGTTCCATTAAGTGGACAGATAAAAGTATAGAACACATTTCAAGACATGCGGTCAAACCAAAAGAGGTTGAAGAGGTATGTTTTAATGAGGATGAGACTCCGTTTATCAGGTCAGGAAAAGAAAATCTCCACTATGTTTTTGGAAAGACTTACTCGGGAAGATTTCTTTTTGTTGTGGTCAGATTTATAAGAAGAGGAGAGGTAAAAGTTATCACAGCAAGAGATATGAACGCATGGGAGAAGAACTATTTTAGGAAACGAGGCAAATAATATGAAAAAGATACCAAAATTTAAGACTGATGAAGAAGCTGCACGGTTCTGGGAAACCCACAGTTTTGAGGAGTATCCCAGGGATACAAAGGAGGCGGAAATAAAGTTTGTCAGAAAGCCTAAAAAGACAATCGCTCTTAGGCTTGATCCAGATGATATCAAGTCAGTTGAAACAATTGCTCAACGAAAAGGATTAAGCTATACGTCGCTTCTCAGGATGTGGATTAAAGAACATCTATCTAAGGAAACAAGGTATCCTACTTAAAATTTCCTGCCTAACGAAAAAGGCTGCATTGCTGCAGCCCCCTTCTGTTCACAATATGAATGAAAATATTTTCTATTCTAAAGGGCGGGTTTCAAACCCGCCCCTACAAAAGACCGAAGGCCCACCAAAGGTGGGTAGACAAAACGTTTGGCCCGTCTTCGGGTGTTCTTAGGGCACGGCATGCCGTGCCCCTACATCTGCTCCAGCTTGCTCTTGGCTATCTTTGCCGGTTCAGATTTGGGGAATTTGCTGATCAGCTTATTAAGGATGTACTTGGCTTCCTTCTCCTTCTTCAGTTCGTAGAATGCAAGCCCTTCCTTGAGCATGGCATCAGGTACCTTGTTTTCCTTGGGATACTTCTTTACTACCTCCTCGAACTCTACGACGGCCTCCTCATATTTCTTTTCCCGGAAATAGCTTTCACCGATCCAGAACTGGGCATTGTCAGAAAGCTCATGGTGGGGGTAGATTTGGAGAAAATTTTTAAACGCTGACCGCACTCCCTCCAGGTCTTCTGCTTTCCATTTGCTGTATGCAGCGTTATAGAGCTCTTCTGCATTATCTCCTTCCAGAGAAGACGGGGGCGTTGCCCCAGGCTGAGTTTGAGAGATAATTGCCGGTGGAGGGGTAATCAAAGTCTTCAGGGTATCCACGTCTTTTCTTACGGTAGTAAGCTTTTCATCCTGTTCCTTGAGTTTGGCTGTCAGTTCTTCACGCATAGCCAGGGTGTCGTTCGATGCTTTCTCTGCGTGAAACTTTATTTCGTCGAGCTTCCCCTGGAGGTTCTGGATTTCAGTTCTGATGCGGTCAGTTTTGTTATCCAGTTCAGCCTGGCCTTTCTGAACACCCCGGAACGACTCTTTTATTTCTGTTACTTCCCGCTGGGTTGCGGTGAGCTTATTTCTTTGATCCTGGAGATCTCTCTGGATGACCTGCATGTCTTGGGTGGTCGCACAACCAAAGGTGAATAGAGATAGTATGCAAGCAATAAGAATCAAGAATTCAGAATTCAGAATCCAGCATTTCTTTGTTTTTTTAATCCGCAATCCGCAATCCGCAATCCGCATTTTCATGCTTTCCCCTGAGAGTTGTAAGAGGGCCCTCCGCTCTAAAGTCATGCCTCCGTATCACCGGAGGGCCCTTAAAACTCTACTTGGCAATGACAAAGTGGTCTCTTCGATTCTTGGCCCAGGCCTCTTCGCTGTGACCTGGATCAAAGGGCTTCTCTTCGCCGTAGCTCACGGTGGCGAGCTGCTCTTCCTTAACCCCGAGTTTGCTAAGATACTTCTTGCCGCTGTTGGCTCTTCTTTCTCCCAAGGCCATATTGTATTCGTTGGCGCCTCTCTCGTCGCAATTGCCCTCAATACGCACCTTAGTGTTCGGGTTGTTCTTCATCCACGCAGCGTTCTTTTCAAGGGTTGCTTTTGCCGTATCAGTTAAGGAGTAATCGTCGAAGGCAAAGAAGATATCCTCCAAAGGTGAGACCTCCTCAACCTTTGCCTCTTCTTTTACTTCAGTCTCTTTCACCTCAGCGGGTTTTGGCGCAGCCACCACCTCTTCCTGCACTATCTTCTCAGCAGGGGGGACGGGCTTAGCCGCTTCCGTGGGTTTCACCACTTGCGGCTGACAGACACACGCTGCTACGAAAGCCAGGGCTGCCAGCACTACCATCAAATGAATCCAACGTTTCTTCATTGATTTTCACCTCCTTTCTTTTTCCTGATAATAATATATATCACTATCTTTTCCATATATCACTATTTTTCCCCAGTCATGGGGGACCAGACTGGATTCGTGTCCTCACCCTTCCCTGAAGTAATTCTCCTTTGGTTAGATCCATTCGCCAGCATGATATACAGCTTCTTGCTTCCCTCCCGGTTAGAACTGAAGATGAGGTAACGCCCGTTTGGAGACCAGGAGGGGTCTTCATTGCTTCCCAGGGTGGTGAGGCTCTGGATATTGCTGCCATCTGGATCCATGGTATAAATATCGAATTTATTCCCCGTCATCCTGCTGAATGCGATCTTATCCCCCCGCGGGGACCATTCAGGGGTAGCGTTGTAGTTGCCTTCGAAGGTAAGCCTCTTCACGCTTTTATCCTCTATGGTGAGGGCGTAGACCTGAGGACTGCCTGCCCGGTCAGAAACAAAGGCTATTTTCGCCCCATCAGGAGAAAAGGTTGGCGAAACATCTGATCCCCAATTCGTGGTGAGGCGCTCCAGTTTATTCCCGTTGAGGTCAATGAGAAATAATTCTGAATTCCCATCTTCCACACTCAGGGTGAGGGCGATTTTTTTACCGTCCGGAGAGAAGGCAGGAGAGATATTCAAACCCCTTTCCTGGGAGATAACCTTCTCATTGCCATAGAATATGTCCTTGAAGTAGAGGTCAGGGTTGCCCTTCTTGTATGAAGTGAAGACCAGTTTTCTGCCGTCCGGTGACCAGGCGGGTGAAAGACAGATTGACCGGTGGGAAGTGATCCTCTGGCGGCTTTCACCATCCACGTCCATCAGATAGATCTCCTTCGTCCCGCTCGCCGTTGAGACAAAGGCGATTCTGGTTTCAAAGATACTTTTCTCTCCGGTCAACTGGTAGATAATCTCATTTACCAGTTTATGAACCATGAGCCGGAGATCGTCCACCTTCCCGAAGTAGCGTTTGCCGGCAATAAACTTTCCCTGGACAACGTCGTAGAGGCGTCCCTCCATGGTCAGGCTCTTCGCATCGAGGGAAAAACCCCCTTTGACCAGGGCTTCTGCACCGACCGTTGACCAGTCTGACCAGTTGATCTTATCACTGGTGATCCCGGCAGCCCGGGGGTTTTCAATAAAGCTTTTAGGGTCGATAACCTGGAATAATCCGGAAAGCTCTAAGTCTTGAGTGATGATGCCGTTGATCTGAGAAGCAATGTTCTCTTTGTCCGGCGTTGAGCCCAGGTTCTTGAACGGCGCTATGGCAATGGGCAGTTTGCGGGTGGAAGGGGAGTAAATATCGATGTAGATTTTGGCACCGGCAATCTCTGCCCTGGCGAAAAGAATAAATGCTATCCCCGTGAGAAAAACGATATTGAGTAATCTCTTATGCATACACCTTTTTGGTTTCATCCCAGATCCGAAGGGAGAAAGCGGATACCAATCTCCAGATATTCGTCACGAAATACGTCGGGCAATGGAGGAAGGGGATTTGCTTTCTTGATCGCCCGCATGGCCGAGTCATCCAGATAGTGATTGCCGGATCTCTTCTCAAAGTTTATATCCACAATCTCTCCATTCTTTCGGATCTTGATGGCAATGATGCTCTCCAGATCTTTTCTCCCCGGCACAAGGTTTGCAGCCAGGTTCCAGGAACTGCGGATCTTTTCCCAGATAACCGTGAGATAGAGATTCATCTGGTAAGCACCGGGAGTCAGGGCAGAAGATGCTGATCCAGATCCTGAAGGGAAAACCCGTGTATTCGCAAGCCCTCCCTCTCCCTTCACCGCTATCTTTTCTCTGATTTGACTGATGGTCCTCGCTATCTCCTCTTCGCCTGCACGCGCCCGTTCCCGCGCCACCTTTTCCCTGATCTTGGCAATGGTGGCATCAACCTCCCGGGAGGAGTCCTTTTCCTTGAGGAGAGGATTCTTTGAAGGTTTGGTCGCTAAAGGGAGCGCAAGCGATTTGGTTGTTTCAGATCCTGCCTTTCCTGAGAGCGGCGGCAGGGTGGTTACCGGGAGATTAACCAGATCAACGGTATAAAAAGGGGTGAAGTCAATATCCTTCTGAGAAGGTGGCAGGCCAATGATCGCCCCGAAGAGAACGAGATGGATAAAGAGAGAATAAAAGATCATCCTCGAGAACCGGGGCTCAGCGAAATAGACAGGGAGACCGCTCGCTGAGAAGCTCATCTCTTTTCCTCAGACTGGGAAGTCACCATTCCCAGCCTCTCGATCCCGGCCCGTTTGATTTCAGCCATGACCTCTACGACCATACCATACGGTACGGTCTTGTCTGCTTTGAGAAAGACATCCTTGCTCACCCTGTTCTCCATGATCTTGGGGAATTTCTCCTTGAACTCGTTGAGTCCTATCTTGCTTTCGTTCAGGAAAAGTTCCTTTTTTGCATTTATGGCAATGATCAGGACGTCCTCTTTCGCCGGCAGATTCTTGGATGCAACCTTGGGAAGGTTTACATCAATGCCATGCTGCATCATTGGTGCAGTGACCATAAAAATCACCAGCAATACGAGCATTACATCCACAAAGGGGGTGACATTGATATCTGCTAAAAAACGTCTTTTCTGGCTTCTTCCGGAGATCATGGGCGTTAAATCCAGCGTTTTTCCGCCACGTTAAG
>Ga0315284_10014793_pt1 | contig 11105 bp, 15 predicted proteins | sample YL17G09_16_MG_FD_203696 | JGI IMG/M metagenome (GOLD analysis project Ga0315284, IMG submission 203696) | Sediment microbial communities from Yellowstone Lake, YNP, Wyoming, USA - YL17G09_16 | ecosystem: Environmental > Aquatic > Freshwater > Lake > Sediment | place: USA: Wyoming | collected...
TCGGTCCATGACTTATCTCCTTTGTCTGTCCCCTTTGCCAGGCGCATCAAACCACATGAATATTATACCCGTCAATCATTCAAATCTACCGTATGAAGCTGAAACATCTTTACGAGCACGATGCCCATACCCCTTCCCTTAAACCGGGACGATGCTCAACATGTGGAAAGGCTGATGGGCACCACAGGTGTCCGAAATGCGGCTGCGACCCCATCTGCCACGCCTGCCAGGCCTCCCACCCGTGCGACGTGGGGGAGGGGAGGGGTATCGGGAAGCATCAGACAGGTCTCGGATCCGGTCGGCCCGGCGGTGCACAGTATTACTAGGAGACTGGCTGTGGGAGCCAGAAAGGAGTGGAGGAAAGGTCGCCATCGTTGGAAGGCCAAGGGGCGCGGACGCGAAAGAAAAGTGGACTGTGTGGAACGTCGGGAGAATGCAGGAACACGAATCACCGCCGAGCGCAAGACCTCGTGGATTGTTGATTAGCCTCTCCCCTCAGAAGCAAATAATTGCTACGCTATATACCTCTCTGATTTAATGTGCTCTGGATGAGGAAATTCGAGGCTCAAAGGAGGTCCAATGAAGCTCGACGAGATCGCCAAGAAGCAACTGCTTCTACGAGAGGACACACGCCCTTCCGAGGGGATATGGTACTTTGTCTTCGTCAAGGGCGTCTGGCAGTTGGAATTCTATAAGGCAACCGAATACGGCGACATTACGCACGACGAAGTCTGGCGCAAGTACATCTGCATGCTACTGGCGGACAACTACAAGATCAATCCGGACGAGCGCCTGACCGTCGATGCGGTCCCTTCGCACGTCAAGAAGATCGAACCGAGCAAGACCGACTGGACCGACACGGTCCGGAACTCCTACCGGGGAATGCCGCGGGGCCGGGTGACCCTAATCGACGGCATCTATGTCTGCTACCACGGGAACGACTCGCCCCTGCCGGGGAATAAGGCGGAGACCCTCGTCCCGGCCAAGTTCGAGCTTACGAAGCTGATCTTCATGAAGAAAGTGAAGTGGGAGTTTGACGATCACGAGACGATGCTGCCTACGGACAGGGCCATCGTCGAGAAGGCCATCGGCAAGATGCCGTTATAATGCCAGAAGCCTGTGTAATCTGCTCTCGTCCGGTCAAGACTGACCGCGGCAGTGCCTACTGCCTGCAGTGCGGGGTTCGTCATCGGCTGTGCGTCGGGTGCTGGCAGACAGCGAATCTCTCCGGCAGCACCCGCTGGAACAGTAAGGAGATGCGGACGGAGTGGGTCAAGTGTCCGCTGGGGGCGTCATGAGCGACTACAATCTCTTCCTGCACCTGGGTAGCAGGCGGCGGTTCTGCACGGATACGCAGATTGCCTTTATGCTCCAGCGCGTGTTCGGGTGGGACTTTAAGGCATGCAAAGAAGTGGCTGTCGAGCTTCCAAAGGGCCCTCAAGTGATCCTTACTGCGCCCTGGGAGAAGGTTGAGCATTATGCCCAGATCATAAGCCAACAGGGCGCCTGGGGATACAAGGTTAGCATTCAGCCCGTAGCGGGTTCCGCCGGCCGCCGCATGATCATTTCGAAGGGGCCCTGCTTCCTAGGCAAAATATCAAAGACGCCTTGCGGCGGACGGATAAAGAAGTCTGGGTGTGCCTGGTGCTGCGAGGTACACAAAAACGCCGCGAGGCTAGCTTATCAAGCCAAACACGGCATCAAGCTTCCGCACAAATGACTCTACGGCTGGAACCGTCTCTTCCGCGTGCTTCCTGGCACTGGCGTAGTTGACCCCGTCGTCTACGATGTCCACGATGTCGTCGACGTGATAATCCCTCCGGAGCGCGTAGCCGTTCCCCGTCTCCTTCAGGTTGTCCCGCAGGCGAAGCTTGGGGTATCTGACGGTCTCCAGGTTCGGTGCAGGAATATTCTCCTTGGAGGTACGCCTGGGTCTCGATTCCCGCCTGAACTTCGTGGCGAATTCCGACATGAGCGTGTTAAGCGCCACGTCCCAGTCCGTCGTGCTGCCGTCCGGATAAGTGTACTTCTTCTTCATGACGTAGGCGGCTCGCGCGGCACCCTTGGAGACGATGAGCACCGAGTCGCCCTCTCGCGTCGAGATGACCAGGTCGCCTATAAAGCCTGGAGTCCGGGAAAGCGTGTTGAAGTCGACCTTCTTGCCCTTGAGCCTCTCGTCGATCGCCGCGGACAGGGTCGTTAGCCAGGCTGGGCCGCTGCCGTCATCCTTGCCGCCCTTCCCCATGGTCCCCAGGACGTCCGTCAGGGTTACCGGGACTGGCTTCTCGAGCAGCTTCGACAGGGGCACCCCGTCTAGGGCGATGACGATCCCGCCGCCCTCCTGCTGAGAAAAGGATTCGCGGTCTTCTGCAGGAAGGTTTTTCAGGATGGCAGCGGCGGAAGGGAGTGCGCCGTTTCCGACACTGAATCCCGGCAGAGTGGTTAGGGAGACGCTCCCCTTCTCGTCGATGGCGTACTTGATGTGTGCCAGGACGGCCTTATATTCGTCCTCATCTTTAAAGGCGAAGTCCGGCAGATATATGTCTTTGCTGGCCGAGATGCTTTCGCCAGGCCTTGCCAGCTTGAAGTCCGTGACCTGAACGTCCTGAGGAGGGGCATCCTGGAATTTCTTGTCCGTCTCCAGGCTGGCCAGGGGGATGGAGATGCTGCCGATAGCCTCCAGCAACCAATCCTCTACCAGGCCATAGTAGCCCAAGGCCTCGCATATCAGCAGGATTCTGTCATCTCTGTCCATACAGATATATTTTCTCTAATGATTGATCTGGACGGCTGGACATGGTATAATGCCCCTTTGAGAGGCCAGACAGTGGTGATAGAACTCAAGCTCCCGTCTTCGGACGAACCGGATACTGACCCGGAAGTTCAGTCTTTGTTTCAAAGCATCCAGGCACAGCTCCCGGCGCTGGAGAAGCTATTGGAGAAACATCGCTGGGCACATGAAGAGCCATTCTACCGCTTCTACCATGAGAGTTATAAGGCATATGGCCTTCAAGATGACACCCTGAGCATCATGCGCGGGCTACAGGCCGTCACCCCGAATGCACCTCTGAACTATATGTTCACGAGTATCGTAAAGGAAGGAACCGGCAAGGAATTCAAACTGGAAGACAACGAGAATTGGTTGGCTGTCGTGCGGCCGATCCTGGAAGCGTTCTTCCACGCGCTATTCTTTCTAGAATTGATTGTCAAGAGCGGGAAAGAGTTAAAGTTCCCTCCTACGCTCCTTCCGTGGGATTGGGCAACGGTTTTGCACCTATACAACAAGAGATAGAGATATTCCCAGGGTTAGTTGCAAAGATAATGAGAACATTTCTGGAGTTTATCATGGATTTCGAGTCCAGGCTTGACGAAGCCTTCGGCATCCAGACCCCCATGAGGAAGACCCTATTCGAACGGAAGCTGGAAGAGCTGGACTGGCGGAAGGCTATCGGTGCAGCCGGGATGGGTCTAGCAGCCCTGGGTGGCGCCGGTGCGGCTGACGCGGCTCCCGCCCCTGTCGGGCAGGCCCAGCAGCTGGATGCCCCCATCAAGCCCAAGACGGCGGACGAGAAGGCCGAAGAGCTGGTCAAGCCGGTCCGGGAAGCCTACGATAAGGAAGTGAAGGTCGCCCAGGACAAGTACAACAAGACATTGGCGATCGAGCTGGACAAGGCCACCAAGGCGGGATCGCTGGACGACGTGAAGGCCATCAAGAAGGAAATGGAAGAGCCAGAAGGCGACGAATCCAAGTGGAAGAGCCCGACCCACAAAATGGCTGCCAAGCGATACACGGGGGAAGTTGAAACAGCCAAAAAGAAATGGGACGTGGGAATTGCTGGACTGGTTAGACAGCTGGTCCAGAAGAAAGAGCTGGAAGTGGCAGAGAAAGTAAAGGGAATGAAAATAGTTGCAGAGACACCAAGGAAGGCAGAGGGCAATATTGTTGGTACTTGGGTCTGGTTTGATAATAGAAATGCCATTTTTGATGCGGATGGCACTGTAAGATTCTATGCCGGCGATGGTCGTGTGCTTCCGGGAAAATGGACTGTCGTGGATGACAGGATACGAATTGAATGGGCACATGGCCCTGTAGACTTTATAATCCTTGATGGTGAAAAGACAGCTAAGGTCGTGAATGCGGCTGGCGATTTGAAATTTAAATCCACAAAATTAGATAGGCCAAAGAATAAATAGGCCCCTGTCATGCGGTATGATTTGTAGCTCAAATCGTTCTTTTTGTTCTTTTGCCCATTCATCTACTGCGCGGCGCACGCCATAATTATACCATGATAAGTTATAATCATGGCCACATATCGCACCTTCTTTTTTTAGTTTAGGTGTCCATTGTTCTAATTCTTTTTTTGTCTGTTCGTAGGAATGTACGGTATCAATATACACAAGCGCTACGCTATTATTCTGCCAATTCTTCGAAGCTGATATGCTGTCGAGCTGAATAAATTGCCAATGTTTCAATAAACTCATGTCTTTATCTATTGTTTGCATTACGTTTTGTCTACAATCCCTAGTGTCATAACTTACCAATTTTCCGCACGTTTCATGGACACCAGTTAAGAGTCCAAGTGTTGAATACCCTTTATTAACTCCCAATTCAATTAATATCCCTATAGGTGCAAAATATTTTGCAAGCGCGTAAAGGGTGGGAATGTGACCGCCGGTATCACTACCGTGACCATACGCAAACGCAGACTTCTTAATCATTCTGGGAATAGCAGATTCTCTGTTAGTAAACATTTCTCCTCTTTTAGCAAACATTATGATTCCTTGTTGTCTCTCTCTTGCGCTATTTTATAATTCATCTGAAAGCTTCGCCATAAATCTTTTTCTTCTTGGAAGCGTGTACGCAGATCATTTGAATGATCAATATGTTTGATCATGCTGTTTGGTAGTAAGATTTCTTTAACGTTTATCTTCTCAAGTCTGCGCCTGAAATCTATATCATCATATCCATAACCCTTACAAAGAGACGTATCAAAACCAGAAACGCGTAAAAAATCATTTTTCCTACAAAGAATTGTGCCCTGACAGAAAGGGATATTGAATGAATAAAATATATCTTCTTGTGACTTATCTATATAACTGGCGACATCGGGAGATAAAATAATGTCTGCGTCTGTAAAAAATAACCATTCGTGTGTAGCAGCGGCTGCGCCAGCATTTCTTGCCTCTGATAGATTAAAGCCATTTTTATTTATAAAGCACACTTTCACATCGAAATTTTTTGATGCCCAGTCTCCTGATTTTTCAGGGCATGCATAGTCCACAAGGATGTATTCATCAAAAAGATTGATAATCTTTGGTAGCGTTTCCTGCAAGAATCGGAGTCTCGCTTTGCATGTTACAATAACTGATATCTTTGGGGTGGTCACGCATCTCCCAATTCTTGTCCATTGCATTTTACATTTCCAATATCTCTTTGCATTTGCATACAAAATTATCTGTTGATACTCTGGCTTCAAACTGATGATAAGCTATTGGAAAACCTCGGGATGCATAGGTTGTGCCAATACCATACCATTGTATTAAACCGAGTTTCCATTTCTTGGTTTCAGAAGAGTGCGGCCAGAACAAGGACACAGGAATGCCTATTTCTTGTGCTTTCCATGTTAATTCTTCGACAGCATCAGAACGCTGCGTTTGTGCGCATTTCCCCCCTAATTTATAAAAAGTATCGATTGTAATTCCGAAGAATGCCGGCGACGCATATGGATGATCGGCGTGCAAAAAATTTGATTGCTGCGCAGTTCCACAAACTCGACCGCATAAGGCATTCTGCGCAAGGGATGGAATAGAATAGCGTGACAATGGAATCGCATCCACATCGAAAATCAACGCACAATCCCTCTTGTCGCATGAAAATAAAAAATTTTGAATCGCCTCTCCGTGAAATCCGCGGGTTATGTCATTCACAGAAAACTTTATCTGCCGCAGTTTATATCCAAACTTGGCGAAGACCGCGCGCTGCAAGTCAACTGCCTCTTTGGGTATATTATCTCTGTAAAATGATGCTAAGATAAGATCTGCTTTTTGTTTGTTTGTTAATTTATCGCAGATTATTGGTTCAATATATGTGAAAGCGGACAACGGCGTGCTCGCGGTGCGAGGCTGTACGCTCACATCACCTTTTTGGCACCATCTCATCGCTTCACTTTCATCCAATTGTAGTATGACAAAACTTCATTAATAAAAACAAAATCTTTTGACCTGTTTCTGAAAATGTTCTCTATGAATTTGCCATCGCCAGCATACATAGTTTCATACCTCACATTATCTAGAATGTCTGTATGTAATAAAAATTGCGCTTGATCAATTTGGCACACCTTTACTTTGTCTTTCCCTACTTGCCTTGTTTGGACTTTTTTATCCCCAGGGGGCCATATGAATTGCTGTTGGAAGATGAAACCTTTTGCCGATGGGAACGCAACAATATTTTTATGCATCGCGTTAAAAAATTGTGGATGGATTAAATTGTCATCGTCTAGAAAAAACACCCACCCAGGTTTTGTGGCCAAATCGATTCCGATATTTTTCTGGTCATATCCGAGTGAACTACTGCCAAGTGTGCGTATCTCCACAAATCTAGGAAATTGTATATTTATACTTCCATTACATTTTGATCCGTCGATTATAACCAACCAACGAAGGTTGAAAAATCTGATGCCAGGCGAAACTGTCTCAAAAATAGATACTATATTATTGAGGCGAGTTGTCGCCGTTATGATAGAAAGACATATTTTGGCATGCCTTCTTGAACGACAAAAAGATGATGCAGTTAGAGTCCCCACTTTGCCAGATCTTCCTTGATTTTAGAAGCCAGCTTTCCATCTTTGGGATGCCCGGCGTAGTGCAAAATCCACGAGTCCTTTCTAGCCACGTGCTTCCAGTCGTGCATACACCTCGGCAGTTCGAACATCTTGACCTTCTGCTGTGCTATTCTTATATTTACAAGGGCCTGCTCCGGATAATCATGTCTAACCCATTTCGGTGGGTCGTCGAACACGTGCAGGTGCTCCCTCCCGAAGACTATCACTCCGACATTCCAGTACCTGCCATCCCAGACCGGCATCTGGATTCCAGCCCTCTGGCAGAAGTCTTGCAGTTCCTTCTTCTTGTTCTTGACGCCCTGGACGTGGGCTTCGTTCAGCATCCCCAGACAGTCCTCTGGCACTACGTCGAATAGCGAGGGTGCTTGGGGATGGATTATGACGTCAGAATCTATGAAGGCTATTCGTCCATATTCCCGAAGATACTCCCTCATCTGGAGCTTCTCCCAGAACATCTGAATGTTGCTGGGGTACACGCGCTCTGTGATGACCTCGAATGAGGCGCCGCACCGGTGGGCATAATCCGCCATGAGCGGATGGGTGAGCGAGGAAATCTGCTGGTAGGCTGGACCGATGGACACAGTGACTATCGCCCGGCGGGACCGGCCGGATTCATCGAAGACATAGGATTGACCGTAGGTCATCCGTTCAGGCATTTAGCCATTGCCTTTTGCGCTTCCAAAACATGTACGTATTCAGATTTCATTATCGCGTTCTGATAACGATTTCCTGTTTTATTAAAAAATGAGTGACCCTCGTCCCATCTAAATTGACGCCCTGGATATTGCTCAACCCCAAATCTATCTAAAAGGATGTCTCTCCAATTCCTCTTAAATAGTTCATCGTGTTTAAGCCAGAAGAACGCTCCCTCAAAATACCAACTCCAGTCGCCACTGCCTCGTTTTTTGAGCGCGCCGGCAGTCGCATAAATCTTTAACGTTGCGTCTACTGCAGTTGGTACACTAAGATTTATGTCATACAAAGCTTCGGCCCAAGTTATGACATTAGACTTTTTAGGTTCATTATGGGATACCCCTTTAGCGTGCGCATAAAATGTGATTTCGCCAGGCCTAATCAATTTAGATAAGCCAGCTAAGAATAACTTAGTTTCACCAAGACTCGGGTCGTTTTCCTGCACAAGAGTCTCAACTTTGTAGCCTAGCTCATTCAGAACGATATCTGGGTTGTCTGTTTGTTTATCTACGGCAATCATTATAATTTTCTTGCCAGTGAAGATGTGCCAGAAACTTCGTATCTTCTTAATATTCCAATGCCAGATAGAGTTTTTAACTGGGTATATGAAATATAGTAAATTTCGTACAAACGGGGTAGGTTTTGTTTTTATTAGATGCGTTGGGTTGTATTCCATCACGGTCCCCAGAACCCATGTTTCTGTCTGAATTTCCCTTGGTTAAATTTAGAATCAGCGCCCCATCCTTGCATAAACCCATGCCCTACATGGAAAACGCTGACGTGTCTTGTGAAAAGAAAATTAAAGCCATTTTGAATCGCCCTGAGAGAGAAATCGGCATCTTCTGAACTAAATCCGATCATTTCCTCATCAAAACCGCCAATCCTGTCGAAAACGCTGCGTTCCATAAGCATTCCATAACCCCAACCTCCGCCCCAGTCTCGTGAAACTATTGTTTCTCCTTCGCGCATCCCAGCATGAAGTCCGCTCTCTATTCCGGATACTGGTAATCGAAGAGCAGATCCATTCTGGATATGGCGGAGAATGTCTGATGCGCTGCGCCAGATATTTTTTCTCGCCGGGACAGCAATGTTTCCACCATTCTTATTTAGCAGCGCGATAAGTTGAAAAATCACGTAAGAATAATGTAGACAGTCCACATCATTTAATAGGATGTATTTACTATTTGTTAATTTGACGCCTGTGTTGATGGCTAAAGATTTCCTAAATACGTTCCCAGGCAAGGGTGAAAGCTTTACGAGACGCGCGGAATGTTTGACGCAAATGTTCTCAATGGGTTTATCAGACCTGTCATCCACGACGACAATATCACCCTTAAAATATCGTCTGATGCTGGAGATACAGGCGTCGAGCATCTCGTGACGATTTCGATGCGTCAGAACGACGGCCACGACATCCCGTGGAGTTATGGGCGCATGCTCCCTTAGGATGTGGGTTGGATAGTAAGCTATGCCCACAGTTCCCCTATCTCCCTGATTTCACCGGTTCCGTCTTGTCGATGGCCCAATCCAGCCTGTGGACTGCGTCCAAGGTCGTCTCCGAATCCTCGATGATCCTGTCGACGATCCCGCCATCCATGCGCTGGTTGCGCCCCTCGTTAAAGAACTTCTTGGCTTCCTTTTCGTAGGTCCAGCCGCAGGCCTTGAGATAATCCTTGACGTCCTTTATGCTTGCAGTCATTCCGTCCTCCCGAGCTCTTCAAGTTGGAAGGCAATTTCGTATAATTCCTGGGCCACCTCCGCGTTGGACGGCAGGATCTTCGCCGCGGCCTCCTTGAGGCCACTGGTGCGGCCGTCGAGCTGTCCGTCTGCCAGGATCTTGGAAATGAGGGAGAGCATCCTCTCCTGGATAGTCTTCTCGAGCTCGTCTGGGCCGACATCCACGATGTCTCCCATGGCCTGAAGCCACTTTTCGCGCCATTCTTCTGGCTGTCTCATGACTATAGATTATCTTTGGATTGGACTATGGGCGGGATGCGGCTACGCGGGGAGGACTTCGAATTTCGGAAGGGGGACTACCAGCCGAGTGCCGGATTCGATAAGCGCCTTCTCCCTCTCCCTGAACTCCGGCAGGAAGTACCAGGGGAAGATGACGAGGAAGTCGGGCTTGGCAGCCCTCATCTCGTCCTCCGAGCAGATGCGGACGTTGGTACCGGGGGTGAACAGGTTGTACTTATCCGGATTTCGTTCAGCGATGGCTACCATAAAGTCAGGAGTTATGTTGCAATACTGCATTATAATCTGGCCCTTGGTCGACGCGCCGTAGCCGTAGACCTTCTTACCAGCCAGCTTCTGCTCAATTAGGAACTTCTGCATCTGGGTCTTGGAAGTGAGTGCCCGGTCGGCAAAATCCGCATATCCCCAAGTGAATGGTGTGTATCCAGCCTGCTCATTACCTCGCGTGTTTCGGACGGAGTCGTCGATCCCATGCGCCCCCTTGCGGGAGACGAAGATCCTGAACGAGCCGCCGTTGATCTTGTTGAATTCGACCTTGAAGACCTCGAGATCCAGGCCGTCTAACAGGGGCTCAAACGTGCCGAGCCTGTAATAGACAACGTGCTCATGACACTGCGTGTCATAGCTGTTCGAATTGAGGATGTCCTGCAGGTAGGCAAGTTCCAGGACCCAGATACCGTCCTTGTCGAGGCAGGCATCGATCCCCTCCACGAACCTCCGGGGCTCGTTCAAGTCGTAGAACATGGCGATCGAGGTTATGACCTTAGCCTTGGGGATCGGGACCGCGGCTGCGGTCAGCGGCGAGAAGTACTCGTTTATGAACAGGTTGCAATTGGCGGGTACGATGTTCGAGGGGTCCACGCCGACTCTATTGACCGCCGAGTCAAAGCACCCTAGAGTGAACCCATCATTACAACCAAGATCCAGGACGGTATCCCCGGGATTCAACGGCTTCACCTTCAGGACCGATTCGACCAGGCCCTTCAGGTGGTCCCGCATAGTCTGGTTTATGCTGGACCGGTACCAATAGCTCTTGTACATCAGGTCGTAGTCGATCTTGTGCGCCAGCTGGACCAGGTCGCAGTTATGACACCGGACGAGCTTCAGGGGAATTAGCGGGCTTGGCGGGCTATCCTTCTCGTGGAACGCGTTGGCTATGCACTGCTCGCCGAGGTCCAGGAGGGTCCCGAACTCAGCACCTTGACAGACCCTACACTTCTTGATTTCTGTAAAATTCATAGCCTATGTACTAAGCAATGGCATCCGCGAAGAGGGACAACTGCGGGAACATGTCCAGCGTCTCCTTGAGAATTTGCTGGGAAATGCTTTTCCTGAATTCAGAATGTTCGACGTGGGAGAATCCAGCAGCGCTCAACATGTTTATGAGCGTCGTGCTGTCGTACATGGACGCGTGATTGGAGCATGCCAGGGCGTGGAAGCGTTCCATCTGGGACTTCGCGTTCGCACACCCGTCATTGATCTCGTCGAAGGCGTCGAGGATGCCGTGCTTCAGGCCTTCCATGAGCTCGCCGGCGTTCGGCGTGATGATCCGGATGACGGCATCCTTCTTCATGACGCGCCTGCATTCCTTCAGGA
>Ga0315284_10014798_pt1 | contig 11103 bp, 10 predicted proteins | sample YL17G09_16_MG_FD_203696 | JGI IMG/M metagenome (GOLD analysis project Ga0315284, IMG submission 203696) | Sediment microbial communities from Yellowstone Lake, YNP, Wyoming, USA - YL17G09_16 | ecosystem: Environmental > Aquatic > Freshwater > Lake > Sediment | place: USA: Wyoming | collected...
ACCTCTTCCTTCCTTTCTCGACCTCCCCCCCTCCTCTTCCACCGCCGACCTCCTCCCGAGGGGGAGGGAGCAAAAGCAGAAGAGCGATCTGTCTCTTCCATATCAATATTCTCACCCCTGCCTCATCAATCGACCCGAAAAATCCGACACCGAAAAAAAAAACTCCCCAGGGCATGGCGCTCGTCCCCTCGGTCACCGAGTTGCTCGTTGCCGAGATGCTCTACCTCCAGTACGACGACGCCACTAAGCCCATCTACCTCTACATCAACTCCGCCGGCGTCATCGGGGGAAAACAGGGCTCCCGACTGGGCTACGAGACCGAGGCGCTGAGCATCTACGACACGATGGAGCACGTCAAGCCCCCCGTGCGCACGCTCTGCGTCGGCGTCGCGTATGGCGAGTCGGCGCTCCTGTTGGCCGCGGGACAGCGCGGGTCTCGGGCGGCACTCCCTTCGGCGTCGATCATGCTTCGCCAGCCGATGCAGCGGTACACGCAGATGCAGGCGTCGGACGTGGACATCTACCGCAAGGAGATGCGCCGCACCAAGGACGAGCTGTTCAGGCTTCTGGCCAAGCACACGGGCAACGACGTCGAACGGATCGAGACCGACCTCAACAGGTGAGGAGACGTCGAGTCTTTTTGTCTTTTTTTTGCTTGTTTTTCCTCTTTCTTTTCTTCCGCCTGCTCTTTCTCGCAGCGGCCCGAAGGGGAAGAAATAGAGGGAGGAAGCCAGAGGGAGAGGGACACAAAATAGTTTCGTTTTTTTTCCGCTCGAAAAAGCAAAAACCCGAAAACAAAAACTCAAAAACATTTTTCTTCAAAATCTCACAAAAAATCTTAATCTCTTCAGGCCCCGATACATGAACCCCTTCGAGGCCATCAACTACGGCGTCATCGACCGCGTGCTCGCCCCCGACGAGGCCCAGGCGCGGGCGCTCGTCACGGGGACCAGCTGGGCCGAGAAGCAGGCGCAGGACAGGAAGCAGCGCGAGGACAAGGAGCGGAGGGAGAAGGAGGACGCCGAGAGGGAGGAGAGGGAGGCGAAGGCGAAGAAGGAGTAGAGAGTGAGTTTTGAGCTCTCTCTCGATCGAAATTTCTCTTTCGTTTTCCCTTGTGCGCGCGAAAGTGACCATTGGGGAGGCGGGGGGGGAGAGAAAGAGAGAGAGACGCGGGGAGAGAAAGAGGGAGAGAGACAACGAGAGAGGGAGAGATAGAGAATGAGCGATTTCCGTTTTAATTTGTTTTGTTAAACTTCTTTTCCTTCTTCGTTATTTCTTCCGTCCTTTCGTCACACGTCCTCCCCTCCCCCCTACTCCACCTTTCCGCCGCGCCCGTCGCACCATTCGACGATCTCCCGCAGCACCTCCCGATTCCCGGGCTCTTTCGTCAAAATGTGCCACCTCCCCTCCAAAATCCTCAGAGTCTTGTCTTTGCTCGCGGCGTGCACATGGAGGTCGCGGCTGCCCTTGGGGTCCGTCAACGTGTCGCCGTCGCCGTGGAAGACCACGAAAGGCATCGAAAACGCTTTCAGGCGCGCGCAGCCGTCGGCGGAGAGGGCACGCGTGACGCGGAGGTATTCCATCGCGCTGCGGGCGCGCGTCGCGCCGTGCCAGCAAAGTGGGTCGGCGTCCCAGATAGCCTGTCATTTCTTTTTTGAGTGAGGTCTCTGTCGAGTTTTCTCTCTCTTTCTTCCCCCTCCTCTCCACCCTCTCAAAAAAAAAAAAAACTCACCTGAAGCTCCGGGAATAGCTCGTTCTTCGTCCCGTGCGCGATCCCTAGCGTCGGCCGCACGACCGATATGAGCTTGCCCACGTGCACCAGCAGCCTGTTGATCCCTCGCGAGGCGAGCGCGTCGATCGCGAGCATCGGCGCCAGCAGCACGCAGCCTTTGAAGTGTTTTCTGAGGTTTTCGTTTTCGTCGCTCTTTGTTTTTTCGAGCTCCTCCGAGACGTGCAGCGAGATACACCCTCCGAGGGAGACCCCGAGAAGGAAGAGGGGCAGCCCAGGGCCGAAACCCTGCGGCACCGGGACCGAGAAGCCGGGAGGAGAAGAAGAGGGCGAAGACGACACGGCGGCCGAGGCGAGGGCGGCGACGTCGGCGACGTAGTCGTCGAACGACTCCGTGAAGCACCGCAGCCCCCCCCTGGCACCTTCAGAGAGCCCCATGCCGCGATTGTCGATGCCGCAGACCGAGTACCCGGCCGCGTTGAGCTTCTGGGCCCAGGAATCAGCGTATCTCGGCGGCTGGCCAGGCCCCGAGATCGCGCCTACCTCGTGGAGGAAGTAGCTCCCGTGGCCGTGCACGAAGACGACGATCCCCTTGGCTTTCGCCCCGTCTCTAGCGGGAAGCCAGTAAGAAGATAGGCGGAGGCCGTCGACGGGGGACTTGAAGGGCGCGGTGGCACCGCCGTGGGGCCCGAGCTGGAGTTTGGGGTCGTGGAGGTCGCCGGCAAAGAGGTGGCGAGCGCCAAACTTGGCGGCGCCGAGATCGGCTACCTCCTGCGGTACGACTGAGGAAGAAGAAGCGGGCATCTTAAACGCCTCTTTTTTGGCTGGTCCGGGCTTTAAGGGAGACGTTTCTAGCCAGTGGTCTAAAAGAGAGAGCGAGAGAGAGAGCTGAGGGAGAGAGGAGCTCCCGACGCTGATGTTCGACGACGAATTCGATCGAGAAAAGTGACGAGGGTCGATCGAGCTTGGGGGCAAGGCACTCACAAAATCGAAAGAAATTGGCGAGGGGAAAAAGACTGAGAGTCGTCTCTTCCGGTCGGGCGCTCTCTCTCGTTCACCTTTCTTCTCTCCCTCCTGCTCCGAGAGAGAACAACGCGATGCTGCGCCTCGCCCTGGCCGCCTCCAAGCGCGGCGCCGCGTCCGCTGTCGCGGAGAGCGTGCTCCCTTCGGCGACGTCGGCCGCCGCTTTCACTCGCTCGTTTGCCGCCCTCCCGGCGACGACGTCCGAGTCTTCGTCTCCTTTCCTGAGGTTCGCATCCCCGGCTCCCGCCGCGCACGACTTCACGCCGGCGCTGCAGGGACTGCCGGAGACTAAGGTAAAAAAGAGGTGTTTGTTGATGAGGAGGAGGGAGAGAGAAAGAGAGAAGAAGAGAAGAAGAACAGTCGTCGACGCCATCATCGAAGAAGAAACGCCCATCGCGTTTTTTTTCGTGCTCTTTTTCTTTCCAACTCTCTCTTCCCCCGTCGATCACGTTCACGCCATCTAACATGCTGGATCCAAGCATTCTCTTCTCGACGCGCTCTTTGGAGCCATGGGAGCGAAAGGGGCGAATGAAAGGGCGCATGTGCTAGAGCGCAGAGACTCTGAAGAGAGAGAACGAGGGCGAGGGCGAGCTCTTTTCTTTTCTAGACCTGAAAAACCGCAACCTGCCCCCCCCCCCCCAAAAAAAAACCTCTCCTCTCAACAGATCACCACCCTCCCCAACGGCCTCCGCGTCGCCACCGAGGCCACCCCGCACGCCCAGACCGCCGCCGTCGGCGTCTGGATCGACGCGGGCTCGCGCTACGAGTCCGCGGCCACCAATGGGGCGGCGCACTTTCTGGAGCACATGGCCTTCAAGGGCACGGCCGTGCGTGACACCAGGCAGCTCGAGCAGGAGGTCGAGGACATGGGCGGCCACCTCAACGCGTACACGTCGCGCGAGCAGACGTGCTATTACGCGCGTGTGTTCTCCGGGGACGTCGCCCGCGCCGTGGACATCCTCGCGGACATCCTGCAGAACTCGAAGCTCGACGAGGGCGCGATCGAGCGCGAGCGCGACGTCATCCTGCGCGAGATGCAGGAGGTCGAGGGCGTGCCCGAGGAGGTCGTGTTCGACCATCTGCACGCGACGGCGTTCCAGCAGACGCCGCTGGGCAGGACGATCCTGGGGCCCGCTGCCAACGTCAAGTCGCTGACGAGGTGCGTTCAAGTCTCGATTTTCCTCCCCCCCCCCCTTCCGAGGTCGTCCGAACGAGACAAAGAAACTCAAACGCTCCCTTTTTCCTCCAATCTCTCCCCCCCCTTCCTCTGCCGCACTCTCTCTAAACTCAACAGGGACGACCTCAAGAAGTATATCGACACGAACTACGTCGCGCCCCGCATGGTGGTCGCCGCCGCGGGCGGCGTCGACCACGACCAGCTCGTCAAGCTCGCGGCCAAGGCCTTTGGCGGGCTCCCCTCGGGGGAGGGCCACCCGACCACGGGGCAGCTCGTGGCAGCGAGCCCCGCGCACTTCACCGGGAGCGAGGTCCGCCTCCGCGACCCGGACATGAGCAAGCTGCACTTCGCGGTCGCCTTCAAGGGGGCCTCCTGGGGCGACGCCGACGCCGTCCCGCTGATGGTGATCCAGTCGATGCTGGGCGCGTGGGACAAGCACGGCGGCGCCGGGGGGGCCGCGTCCCCCATGCTCGCCCAGCGCGCCTCGGCCAACGGCCTCTGCGACTCGTACATGGCCTTCAACACGAACTACCACGACGCCGGGCTCTTTGGCGTCTACGCCGTCGCCGACCCCGGCGGCCCCGTCGACGACCTCGCTTGGTCCGTCATGCGCGACGTCTCCGGCCTGTGCTACGGCGCCGGCGACGCGGACGTCGAGCGGGCCAAGACGCAGCTGAAGGCGTCGCTGCTGTTCGCCGGCGACGGGCCCGCCGGGGTCGCGGAGGAGATCGGGAGGCAGCTGCTGGTCTACGGGCGCAGGGTGCCGCTCGCCGAGATGCTCGCGAGGGTCGACGCCGTCACGCCCGCCAAGGTCCAGGAGGTGGCGCGAAGGTTTATCTTCGACCAGGACGTCGCGATCGCGGCGCTCGGGGACACGCAGAACCTGCCGGACTACACGTACTTCCGCAGGCGCACCTACTGGCTGAGGTATTAGAAGAGGCGTTGTAGAAGAGAGGGGGAGCGGGAGAGGGAGCAAGGAGAAGGAGAAAGGGGAGAGAGAGAACACGTTTTTTTTTGTTTTTCATTTGTTCATGTTTTTCTCCTTTTGAAAGAGCGCGCGAGTTGACTGTTCCTCGTTCCGAGACAGAGATGCGATTTTTCTTCTTGGAATCAACAGTAAGCAAAGGAGAGAAAAAGAGGAGTTTCTTCCCCGCAGACAAGAGGAGAAAAAGAAAATGGAGAGGAGAAAGGGTGAAACTAGCTCTTCTTACAAAAAAAACAACTTCTCTCACTTCCGCCGCATCTTCTGCTCCCTGCCGTGCCTCACCGACGCCGCGGACCGGTCCCTCTTGGCCGGCTTGAACCTGCCGTGGCTCATCCCGGCGTGCGCCGCTGCCTTGCGGACCCTGACGACCTGCGAAGACAGCGCCGACGGCACAAACGACTCGGGGCTTTCGGGGTCTTTCGTCTCTCCCCCGTTTCCAGCGGCAGCGGGGGCGACCGCCGTCGCCGGGATCCTCGCGAGGCGCTGCGGCCTTCCGAGGGAGTCCGTGGCCACGGAGGCCGAGGAGGGCGAGCCCGGGTTGGGCAAGGGAAGGGCGGCGAAGGCCGCGTCCGCCTCGGCCGGGGTGGCGAAGACCGCCCAGGCCTTTGTCGCCGCGGCGGCCGCGGGTTTCGTCGTCGTCGCCGCCGCCCCCGTCGCTTCCTTCTCCGTGCCCGGAGCAGCGGCCACGGCCTCGACGAACCTGGGCCTCGCGACGCCCGCGGGCATCGTATCGAACAGGCCGGCGACGGCGGCCGCGGCGTCGAAGTCCGAGGGGGGAGCGGGAGGCCTCAGGCCGTGGACGAGCAGCTTGCACAGCTCGTCGCGGTCGACCTTGCGCGCCGGCGCGGGGACCGTGATCCTGCGGCCCGTCGGTCGGCGCGCGCCGCTCGCGCTCCCGCTCCCGACGCGGGCGGCGAGGGCCTCGGCGGCCAGGGCGAGGGCCGCGACGGCGTCGGCGGCGCAGTCGTGCGGGGCGCCCGGGCTCCGCAGGGGCGCGACGGCGGCGGCGGCGGCGGTGTTCCCTCCGTCGGGGCTGCCGCCGCCGCCGCTCTTGCCGCCGCCGCCGCCGCTCTTGCCGCCGCCGCCGCTCTTGCGGCCGACGACGGCGGCGTAGAGGTCGGCGAGCCCCGGCGTCGCCCTCGGCAGGCCCTCGTACCCGTAAAGCAGCGCCGTGTCGATCACGAGCTCCCCGGAGGCGGCGCAGAGCCTGAGGGCGCGGAGGTCGTGGTGGAGCGCGTGCCCGACGAGCACGGCCGGGGCCGGGAGGCGCCGCGGCCGCGGGCGCGCCGCGGGTCCGGGCGCCGGCGGCGGCGACGGCGACGGCGGCGGCGACCCCTCCTCCTCCTCGCCCTCGGCCCCCCCCTCGGCCCCCAGCCTCCACCCGCTCGCGCGGGCCACCGCGGCCGCCACCGCCCTCTGCGCCCCTGCCCGGCTCATCGGGGCCGCGGCGAGGGAGCAGCGGGTCAGGCCCGTGATGCCCGGCCTCCAGTCCGACACCCTCCTCGCCGGCGCGACGGCGCTGGAGAGCACGAGGTGCGGCGGGCCGTAGCCGGCTTTCCGAAGGGAGATGGCCGCGGCCTCGAGCGGGGAGAGCTGCTTTGGAGGAAGAGGGGGAGAGGGAGGAGAGGGGGCGCCGTCGCCGCCGCCGCCGTGTGCCGCCTTGTCCTCTTCCTCTGCCCCGCCGCCGTCGTCCTTCTGCTTCTTCCCGTCCTCCCCCCCTTCTCCCCCGCCTCCCTCTTCTTCGTCTTCCTCGAACCAGCACAGCGGGATGCTCGCGGCGACCGCCACGCGGGCAAGGTCCGTCTGATCCCCTCCCTCGGTCTCCACCATCTCGCAGTCGATGGCGACGAGCGCCGGGGGGAGAGGAGGAGGAGGAGGAGACGACGAGGAGGAAGCCGGCGGGGAAGAAGCAGCAGCTCCGGCGCCAGTGCCGGCGCCGACGCCGACGTCGCTCCCCTTCCCTTCGCCTCCCGCTCCCGCGCTCGCGCTCCCGTAGACCCGCGGCAGTCTCCTCCACCCCTTGGACGTCACAGGGAAGGAGCCGTAGAGCTCCTTCGAGCGCGGGTGCGCGAGCGTCGCGGCGACGAGCGAGCGGACCGCCGCGGAGAGCGAGAGGAGCGGGGCGGAAGGCGGGGGGAGCGGGGCGGCGCCGCCGCCGTCGGGGGCTCCTTCTCCCGCCGCTGCCTCCGCCGCTGCCGCTTTGGGCGCTTCTGTTGCGGCCTTCGACGCCTTCTTCTCCGCTGCGAGCTGCTCGGCGACGCCCAGGTGCCTCCTCGCGAGCCTCGACGCCGCTTCTGCGACGGCAGCGGCGTCGCTGATTCCTCCTTCGACTCCCTCGTCCCCGCTCCCTCCTCCTCCGACCTCGCCCGCCAGTAGTCGCGCCACGAAGAGCGACAGCGCCGCCGTCGACGCCCGGGTCGGGTCGGCGTGCTTGAGCTTCTGGGACTGTCGTTTTGTTGTTGTTTTATGTTTTTGGGAGGAAAAGGGAAGGGAGGCGGGTGAGTTGAGGAGAGGAGGTTGAAGAAAAAGAGACAGAGCAAGAGAGGCGCTAGCCGTCGCATGTGTTTTTCTCTCCCTTGTCTCTCTCTCTCTCCCTCTTTCTCTCTCTCTCTCTCTCTCTCTCTCTTTACCTTGACGAACTCGGGCCACAGCCTGCTGATCACGTGCTCGCGCTGTGACGCTTTCACTATGGCGATGGCGACATCGCGAGGGGGAGGGGGAGCGGCGTCGGCGGCGCGCGCGCTGCTCGATGTCGGATTGGCCGCCGCCGTCGTCATTTTTTCTTTCCGTTTTTTTCGTTCGAAGAAGGTTGTGCCAGCGACATTTTCTCTCGCGCCATCGCGACTGGGGGCGACGCTGCGTCGTCACTGCTGCGCGAGAGAGGCGCCCGCACGGAAATCTCTCTGTTTCTTTTCATCCCTCAACGAAGCACACGCCCGCGAACTCATCTGTCGCGGTGCGCGTAGAAAGAAAATAGACAGAGCGGCAGGAAACGGCCACAGAACAGAGAGGCAGAGAGAGTCAACGCATCAAAATGATCGACGTCTCCTCGAGCAAGCCCCTCCTCGCTGTCGCGGGCATCTGCACCTGGACCGCCGTGCTGATTTCGATCCATCAGGTGAGGAAGGACTGGCTCGCCGTGCCGAAGGAGGAGGACCGAAAACAGGTTGGGGGGAGAACGAGACGGGGAAAACGCTCGAGAAATGCGTCGATGGTTTTCCGTTTTCCGTTTCCGTCCGACGCGAGCAGGCACTCAAAACTCTTCTTCGACCTCCACCTCTCCAACAACAACAAAAAAAAACGTGCAGATCGTCCAGCACCTCCGGCACTACACGGAACCGCTCTTCCAGCGCTATATCGTCCGCATCGTCTTCATGGTCCCCTTCTACTCCGTCACGAGCTTCTTCTCGCTGCTGTTCCCGGTCGCGGCCCCTTACCTCGACACCGTCCGCGACTGCTACGAGGTGCGTTTTTTTCGTCCTTCTTCTTTCTTTCGCGCTCTCTTCTCTTCTCTCTCGTTTTTGACTCACCCGTTCCTTCTCTCTCTCCCTCTCTCTCTGTCTCCCTCTCTCCATCACTCTCTATCTCCCTCTCTTCCTCTCTCTCTTTCTCAAGGCATGGGTCATCTACAACTTCCTCTCGCTCTGCCTCGCCTACGTCGGAGGGGCCGGAAGGGTCGAAATCGCCATGTCCGGCTTCGTCCTGAGTCCGTCCTTGGCCCACTGCACCTGCTGCCTGGGCCCGACGCCCGTCGACGGCGCCTTCGTCCGGCGCTGCAAGCGCGGAACGCTGCAGTTCGTCCTCCTGAAGCCCGTGCTGGCCGCGGTGACGATCGCCCTGCACCACGAGGGGAAGTTCAGGGAGGGGTCCTGGGGCGCGAACTCGGGGTACCTGTGGATCACCCTGGTGTACAACGTCACGTACTCCTGGGCCCTCTTTTCGCTCCTGCTGTTTTACATGGGCACGCGCGACCTGCTTAGGCCGCACAAGCCCGTGCTCAAGTTCGTGTGCGTCAAGAGCGTCGTCTTCGCGACCTTCTGGCAGTCGGTCGCCGTCGGCGTCGCGGTCGGCGTCGGCGCGCTCCCGGGCGCGGCCGCGGGGAAGGCGATGCAGAACCTGCTGCTCTGCTGTGAGATGCTCCCCGCCGCGGTCGCGATGGCCCTGGCGTTCCCGTGGCGGGAGTACGCGGGGGCGAACGCGGCTGGGCGGAGCTGTTTCGGACGAGCGAACAAGGGCGGGATCGACGCCGCCGCGTTCTCCTCGGGCGCCACGGCGCGCGCCGCCGTCTCGGGCGGCGGTGGCAACTCTGCCGGGACCGCAGGCGGCGTCGACCTCACCTCGATGCGCCACGCCATCTCCATCCGCGACGTCGTGGCCGACACGGTGCACCAGTTCGCCCCGGCGTACCACAACTATGTCCTGTACGACTCGGGGGGCAGCGGCGGCGGAGGGGGCGGGAGCCGGGGGGCGTCGGAGCCCGGCGGCGGCGCTGGCGCCGGCGGCGGCGGCGGCAAGAGGGGGAGCGGCAGCGGCGGGGGAGGAGGCACTCCGAGGACGGTGCGGGCGCAGACTTTCATCGCCGTGGGCAGGGAGACAGCCTCCGGGATCGGGAGCAAGGGCGGCGGCGCGGCCCTCTCGCCGCGGGAAGGCGGCGGGAACGCCGCTGCCGCCTCCTTTTCGACGACGGCGGCGACGAGAGCGACGGGCGCCAGCGCTGCTTCGGTTTCCGCTCCCGCCCCGAAAAACCCCTTCACGATCGACGAGGAAGACGTTTTCGACGACGAGGACGGCGAGGAGGCGCGGTACCGGAGCACCAACGATGATGAGGAGGCCGGGCCCCTTGCCTCGTCATCGTCGCGGCAGCCACCGCCGCAAGACCTCGGCGTCGTCGCCGTCGCGCCCCGGGGCGCGCTGCGGAGGGAGGCCTCGGACGGCCTCGTCCTCGACTCTCCGCTCGCCGTCTCCGCCGCGGGGGGATCGCCGTCGTCGTCCTCTTTCGTGCCTACGGTGCCTCCAGAGGCGGGAGGAGGAGCGAAGCAGCAGCAACAGCCTGGATTTGATTCCGTCGACCTCCGATGAAGGAGTTTTTTGTTTTCTTTTCCTTTCTCTTGTGAAAGGGACTTTTTTGAAATAGTTTCTCTCTCTCCTCGCGAGTAGTTACACTTACTCCTCTCTCTCTCTCTCAAAATTTGTGGGTGGTTTTGGTGTTGAAAAGAATGAACGGAAAACGAATATAATAAAAGGAGGAAAATTGAAAAAAAAAAGTCTCTCTTTTCTCTTTTCTCTTTTCACCTCAGTCTTTCTTTCCTTCCCTCTCCTTCTGTCTCCCTCTCTCTTCACTCTCTTCACTCTGCGAGGGTGAGGTCCTTGAGGGCGAAGTAGTTGAGCCTGACAGCCGGGCCCATGGTCGAGCAGAGGCTCGCCTGTATGTTTTTGAAACGAGAGAGTTTGGGGGGAAAACGAAGAGAGTGAGTTCGAAAAGTTTCCGATCGTCGTTGTCGTCGTCGTTGTCATTGTCGTTGTCGTCTCTCGACCTCGAAAAGAGCCCGGGAAAAGGCAAAATAAATAAAAAAAACTTCCTCTGACGCACCGTCTTCCAGTAGGTCCCCTTGGCCCCGGGAGGCCTATTGGCGTCGATCGAGTCCTGCACCGCCTTGAGGTTCTGGATCAGCTTCTCCTTCGAGAAGTTGGACCGGCCGATGCCGACGTGGACGTTGCCGGCCTTGTCGGCGCGGTACTCCACCTTGCCCCCCTTGAAGTCCTTGACCGCGGCAGCGACGTCGGGAGTGACGGTCCCCGCCTTGGGGTTGGGCATCAGGCCGCGCGGGCCCAGCGCGCGGCCGAGGCGCGCGACCTTGGGCATCAGGTCCGGGGTCGCGACCAGCTTGTCAAAGTCCATCATGCCGCCGGCGATCGTCTCGATCAGGTCGTCCTCGCCGACGAAGTCGGCGCCGGCCTCGCGGGCCGCGGCCGCGTCCTCGGCCTTGCAGAGCACCGCGACGCGGAGCTCTTTGCCCGTGCCGGCGGGGAGGCGGACGGTGGCGCGGAGCTGCTGGTCGGTGTACTTGGGGTCGATGTTGAGCCTGGAGAGTTTGAGTCGAGTTTTGAAGTTTTGAGTTTTGTTTTAAATTTTGAGGTTGAGTTTTTTTCCCCTCGTGCTTTTTTTTTTTTTTTTTTTTACGTCGCGTG
>Ga0315284_10014799_pt1 | contig 11103 bp, 4 predicted proteins | sample YL17G09_16_MG_FD_203696 | JGI IMG/M metagenome (GOLD analysis project Ga0315284, IMG submission 203696) | Sediment microbial communities from Yellowstone Lake, YNP, Wyoming, USA - YL17G09_16 | ecosystem: Environmental > Aquatic > Freshwater > Lake > Sediment | place: USA: Wyoming | collected...
ACGATCCTCTCCTGCAGCCTTCATGGATGGGATGCACACAAGCCAGAGTGCTGTGATGAGAATGACCGTTCGCTGATCCATCGTAATCCTCTGATCGTTCGGGCTAGCCGGCCATCCGCATATCGATGCGAAGCGGAGGAGTCAGTTCCTTTCGTACGCGCGCGTTGAGTTCATCGGTGATCGGAACGCCCTCCCGTTCGCTTGCAAGCTTGGCCTGCCACGCGAACCAGAGATCGGTGAGCGTAACCTCGCCCTCGCGGATCGTCGCGAACTCGTGGGCAAGTATCTCCTCGACTCGGCTGAGATCATCGAAGTGCAGCGCGAGCTTGGCCGATACGATCAGCATCCGCTCGTGATCCGCGATCGACTCCGGCAGCCCATCGGCAAAAGCGCGCAGGTCCTCCCACCGGCCCGCCTTCTCCAGAACACCCGCATACTCAAGCGCGAGCGCGGCCACCTTCGGCCCGATCTCCCATGCGTCTCTCATCATATCGCAGGCTTCTTCCGGCTTGCCATCCCTGCCGGCCAGCACCGATAGATTCCGGTAAGCCCAAGCAGAAGGCTTGCGGTCGATCGAGCGCAACCACGCATCCCGCGCGCCCTCGGGATCCAGCGCCTCCATCCTCATCACGCCAAGATGAAGCCAGCCGAGCCAATGGTCGCTTTTTCCGCGCCGAATCGACTCCTCAAGCAGCGATTGCCACTCCGGCTGGACCACATAATGCCCCGGTTCGTCGAGCACGTCGCGTTCGGGCAGCACGCCGTCGTTCAGCAGAGCAAGCCACTGCTCCTGATCCGGGCCGAGGCATTCTTCGGGGAACGGAAGCGCCGCCACGTCATGCTGACCCTGAACTTGATTCAGGGTTTTCAGCATCCCTCCGCCGGCGTGGGCAGGCCCTGAAACGAGTTCAGGGTGACGAGTCATCGAGAGCCGAATCATCTCCAGGCTTCCCCACCCTTCACCGAAGCACAGAATCTCATCAGGTTCTCTGGTCGTGACTGCCGCGAACCGCGCGTCCAGTTCACGCATCCTCGCGTGTGGCAGGATCGCGTCCAGCGCGGACTCGGCGCAGCGTCTGGCCTCCGCCCAATCGCTCGAATGCGCCCTTTTCGGGTCAATACGCATCAGCCCGAACGCCTCCGTCCACGCCCACTCGGTGTTGGCGGGCATGGGGACCGATTCCAACTGCGTCCGCGCAAGCCCGCCCTGTATCTCCAGATACGCTCGGCCAGGTCCCAGCAGGTGCTCCTGCCAGCGCCGGCCGCCTCTGCCCGATCCCCACACGAACATCTTCCGGCCCCGCAGCCTGGGTGTGGATGCGTGAACCAGTCCCTCTCCCCGACCGTCCAAACAGGCAATCCACGGCCTGTCGCATTCCTCCACGCGGAAGAACATCTCCCAGGCACGACTTGCTCTGGTCGGGTAAGTCACGTCGCCGCCATCGATCATCGGAATGCTGCTGCACGAAAGCCCGCCGGGCGCGTTATGGATCGACGAATCGGCGGGCGCGATCACCCTGCGGTCGGGCGTCTCGGTCACGCCGATATTGGTCCACCAATACATCGGGATCTCGACGTCGTGCGGGTTGATGATGCGCACGCGCGCGAAGGCAAACTCCGACCCCGGCGGCAGGTGGAGATCGATCTGGTAAGGAAACCGCTTGACCCGCTCCCACGCATACAGCCTCAGCGCGGGCTCGCCCTGACTGCCCGTCACTCTCGCCGCGAACATCGGCGCGCACGTGAGGTAGTGGTGCCCGGTAAGCGGGGTGTTCCACTCGACCCCGCCCGCGATCCACGCGTTTCGCAGCGCGACGTTCGCGGGCTGGAAATGCTTCACAGGTTCGAGCAGCTCGATGCCGCTCGGCTTGTGCACAAGCGACGCAAGCCGCCCGCCGATCTCCGGCAGCACCACGGCCTTCAAAAACTCGTTTTCAAGCGTGATCGCCGCAAACTCGCGCGGGCGAAGTTGGCGATCGTACGCGTCCTGCATCCGATACGGCAGCACCCTGAACGCGGTTTCCCATCCCAGATACGCGCGATCGCTTTCCGGCACGCGGTCGTCTACCGTGACCTGCGAACTGGGGTCGGGGTGCCTGAAATGCGGCAGAGGGTTCTCCGGGCCGATCTCGGCGGCGGACATCGTGACCCGATCAATCGTGAGCGTGGTCATTCGTCAATTGTAGCACAAACCAACCTACAACTAAGTAATCCACGGTTGGCAACTTGCAAGAAACCCCGATAGTCCTGAGTAGCGAAGCGTATCGAAGGACGGCCCTTCGATACGCTTCGCTACTCAGGGCATACGGATACAAGTTAGTTGCCGTGAATTACTTAGCGGCAGCCTTGGGCGCCGGGCCGGGCCTTACGTTCGGGGCCATCATCTGGTACCCCATCGGCGGAGGCGGGTTCTTGATCTGATCCACGAGATACTTGCACTGCGGCAGCTCGATCACGACGTCCGCCTTCTTTTTGCGCTCGTCGAGTTTCTTCTGGAAGTCGGGTTCGATCGCCGCCTTCTGGAGCGCGGCCAGTCCTTTCAATTCGCCCTTGACCTGGGGGAACTTGAGGTTGAGCTTGGGCTGCTCCGCCGTGACCTTCAGGATTCCGTGCAGTGAGCCGTATTGCCCCGCCGCGAACGAAAACGGCTTGCTCACTTCCCCGACCTTGAGCTTCTCGACGGCTTTCTGAATAGTCTCGGATCCCACGCCTTTCTCCACGAATGTCATAGGCGGACCGGCCATCACGAACATCGGATCGGAGTATTTCATCGCCGCGGCCTCGAACTCCATGCCGTCGGCAATCGCCTTCTCGGCGTCCTTGATCCGCTTGGCGTTCGCGCTGACGACGCCCACAACCTCTTTTCTGGGGCCGTGAACGTAGCGGCGCTTCATGCCCGGTATGCTATACAGGGTCATCAGCTCGCCATCGGTGAACTTATAGAGCTTCTCGCCGAGGTTGATCCGGGCCTGCGTATCGCGATAACTGTCCCTTAGAGCCTGCTCGCTGCCGTAGTTGCGCACCTGAACATCATAGGCGCCGTCGCGCTTGAGAATCTCGACCTGCTTGTCGATCTGGGCATCGGTGACCGGCACTTTCTCCTTTTCGGCCCAGTCGATAAGCACCCTCTGCTCAACAAGCGCCGCCAGCGCCTGTTTGCTGAACTTCGTGTTCAACAGCTCCACGTAGTCCGTGCCGGAGATCGACTTGCCATCGACCGTGGCCACGGTCTTGGGAACGCCTGTCCCCTTGCCGCAGCCCGCCAGCGCAAGCGCCAGCGCCGCGATCATTACCAAGGCGGCTGTTTTGCTCATAGTAAGTGTTTGCTCCTTTGGGCATTGATGTCCGAAGCCGGAGGTCCGAAGTCCGAACCGCTCCGCTCGGGCGCTACAGGCCAGTATTAGTCATCCAAAGACACTATTCCTGCCCGCTTGAAGCTACCCAGTAAAGAAGAGCTTCAAACCAGGGAGTAGGGAATAGGCAATAGGGAATAGAACTACCCTCGTAGGGGCCGGGCTCTGTCCCGGCCCGGGTTGTAGGAGCCGTCTCCAGACGGCGATTCACGCCCGCGCAATCGGAACCCTCCTACAAGCGGATTGGAGAGATCATGAACGCTCACTACGTATTGAACCGCGAGCCCCTGCCGGAGACGGCGTTTGCGTTTATCCCGCTGGGCAGCGTCAAGCCAACGGGCTGGTTGAGGCGGCAGCTTCAGATCCAGGCGGACGGCCTGTCCGGCCACTTGCCCGATTTCTGGGAATGGCTCGGACCCAACAGCGGCTGGCTCGGCGGCGACGGCGAAAGCTGGGAGGGCGGGCCTTATTATATGGACGGCCTCGTGCCGCTCGCCTACTTGCTCGATGACGACCAACTCCTCGCCGAGGTGGACAAGTGGCTCGGTTGGATGATCGCAAGCCAGGACGAAACAGGCCGCTTCGGACCCAAAACGCTCACGGACTGGTGGCCCTACGGGGTCGCTCTCAAGGCTTTGACCCAGTATCAGGAAGCGACCGGCGACGAGCGCGTGATCCCGCTGATGGAGCGCTTCTTTGCCTACATGAACCGCGAGCTGCCCGCAAAGCGCCTCACCTCCTGGGCAATCTACAGATGGGCCGACACGGTTCTCAGCATCATCTGGCTATATAACCGCAGCGGCGACCCCGGCCTGCTCGACCTCGCCCGCGAGGTATTGCATCAGGGCTACAACTGGAGCCGCCACTTTCTCGACTTCGGCTTCACCGGCAAGCAGGCGCTCGCGTTCCCTCACCCCACGCACGTGGTCAACAACGCGATGGCCGTCAAGACCCCGGCGGTCGCGTGGGAGATCACGGGCTGCAACGAGCACCGCGAGGCCGCGTGGAAGTGCATCGAGATGCTGGATAAGTACCATGGGACCGCCGTCGGCGTCTTCACCGGCGACGAGCACTACGCGGGCAAGAATCCCACCCAGGGCACGGAACTGTGCGCGGTGGTGGAGTATATGTTCTCGCTTGAGAACCTGATGAGCATACTCGGCGATCCCGCGTTCGGCGACAGACTCGAAAAGATCGCCTACAACGCGCTTCCCGCCACGTTCTCGGCCGACATGTGGGCGCACCAATACGATCAGCAGGCCAATCAAGTCCTCTGCACCATCGCGAAGCGCCAGTGGACCAACAACTCCGACGAGTCCAACATCTTCGGCCTCGAACCCAACTACCGCTGCTGCACGTTGAACATGCACCAGGGCTGGCCGAAGTTCGCTGCCAACCTCTGGATGGCAACCCACGATGACGGCCTGGCTGCCGTTGCCTACGGCCCGTGCAGCGTGACGGCAAAGGTGCGCGGCGGCGTGGAGATTCGTATCGACGTTGACACGGACTACCCGTTCGACGAGACCGTGCATATGACCGTGCGCGCGCACTCGCCTGTCGGGTTCCCGCTCAGATTGCGAATCCCGGCCTGGGCCGAGGGCGCGGCCCTGGCAGTCAACGGCGAGTCTTCACCTGTCGAGCCGGGGACGTTTGCAGCCATCGAGCGCGTGTGGCGGGACGGCGACACGGTCGAGCTTGTGTTCCCCATGAAAGTCGAAGTCGAGAGACGCTACCACGGCTCCGTCACCATCAAGCGCGGGCCGCTGGTCTACTCGCTTGCCGTCGGCGAGCGGTGGGAGAAGATCAGGGGCGAGGAGCCGCACGCCGACTACGCCGTCCATCCCACCACACCGTGGAACTATGGTCTCGCAGTCAACCCAGAGGACCCGCAGGTGACAATCGTCAAGAAGGGCGTCGGCGACGTCATCTACGGCTCCGACTCCGCCCCAATCCAGATCGAAGTCAAAGGCCGCCGAATACCCGAATGGGAAATGGAGGCGAACTCCGCCGGCCCTCTGCCGCAAAGCCTAGTGAAGTCCGCTGAGCCTATCGAGGAACTCACGCTGATCCCCTACGGCTGCGCGAAGCTGCGCATCACCGAGTTCCCGCTGTTGGTGGAAGAATGACGTATACACGCGCTGCCAGTTGACTGCGGCGGGAATGGCTGCTATATTGCATTTAGGGACAATCGATAATGTCCTGCGCCACGGGGGGTAAGAGGGGAATGAGAAAGCTTGTCGCATTCCGCCCATCGCTGTTGGCCGCTGTGCTGTTTGTGGCGGCTGTAGGGACGGCGGCGAGCGCTGACACAGTGGCCGTGCGGTACTGGTCGAACGGAGATCTTGTCCTGGTGGAACGCAGCGTTCCAACCGGGATGGACCCCGCGGAGGCCGCGGTGCGCGCGCTGGTCGCAGGGCCGACTCAGGCGGAGGCAGCCATCGGTCTGGCCTCGAGGATTCCGCCCGGGGTCTCGATCGACAAGCTTAGCATATCCGACACCTCGGCTGAGGTAGACCTATCGGCCGGGATTCTGACTGGGCTGGACGAGGCGGGCCTGCGGGACATCTTCGACCAGTTCAGATCGACCCTCGGCGATTTCCTGTCGATTCAGTCGATCCGGCTCACGTGTGACGGCAAGCTGCTGTCTTCCTACCTGTCAGGGGCTCCGACCGTGGGAGGACCGGCGGTCGCCCCTATCTCGGTTTCAGCCACGGGCCTGGGCGGCCACAGCATAACCATCGGGCCGTCTCACGGAAGGTACTGGGTCGGGTTCTGGGCGTATCAGCGGGGTGACCCATGCGGGTTCGGTGAAGCGGTGCTTGAGGACACCAACAGCATCCGGCTGTGCCAGTTCCTCTACACATATCTGAGCCAAGACGGGGCCACAGTCTATAGTGCCCGACAACTCGACGAGAGCGACTGCTGCAATTCGGACACCGGTCTGGCGTGGTGGAAGATGTGTGCATCAACGTGGCTTCATCATGCCGGACTGCCCTGCTCGGTGTGGGCGAGTTCCTCGGACAACTGCGGAGCCGACACAGCCACGAGCCGGTCCAGCGACGATATACGCGCCCGGCCTCTCTACGCTGACTACAGGGGAACCGAGATCTACATCGCCCACCACACCAACGCGGGCGGCGGCGGCACGGCGAACGGTACCGAGACCTTCCGCGACACCGCGATGGAGCACCCGGCATGGGTGAGCGCCAGTTACAACCTGGCGAGCGCGGTGCAGAACAATGTAGTGTCCGCGATACGCACCATGTACGACGGCAACTGGTCGAGCAGGGGGGTTAAAGACTCGGCCGGCGGCTTCGGCGAGATACGCATACCTGACAGGCCGGCGTGTCTGATCGAGCTTGCATTTCACGACAACTGCTCGCGGGATGCCGCCTACCTCACTGATAACTTCTTCCGCTCAGTGTCCGAATGGGGCTTGTATAAGGGAGTCTGCGAATACTTCGGGGTAACGCCCACGTATAGCTACTACTCCTACGACGTAGTCAGCGAGGATATTCCCACTACGCTGGATAGGAACCAGGTCGCCTTTGTCCACATCACGCTGCGCAATCGCGGCGTGCTTTGGAACGAGACTAGGCAGTTCAGGCTCGGTGCGGTAGGCAACAGCGATCCCTTCACGACCCAGACCAGATGCATCATTCCGGGAGAGGTCGGACCCAATCAGACTATCACGTTCACCTTCAGTCTCAAGGCCCCCAACTATGTCGGCATCTACCATACGGATTGGAGAATGCTGCGGGAGTATATCACCTGGTTCGGCCCGACCATTGGCAAGGACGTAGAGGTTGTTGACCTGCACCCGGATTATGAGCCGCCGACCGCCCCGACGAACCTGACTGCGACGCTGATAGGAATCAGCCGCGTCGATCTGTCCTGGACGGCGTCCACCGACAACGTCGGGGTCGTGGGTTACAACATCTATCGCAACAGCGCAATCATTGCGACCACCACGGCAACGACATATTCCGACACCACCATCAGTTCCGGCGACACCTACGTCTACGAGGTATCGGCCTATGACCTGTCGGAAAACGAGTCCGCCAAGAGCAACACCGCGACAGTCAGCACGGCGGTAGTCACCGACTTCATCATCGATAACGACAAGGCCATCTTCCCCGGCACCTGGTTCACCAGAACCGATACCACCACCAAGTATGGCGCGGACTATCGCTATGGGGGCTGCTCCCCAAGCACCGGACGGATCGCACGATGGACTCCCGACATCGACATCGCAGGCAACTACCTGGTCTACGTCTGGTATCCGCAGGACACCAACCGCTCCATCAAGGCTCCTTACACCGTTGTCTACAGCGGAGGATTGACCACCGTGCAGGTCAACCAGACCGTCAACGGAGGCCAGTGGAACCTGATCGCCACGCTGCCGTTTGCGGTCGGCAAGACCGGTTATGTGCAGCTCGGCAACGGCACCGGGGAACCATCCACGACCGTCGTCGCCGCGGACGCCGTCCGGCTGCTCTACCTCCCTCCGCCCGACACGACCGCGCCGACCATCCACTCGGTTGACCTCTGGCCCTCCATGGTCGCGGGCGGCGCTCCGGTGAAGGTCACCGTGGTCGCAACCGACAACATCGCCGTGACAGGCGTGACGGCCTCCGGGACCGCGCTGGCGCTTGGCGGCGCGGACTCATGGACCGGCAGCATCGACACCGATCCTACGCTCGGCGCGCACACCGTCACCATCCTCGCGCGCGATGCAGCGGACAACCAGACCACAAACACCGCCAAACACTACGTGACAGCGCGCGTGTTCGGACTCGCCAATGCTTCGCTGCTGCCCAATGGAGCGACACAGGCGGCAGCGCACTGGTATCTGTTCAAGACGTGGGGGGCCGTGACGGTGTTGGACTCCGATCGCTTCGATTGCGGCGACGGATCTCAGATTCCGGTAAGGATATACTGTCCCAGCCACGGGCTGACCACGGGCAGGTTCGTCTCCGTGTTCGGCATCTGGAACTGCTCGACAGGCCCGCCCCAACTCGAAGCCCAGCCCGGACAGATACGGACGATCCACTGAGAATCAAGGAAATGAGTGAGGCAGCAATGAGCAAGTCCAAATGCAGGGCGCTTCTTCTGGCCGTAATGGCCGCTTTATTACTGGCGTCAGGATGCCTCGCCTACAACCAGGGCGATCCGGAAGTAAGGGGCATGTGGGTTCAGAATGCGGGTTTTGGCGATTCCAGCTCAACGACCACCACGGTCAACAACTTGGCAAATGGCAATTTCAACGTGATCTGCATGTACGCGCGCTGGTATGGCTACCTCTTCTTCCCACCAACGTATCCGAACACCGAGCCCCAGTACATCTCGTTCAATGCCCTCGATGATATGATCACCAAAGCCCACGCGCAGGGCCTCCAGGTCCATGCCTGGTTCTGGGCCAACTATATTGCCCAGCACCATTACAGCAACCCCGCGCACGTGATGAACCAGCATCCGGAATGGCTGATGAAAATGAGTAGCGGCTCCGTGGCCAACTGGCTGGACCCGGGCGTGCCGGACGCCATGACATGGAACTACAACGTCTGCATGGACATAGTGAAGAACCACAATGTTGACGGGCTACACTTCGATTACATCCGCTATCCTGCTTGGGACGGTGGCTATAACGACATAGCCATCGCGCGTTTCAACAACGAGTTCGGCCGCACCGGCCTGCCTGCTACCGACGATTCGGCCTTCGTCACCTGGCGGGAACGCCAGATATCGGACTTTGTGAAGAGAGTCTATGCCAACGCGGCAGCGATCAAGCCCAATGTCTGTATCTCCGCCGCCGTATACGGCAATCCCTCGAACGGTCACGCCAAGTTACAGGATTGGGACTACTGGATGCAAAAAGGGTACCTCGATATGGCAGTGCCCATGATCTACGAGCCCGCAGGCGCCAGCTATTGGTATTCCTGCCTGAACTCAGACCGCTCCGTCCAAAATGCATACGGCCGCATGATTGCCATCGGCCAGGGAGGGGGCTGTAACTCCGTCGGAGGCACAATCCAGCAGATCAATGAAATAAGAGACTACGGCTTTCCGGGGAATCTCCACTTCTCCTATACGACCAGCAACAACCAGGGACTATCAATTGCGGACTTCTGCACTGCGCTCGCGTCAGACCCTACCGCTTACCCAACACCGGTCAGCTTTCCGGCCATGCCCTGGAAGACCACTGAGGGCATTCTGAAAGGCAATGTGACCGGTCAGGGCGGCGCAGCGGTTTATAATGCCACGATCACCATCAACAGCCAGACCGACCTGACCGACGGCACCGGGTTCTACGCGCTGATGAAGCTTACTCCGGGGACTTACACCGTGTCCTGCGTCGCTTCCGGTTACACTACGGCCACCGCCCAGGTCACCATCACCGCGGGTGCTGTCACCACCAAGGATTTCGCCCTCACCGCGGACGGTACACCGCCGGTCATCAGCAACATTCAGGCAACCAACATCTGGTCTACTCTCGCGAAGATAAGTTGGACTACCGACGAGAAGTCAACCGGCCAGGTCGAATACGGCCTGACCACATCGTACGGCTCCCAGACCGCTCTGAACACCGCCAAGTTGACCAGCCACTCATCTAATCTAAGCGGGCTTACTCCCAGCACGGTCTACCACTACCGCGTCAAGTCCATCGACGGCACCAATAACCTGGCCGTTTCGACGGATCAGACCTTCACCACGTCGAACTCGGTCCAAGACATCATCATCGACAACAACAACGCCAACAACAGCGGCGGTTCGGTGGCGTCCTCATCAGGTTCCTGGACTATCGCAAGCAACCTGGGCGGCAAGTACGCCACCGACTACGGCTATACTGCCCACGTTGCTCCCCCGGACACCGCGTGGTTCAAGTGGACGCCCAAAATCATCGTGGCCGGCCCCTACTACGTGTATATCTGGTATCCATCGGACTCTCCCAACGCCCACAACACCGCCGCGCCGTATACGGTCTACTACAGCGGCCCAAGCCAGACATTCGCCGTCAACCAGCACATCAACACCGGCAGGTGGAACCTGCTCGGCAGTTTCAGCTTCCTCGCCGGCACTTCAGGCTACGTGAAGGTCGGCAACGGGACCAGCGCGTCGGGTACGTGGGTCATGGCTGACGCGGCGAAGTTCGTCTACATCCTCGACACTCAGCCCCCGACCGCCCCGACCAACCTGGCCGCGACCGTAATCGGACCCTACCAGATCGATCTGTCCTGGACGGCATCGACCGATAACGTCGGCGTCGCGGGTTACAGGATATACCGCAACGGCTCGCCGGCCGCAACCTGCGCAGCCACCACATACTCCGACACGGGCCTCGATTCGAACGCTGCATTCTCCTACCAGGTCTCCGCTTATGACCTGTCGAACAACGAGTCTGCCAAGAGCAACATCGCCACAGGCAGCACGCCCGCGCTCAAGGACATCATCATCGACAACGGCGGCGCCATCTTCGTCGGCACGTCGTGGACCACGGCCACCGATACGACGACCAGATACGGATCGGACTATCGCTACGGGGCCTGCACCCCAAGCACGGGCCGCATCGCAAGATGGACGCCCGATATCGACATTCCCGGCATGTATCTCGTCTACGTCTGGTACCCCGCCGATACCAATCGATCGACAAAGGCTCCTTTTACGATCGTCTACAACGGCGGATCGACAACCGTGCAGGTAAACCAGACAGTCAATGGCGGCAAGTGGAACCCGATCGCCTTCGAGCCGT
>Ga0315284_10014800_pt1 | contig 11103 bp, 15 predicted proteins | sample YL17G09_16_MG_FD_203696 | JGI IMG/M metagenome (GOLD analysis project Ga0315284, IMG submission 203696) | Sediment microbial communities from Yellowstone Lake, YNP, Wyoming, USA - YL17G09_16 | ecosystem: Environmental > Aquatic > Freshwater > Lake > Sediment | place: USA: Wyoming | collected...
TACTGGTAGTGGAAAAGTTGATAGAGGCAGAATGATGAATGCCGGAGCAGTAAATATATTTCAAGGTACTGATGCAGAATTGGCTGGTGCAAAGTTGGGCAATCTGACTGAGACTGGAGAGCATGCAGACACACACAGATCAAGACCAATCAAAAAGCATGTAGAAATACAAAAACCTTGATTATATACAACATAAATCAATATTTTTAAAGATAAATTAACTATCTATTTTGATTAAAAATGCCAAAACCAAATAAAAGTGAATCAAAGGATGAATACATAGCCAGATTCATGAGTTCTGAAGAATCTAAAAAGAGTTATCCTGACGAAAAACAAAGATTAGCAGTTGCACACTCTTACTGGAAAAAGCATCACAAGGAATCACTAGAATTCAATTTTGATGTGCCAATTCATTTCACAGAAAGTTCAGCAAGTTTAACATCTCTTCCAGAATTTCAAATAGAGGGAATAGCAATAAACGCAATTACGACAGATAATAATCACAGATTTCTAGCAGAAGAACTTGAATCATCTGCAAATACATTAATAGGAAAACCATTGCTCGTTGATCATTCAAACAAAGTGGAATCAATCAAGGGAAGAGTTACATTTGCAGATTACGACAAAGAAAATAAAAGAATTCCATTCAAAGCAAACGTCAAAGATGAAAAGATAAAAGGCATGATCAAAGACCAATTAATTAATTCAGTCAGTGTCGGTGCAGCAGTCAAGTCAATAGATGAAGAGGAAGGAGTTCTCATACCGAGAGGAATAACATTTAAAGAATTAAGTCTAGTCGCAGTCCCAGCAGATTCTCATGCAACATTCGGAATAGCTCTCAAAGAAGCATACGAAAATGACGAAGATGAAGAGATTATGGATGAGGATAAAGAACCAGAAGAAAAATTAGCAAGATTACACTCTACGTCAATTAAGCCTGAAAAGGCAGTAGATGACTTGAAAGGAGGTAAAGATATGGAAGACAAAGTAACTGAAACAGCAAAAGTAGAAACAAAAGTCGAAACCAAAGTCGAAACCAAAGTTCCAGAAGTCAAAGTAACTGAAACAGACATAGGAGTTAAGGACACAAGAATCGAAGATGCGGTGGCTAAAATAGCTGCATTGGGGAACATGATCAAGAATCTTATAGAGAAGCTTGAAGCAGAAAAGTGCAAACCTAAAACTAAGACTGAAAAAGTCGAACTCGAGGAACCAAAGGAATCAGATTCTAAGTACAAGATCCAATCAGGATTCTTGGAAGGCTGTAGAGGAGCGTCTTTCTCACTAGTTAAATGACAAGTACAAACGAAATGGGAGCAACAGTAGTCTTTGATGGAGGATGTCCAAGGACAATCACATTTAAAGCAATGCTGGATATCTCAGGAGGACAGTTTGTCGTATTCTCGGGAGCAGGAGTAGGAGGATTAGTTAGCTCAGGAGCATCAACATTTTCAGCAGCAGACATATTGGCAGTTCCTTGTTATGCGTCTCTAGGTTCAGCATTGGAACAGATCAACGGAATAGCGTTATATGATGTTGCAAGCGGAACATATGGAGCGGCAGCAACAAGAGGAGCTTATATTGTCAAAGTCGGAGGTTCATTGAGTCCAGGAACATTAGTTGAGGCAATGGGCCCAACAGCAGTTAGAACTATTGGATCAAAAGTAGTTCCAACAGCAGAATTTGCAGGAAATGCAGGAACTGCAACATGTATCCCAGGAGCAACTACAATCGGAAGATGTATAGTTCCAGGAGCATCAGGAACAAATAGTTACGGAGTAGTCTATCTCAATATTTAATGGCATTTTCAAGAATACAAGAATACATTAATACTGGGGATGGCACTGCCGGTACATTATTGATTCCAAAGCTTATCCTACCACCAATGATAGAAGCAGCCGAAAAAGCACTTCTACCAAGAGAGATGGCAGCTTTCGTAAAAACCAACATCCCAGGTTCAAGTTTCTCGGTGAATTTAGAAACACCAGATTCAATGAGCATAGAGGAAGTAGGTGAAGGCGTAGAAGTTATGTTGAGTAAACAAGATTATTCATCTGTAACATTCACACCTGTCAAATACGGAGTAGCTATCAGGATCACTCGTGAAATGATGGAAGACAGTCAATTTGATTTGCTAGAGGCAAATTTGAGGACTGCTGGAAAGAGATTCTCTGAGAATGAAACACAGCTTATCTTATCAGCCCTTGATGGAGCAAATGCAACTACAGCAGGCGGAGTAGCTATAACAATAGCAAACATCGCAGAATCAATGTATGACGTCAGATCAAATGACTACAATGCAACTGATTTCATCTTTGGAGATGAAATATTACAGGATTTGCAGAACATTGATACGTTCGTGGAAGCAGACAAAGCTGGGAATACTCAATTGATGAGCACAGGATTTATAGGTGCAATCTTCGGCATGAAGTGTGCAAGATTTAGTTCAAGCACAAAAGTATGCCCAAGCACAAGTCACCCTAAGTACGGATACATCTTTGATAGAGCCCAGACTTACGGAATTGCAATCAAGAGAGACATCACAGTTGAGAATGTTACATTACCGACCTATGATATGGAAGGTGCAGTAATAACTCAAAGAATAGATGTACAGCTTTTAAGAAGTAAAGCAGTTTCAAGGATAACGACAAGCTAAGAACAAATTTATTTTTATTTTTATTTTTTTATTTTATAGTAAAGGTTAGGCAACCTAAAATGCCAAGTTGAAAGGAGGAAAAAAATATGGTAGAATCAAGTTTAGTAGATGGAATGGGAGCAGAATGCGTCATGAGTAGTGGAACCACTTTTAGTGCATCAAATATAATTAACCCATACTTCCCAGGAAGTATGATAGTTAGTGGATTGAAAACATTGGCTGAAGGAGATCTAAGAAGTGTAGGCATTCAAAATGGGACTGCAGTTTATGGTTATTGTATAAGAACAGGCAGCGTTAATTTTGGAACAACAGCATCAAGCTCAGGATTAATAGAATTTACTCCTAATTTCGCAGATGCAAACTATTACTTAGTAGCATCCCCGAGGGATTACTATGCCAGTTGTGCATGGACAACAATTGGAAGCGTCACGCCTCTATTTGTAAGTGGAACAAGAAGAGCGAGTGGATGCTGGTTATTTGGACCATCGGGCATAATAGCTGACTGGATTGCAGTAGGCAAATAATACCATTTAAATAAAATGGTTAGAGACAATCGTATAAAGACATATACATTCCAACAGGCGGATGTAACTGCAACAAATTCAGCACCAGATTATTTATTGGGAAGTGGAGGCAATTTCCATACATTCACGACTCACGATATAAACGGATTGCTTAAAGGAATTTATGTAGGACCAAATAGCTATTTACCTACAGGAAGTTTATTTCTTCAAATATCAGGGATAGGATTGGAAGTGTGGCAGTTGAAGTCAGGAACAAATACAGGCATGGCAAGCGAGAGTGGAGGATATATTCCACTCGCAATAGCTAGAGATACACAGAATAGATTATTGTCTGGAACAGTACTCGGATCAACTTACGATGTAAGATACACAGAATATCCAATGTTTGGAACATACAAATTAATAGGCAGTGCGATTAGAATAGGAGGCTCTTGTTTGAACATAACAATAGTGTATCAATAAATGGCATTAGACAATATAGGAAGCATAGCAACGCATATAATTGAAAATCTCAACAATGTACCTGCTGGCGTAAGTGGAAACATGATAGAGATTGTAGACATGGCTAGGCAATACGTTGCTAATTATACAGGTCAAGTCATAGGATCAAATGCTATTGCTGATAAATACCAAGGAGCAATTCTAGATTTTGCTAAGGCAGATACAATAGATTTTATTAATGCTCAAGCAGGAGGGGAAGAACTCAAACTAGGTGAATTGTCTATTAGCGAGACAGGCGAAGCATTGAGTGCGCAACAATACAGAATGTTAGGTGAAATGAAACTGAAAAGTCTTGGAATGGCAATGAACTTCGCTAGAGTTATTTGTTAATGGGAGTTTCTAGTAATTTGATAAACGGCTTAAACAGCGTTTTCACAAAAGCAGGAAAACAAATCAGAATCAGGTACTTCAATCAAACAATAGGAACTGGTTCTGTTTATGATGACGATGCAGTATTGACCAAATCAGGCAATGACTTGTGGACAAGTGGAGTTGTATTTCCCCTTTCTAAATCAGCGGACGGATTTCTGATGGAACAGGGATTAATCATGCCAACAGACACAAAACTATTCGTGAACGGAAGTCTATCATTCACAGGAAGTCATCTGGGAGTTCGAATAGGATTAGGCAGTCCAATTAGCGCAGAATACACAATCATAAGTGAAGGAACTCAAGTCTACGAAGCTGAAAGTATTCCAATCTATAAAAAGGTTTATTTAAGGCTTTTACCTTTGGGTTCTTTGATAGGTGAATAATGGTAAGTATAGAGATTAAAAACATCGAAGAATTCAAGAAATTTATGAAAGAGAAACAGGATGTTGTAATAGAAACGATTCCACTCTCAATTAAGAAAGCCACTCTATTCATGCAGAATCAGGTAAAAGAATCAATAGCTAGAGGTACAAATGCACCAGTCGCAGTTGATACAGGACGGTTCTTTAATTCTGTGGATTTTGAACCGACAGGCAAGAATGAAGCAAAAGTATTCTCCGCTTTGAAATATGCGAAGTTCGTTGAATTTGGCACATCCAAGATGAGTGCTAGACCACATTTCAGGAATACAGCATTCAAGGAGAAAGAAAAAGTAAAAGAGGAGATGAATGCAGACCTAAAATCTGCAATTAAGTGATTATATACAAGTTAAATCAATATATTTAAACAAAAGAAATTATGTTAATTGTGTAAACAAGCGAGTTTACATAAGTCAAGCGAGACATGGTAACAAGTACAACATTTATATCGGATATTCTAAGTTTCATTAAGTCAGATCTCACTTCGAACGTGACAGACCCAATAACGAGTTCTAGAGTTTCAGATTCTAAATTTATAATGACAAGTTATCCAAAGAGACTTGCAGTTTATCCACTGATTACAATCAAATTAATGAACCAGGAAGCAAAGAGAGCAGGTATGCAGACAGAAGCTATGGATGTGACAATAAACCTCGAGATTAGAGTCTGGGCTAGAAACCAGAAAGAAAAAGACGACTTAGCAAATACAACATATAAAAGACTAAGAGATATTCAATTCACAGCTACTACTGGAAGCGTGGCAAACAACTTGCACGAATTCAAGTTATTGAGTGCGACAGAAATAGACGAAGAAGGAGATAATCAACCAAAATCAAGAGTGCTTCAAGTTCAATATAAATTTTATGACATATGAGCGACATAGATGAAGGAAAAACAAAGATAGGGGAACTAGAGAACGTTTCCACTTATTTAGATCTATTTACAAGAGAACAATTGTTTAAGTTAAACAGAAAAGAACAAGAAGCAATACTCAAATCTAAAGGAGTGAAACCACTTCCCCATCTTGAAAAAGATAGAGTAGATTTGATAATTAAACATTCATTTGAAAGGAGGTAAAATGACAAGATATATACATGATCAGAATAAGGTTGTATTATTGCATGAGAGCGGAACCTATGCTACTACCAGTGGAAACGGATATTGGATTGGACAAGTTATAGAGCACGAAATAGAGGACAATGAAAACAAAACCATAGATGTTTACATGGGAACAGCATCAAGAAGTTTCAGCACAATCACACCAGGACCAAGAGACGCAAACGGAACACTGACTTATAACATGCAGGATGGGAGAATACCATTCTTCGCAATAGGATCAGTCAATGAAGGCGGAGGCGTAAATGCATATTATCATCTGGCAAACCAGATTAATACTGCAACCTGGTTAAGTCCATTTGTATCTGGAACAGGAATGTTGAGTACACCTATATCATTCACACTTGAGGATTCAAAGCAATCACCAGGCACTGGAAGGAACTTCATAAGAACCATTCGAGGATGCATTCCTAATGAAGTCACAATCACAGCTGCAGAGGGTGAAAAAGTAAAGGTAGAATGTGCGTATGTAGCTCAAAATGTAGCAGTTACATCCGGGAACACGACAACTCTCGTAGAGATAACCACAACACCTTATCTATGGAACAATTGCACATTAACGCTGGGCGGAAGTCCAATAAATACTGCAAAAGAAGTGAGTCTGGTAATCAATAACAATATTGAAGCACCACATTATGTCAACGGATCAAGAGACGTGGCAAATCCATATCCACTTGACAGAGAATTAACATTGAATGTAACTCTCGATTTGGATGGAAATGACGCAGACATGTTGTACAACGAATACTACAAGTCAAATGGAATATTCAATGCGACATTCGACATGAACAGAGACACAACTGGAAGCCAACACATAATTTTCGCATTAAGCGGTTGCAGAATAACAACAATGGAAAATCCAAGCACAATAGAAGGAGCAGTAGAAAGCACAATCGAGATAAGGCCTCAGAACATTATTGGAAGCGCATTCGACAATGTTGCGAAATACAATCCATGGTAACTGAAAGGAGGAAAAAATGCAGAAAGACATAGAAGTGAATGGGAAGAAATTCACAATCAGAGAACTATTAGCTAAAGAGGTAGATGACATCAATTTCGATAACAAGAAAGAAGCATTACAAAAGCAGGTAATGATGTCAACGGGAATTAGTTTGAGCGATTATGAAAATCTTACATTGAGGGAAAGACTCGCGATATTCAAAGCAATCAACGAAGTAAACGGAATAGAGGATTTTCAAAATCCAGCCAAATAGATAACAGACTCAAGATTTGCGAGTATTTTGGCTGGACACTTAACTATGTGGATAATCTCACATTGAGACAATTGAATCAAATAGCGATGTATATAAACAAGATGGCGAGAGCTAGGAAAAAGAAATAATGGCTGAAACAGAGGTACAAATTTTAATAAAGGCGATAGACGAAGCGTCAAGTGTATTGGAGAAAGTCAAGAAGAATGTAGAAGGAAGCGAAAAGAAAATTAAAACCCAGACTGAAAAAACAACAAAGGCATTCAATAGTCAAATGGACAGTTTGATTGCAATTGGAAACGCAGCAAATGCAGTAGACAATATATTCTCATCTTATCATAATTTACAACTTAGGCTTGAAAATGCAACTGAGAGAGTCACAGGGGCTCAAGATAGATTAAGAAACGCACAATATAATCTTTCTAAAGTACAAAGAGATACAACTTCTACATCCGAAGATTTGGCGCAAGCACAAAGAGAAGTAGATAGTGCGACACGTGCAGTTACAATTTCTCAAAACAATTTAGCCAGAGCAAACAATATGGCATTAGGTACATACATTTCTATGGGTGTTCAAGCATTAAGTTTGATTAAATCATTGCCCCTGTTAATTAAGGGAATCCAGGGAGTTACTGCTGCAAGCATGGCTTTTGTATTGACACCGATTGGAGCAGCAATAACAGGAATCGCAGTAGCAATTGTAGCGATAACTTCTGCAGTCAATGCAAATAAAAAGGCGATGGAAGAAGCCGCGAAAGCAACTCAGGATTATCAAGATGCTTTAAACCAAGTTTTCGGAAGAGCGAAAGAGAGACCTCAAATATTGATGGAAACCCAGATAGCAGAGAAAAAACTGCAATTGGCACAGCTCGAACAAGGATTACAAGCAGCCAAGGAAGGCAGGGGCCCAAAGATGCCAGGTGGAACATACAATAAAATCCAGCAATTAAGAGACGACATAGCTATTCTGGAAGAGAAATATAATATAGAATATAGATTGAAAGCAGATTTAGAATCAAAGAAACAGGCGCTCGATAAAACATCCACAGATACAATATTGGCAGATGCAGCAAAAATACAGAATGATTATTTATTCAAATTGGAACAGAATAAAAAAGCTCACATGACAATGGTAGAAAAGCAGAATATAGCTGCCTCAGATGCAAGTAAGATAATGGTGGCAAAAATCATGGGATACCTTCAGCAAATTCCAAAGAACATTTATACATATCATAACATTGTTACTGTATATTCAACTTCCAAAAGTTCAGGTTCAACAACTAAATCAACAACAACAAAAACAACCAAAAAATGACAACTTACGAAAATGAGGACGCAATCAGTGAAATTATAAAGAACCTAAATAAGATTCCCAAAGAAGTGACTACTCAACAAATACCAGAAGAAATGAGTGAGAAAATAGCCCAACAGATACTCAAAGAACTGAAGAGGAAGATAGCAATTTGACAATATATTCTACAGTTACAATAGGCGGAAGCACAATAACTGATTTAAAAAGATTCAAGATAGACAAAGGAATCAATGAATCCAATAGTTCAAGCAGTTTCCACGGAGAATTGGGCAATGTTTATGGCAGAAACAAAGACAAATTCAATATAGGAGATGAAATAGTGATTTATGCTGACAAAGACATAAATCCCCCAACTACAAAAATATTCACAGGCATTCTCGAGGAATTGAATTATAATGGGTATGGGATAAACGAAAATCTCGACATATACGGAAGAGATTACACTGCCAGATTGATGGATAGGGTGGTAGAACCTGAAGTCTATAATAATATGACAATTGGAAGTGTAGTGCAGGATATAGTGGCTAAATACACTGAAGACATAACAACAGGGAGTGTTGAATTATCAGAGTACACAATAGGTCGAAAGGTGTTCGCAAATATATCAGTATATGATGCAATAGATGAACTTGCAGATTTGGCAAATTATCATTTCTTTGTGGATACAGAAAAGAATCTTAACTTCAAACCAAAATCTCAAGTTTCAAGTAATCAGACATTCAATAATTCCAATACACTGAATGCTAATTTCACAACACAGAGGGATTCAATGTTCAATCAAATATGGGTTTATGGAGATAAATATTTAGATGGATTCAAAGAGAATTTTACAGCTGGAAGTCCGGTAGGAGGAAGTGTGTTCACATTATTATACAAACCATCAAATACTATAGTCACAGTAAGTGGAGTACTTATTCAACCTGGTGGGATTTTTGAGATGGTTATGGATCCAAGTGGAATAAAATATCTTGTGGATTATGATGACAAACAAATAATCTTTACATCAGGAACAAATTGCGGAAACAACGTCCCAGGTTCTACTAACCCAGTCACAGTAGAATATCTCAGGCAATTGACAGTTCTCAAAGCTATAGATGATTACGGAAGCCAAACACAATACAAGAAAAGGGTCAAGGTGATAGTAGACAAGACTATTAAGGATCCAACTGCCGCGGAAGAATTGGCAAGTGCAGAATTGGCTAAGTTTTCGCAACCACTAATAGAAGGAAACATACAACTAATGGGTGTAATGAATTTAATACCAGGACAAACATGTGTAGTCGACTTCCCGAATCATGACATAAATAACAAAGAATATGATATAGTCAGTGTTAAGTACGACTTTAGTCCTGAAACCATGCAGACAGAGAAAATATTGAATTTAAAAGTTAATAGAAAAATTGCTGACTTGACTGACACGATTAAAGACATACTTCTCAGAATCAAGAAAAACGAATCAAGTGACATCGCTGTTCCAGAGGAAATAACAAGAATGCAGTATACAACAGGAAGTTTCGGGATAAAAACCGAATGGGTTAGAGTTAGTTCAGGAACAACAACATTCTTTGCAGATTGGATGGGAAGTTATGTGGAAACCTTCAATACAAACGATTTTAAATCCTCGGCAACTGCTGATTGGAACACAACATCCAATTATTTGAGGTGGTACTAATGTTAACAAAAAGAGTTTATTCAAGTACGAAGAAAATCTACATTTATGGAAGTGGAACCCTAATCGCATTTTTAACATTATTAATGAGTTTGAGTGCTTATGGAGTAAATGTAACAACAAGCGGAGACATTGCATGCGCGGATTGCGAGAGTTACTTCAATATTTCATTAAAGGATTATTCTCTATGCATGGGAGGCACATTCAAAGGAGTGTACTTCGATGACGAAAAAGCAGTTACAAATATGCAGATTTACAAAGCAGATACGAGATATAGTTCAACCAATCCAAACAGATGGAAACCTTATAATTTCACAGCAAATAAATGCCTTGAGAAAAATAAAACCTATGAGTTCAAAGTGAATGGGACAAAACCTTATAATCAATCAGTCAAATGGAGTCTTGACTTGGCTGGGAAGGATTTGGATCCTAAATGGGATGCAATAAATACAGATTCAATCTTTTCTAAACTAATTTTCAACGAAGCAAGTCTCACATACGGAACAGCAATTTATGAAATAAACAATCCATTTGATAAGAATATATCTACTCCAACTTATAATTTCTTGTTATTTAAAGGTGCAAACGTAACAAACCACGAATTCTGGATTAATTATACAAATGTCGAAATAAAACCAATCTATCAAAGTAGAATTGTACAAAAGGATGTGACTATTTTAAGCAACATAACTGGTAAAAATGAGGTAGTTCAAATCAATGAAACAATAACATTCCAGAATGGAAGCAATACCATTTTAAGCGAAGGATGGAAGAAAACTACAGTTATTCCGCCAGGAACTCATAAAATAATGCTGAAAGCTTATTGGAAGGCACGTTTAGGAGAGCAGTCAATCGATTGGCAACCACGAATCGAGATAAGCAAGGATTTATTGAACACTCAAAACGATGTGGAATTCACGCAATCAAAATGGGCATGGTGGGATGCAAACTGGCTTAAAAAGAAGCAAATAACAAACCTCACGACAGACTATATAATTCTTAATGTATCTTATAACGCCAATATGAATGCAAACTTTTCAGACTTAAGATTTACAAATTTAGCAGAAGCAATAGAAATGAAATACTGGATTGAAAGCAAGATTGATTCTGCGAGTGCAATGGTCAGAGTAAATATAACAGGACAATCCTCAATCTATATGTATTATAAGAATGCAGGAGCATCAACAACCTCAAGCATATCAGGATTGTATGGATCAAATCTTGATGCGATGTATGATTTTGAACAGGCAAGTGCAGGAGCATTAACTGATATGGCGACAGGAAATAATAACGGAACAAATAATGGAGCAACAAAAGTAAATG
>Ga0315284_10014801_pt1 | contig 11103 bp, 16 predicted proteins | sample YL17G09_16_MG_FD_203696 | JGI IMG/M metagenome (GOLD analysis project Ga0315284, IMG submission 203696) | Sediment microbial communities from Yellowstone Lake, YNP, Wyoming, USA - YL17G09_16 | ecosystem: Environmental > Aquatic > Freshwater > Lake > Sediment | place: USA: Wyoming | collected...
AAAGAGATTGGCATTTCTAATGATGAACAAAGAACATCTACAAAAAAATCACTATACAAAAATATATTTTTTGGATTTAATAAAAATAGTAAACATAATAAAAGATTTAAAGAATTATATCCACAAACATGGAACTCATTAGAACTTATATCAGAAAATTGTAAATCATTAGCATCACAATTACAAAACTTAGAAAGCGAACTATTTAATACTCTAATACCAAGCAAAAGTAAATATTATTTTACATTATTTGATGCTATCTACTTTGATAATTTATTAGATAGATTTGAACTAGAAAATAAAATAAAAGAATATTTTAATAAATTTAATATAAGAGTATCTATAAAATAGATGGTTTTTTACAATCCTTACTAAAAACGGTATTTCAAACTAAATATATAAAGTATAAAAAAAAATAAAAAGATGAAAAAACAAAAAAAGAGTTACAAAAGATTAATTGAGATAGCTGAGAAATTAGGTTGGACTATTTTAATTAGTTTAATAATATATGGAGATGAAATATATACAGAACGGTTTGGATGTGATTTTAAATTTGATGCAGTAAATAATAATGATTACACAATCAAACTAAAAAATATTGAACTAGAACTTTTTGTATTACAATTACAGAGGGATAAAAAATTAAACGACCTACTAAGATGACTTACACAGAACAAGAATTAGAAACATATAATGATTATATGAATTTCATAAGAGAATGTATTAAAGACCAATGTTTAAATAAATTTGGATTATTAATTGAAGATGAACAGATTACTATTGGACATATTAAACCAGATTGTAATGGTAGATGGAATTTCTATTATGATATATTTAATAATTATAAAACACAAACAGATGTATGGAATTGTGCCTTTAAAAGGAGTTGTATGGGTAAATTTATGTCTTATGATAATTGGAAACTCATACTTATAAAAGAAAACAGAGATAAGAGAATAGTAAAATTACTAGAAGGTTTAGATAAACCAGAAAAAGAAAAGTTAGGATTATAAAATCCTAACTTTTTTTGTTTTATAATATATTTTTTGTATAAACATCTTTTATAACCTTAGCCACCATTAATCCGTGAGCATCATTCATTTGACAACCTTTTATAAATCCAATTTGTGGCTTTAAATCATCCTCAGTTTTATAAATCCAGAATTGAATTCCACGACTATCTCTTTCATCTAATACAATAAACCCTGATTTATTCTTAAAGTTAATTGTCCACTCCCATTTAAAATCACCAGGATTTAATTCAAATCCTTCTTCTTTAACAAAATCTTTAAAGAAATTAGTTCTTCTAAAAAAACGAGATACATAATTTAAAGTATCTGTTGATTTAACATCTTTATTTTTGTTCGGGTTTGTGTAAAATTGTGCTTTCATAATATTTAATTTTAATTGTTATTTGTATATCCTTTCAACAAAGATAAGGACTTTATTCTAATCTGCCTAATCAATCTATAAAAAATCCATAAAATAAAAAAGTTGTTATTTATACTTAATAAATATAGTATAAAATAAAACAACAAATGGAAAATATAAACTATAACGAAAAGTTCAAAAATGATTTAAAGTGGGGTGAATTAGGTGAAAAAGTTATTGCTAAATGGTTAGAAACATATAAAGGTTTTTCAGGAACCATATTTAATCCAAACAAAAATAGTGACTTTGATTTTAGTTCATCTATAAAAGGTAAAACAGTCCTTTTTGAATTGAAAACAGATAGATGGGAATACTTCAAAAATAAAATAACTAATAATATATTTATAGAAGTTTCTTGTTCAGATAAATTAAGTGGAGTTCATACAACAAAGAGTGATATATTTATTTATTTCTTTCCAGACCTAGAAGAAGCTTACTTTATCAAAACGGAAGATTTGAAAGAACTTATAAAAACACCAGGTTTAAAATTAACTGAACAAAGTGGTGATAAGGGTAAAGTTAAAGGTATATTAATAAATAGAAATATATTTAGAGAACACTTTAACATTGAAAACATTACAAAACTAAAAATCTGGGATTAATCGCCAAACGAGAGTGTCTAGTGACACTAAACAACTCCTTATTTATTTATATTTAAAATAAAATCTAATGAGAGCAGAAAAGATAACAAGTCAATTATGTATGTTTCTAAGTGAAGCTATCAGTGAGTTACTAGTTCTTGTAATAGAAGAACGATATGAAGAAGCTGCACAATTAAGAGATGAAATAGAGACAAAGATTATGAGAGTTCATAATTATCTAATAACTAAAAGATTAACAACATTAGACGCAGAAGAACTAACCCATCAGTTAAATGAATTAAAGTTTGAGTATATAAGAGTATGGGAACAAATACTAGATATAACAGGGGATAAAGCAATTCTTAATATATAAAAGAAAACAATAAGTAATATAAGTATGATATATAATATAGATGTATTGGAAGGGTTGAAAAGATTAGATGATAACTCTATTGATACAATAATCACCTCTCCTCCATATAATAAATATGGACTTTCAAAATTCAAGCATAGAAAGATAAAATATAATACTTATAATGATGATATGAATGAAGATGACTATCAAAATTGGCAAATAGAAATACTTAATGAATGCCATAGAGTATTAAAACCAAGTGGGTCTATGTTTTACAATCACAAAAATAGAAGAGTTAAATGTAAAGAACATATACCACAAGAGTTTATATTAAAGAGTGATTTAAACTTATATCAAACTATTATATGGAATAGAAATCAATCACCATCTATATTTAATACTTTCTTGATGCCAACATATGAGTATATATTTTGGCTAACTAAAACTAATAAAACTCCAAAAGTTTTTAGAAATAGATTGGATACTATTAAAGATATATGGAACATTACACCCAGTAGAAGTAAAATACACCCAGCTACATTTCCAGAAAAGTTAGTTGAAAACTGTATTCTACTTTCTACAAATGAAGGTGATTTGGTATTAGATATATTTTCTGGTATTGGAACAACAGCAAATGTTTCTGAAAGATTGAATAGAGATTTTATTGGGTTTGAAATATGTAAAGAATATATAAAAAAATAATATAACACGAAATATGGAATATCAAATAAAAGAAGAAGAGATAATAAAAAATTAATTAAAAAATATGGCTCGTAAAAAAATTAATACTGAACAGAAAAAGGCGATATTTATAGAAGCATATAGACAAAGTTTATGTATAATTCAAAAGGCTTGTGAATTATCAGAAGTTGGTAGAACACAATACTATACTTGGTTAAAAGAAGATGATGCTTTTAGAGATGCAATTGAAAATATAGAACCTATACAAATTGAGTTTGTTGAAAATGCTTTGATGAAAAGAATTGGAGAGGGTTCGGATAGTTCAATACAATTTTACTTAAAAACAAAAGGTAAAAGTAGTGGATATGCAACACAAATTGATATCACAACTGGTGGTGAAAAACTAAACCAAATATCTGTAATCAAATTGATTGAATATAAAAAAAATGAAGATGATGATAAAACTGAAAAAGAATGAACCGATAAAACATAACGGTATATATTATGACTTATCAAGTTATGACCAAGCCAAGTTATGGAGAGTATATAATGATAATCCAGTATTAAGATATCTTTTTGAAATAGTTGTTGATGAGGATGAAGAAGAATTCTTTAAGAATAAACCCGAAGATAAAACAGAGGAAGAGTTCTTTAATGAAACTATTGAAGAGGTTGTAAAACCAAAAAGGGTTAGAAAGAAAAAATGAGTGAGTTAATAATTAAACACACAAATGTTTTAACTAGAAATTATGATGCCTTATTAGATAGTAAGATTAGATTTGTAGTTAATCAAGGTTCGACTAGGTCAAGTAAGACCTATTCATTATGCCAGATGGTTGTAATATATTGTTTAAATAACCCAGGTAAAATTGTATCAATTGTAAGAAAGTCATTCCCATCTTTAAGAAGTACAGTTATGAGAGATATGATTGATATATTAATTGAAATGAAAATATATACAGAAGCCAATCATATAAAATCAGAAAATATATATGTGATGCCAAATGGTTCAAAGATAGAATTCTTTTCATTGGATGATGCTCAAAAAGTAAGAGGTAGAAAAAGAGATGTCTTATGGTGTAATGAAGCCAATGAATTATCCTTTGAAGAATATAATCAATTAAACTTTAGAACGAGTGAGAAACTATTCTTTGATTTTAACCCATCCGATACAGAACATTGGTTATATAATATATTGGAAAAAGAAGATGCTATACTAATTCATTCAACATATAAGGATAATACTTTTCTACCCGATAGTTTAGTTAAAGAAATTGAAGACCTTATAAATATAGACCAAGATTATTATAACATATATGCTTTAGGACTGCCGTCTAAATCAACTCATACAATTTACAATCATCAAATAAAATATATTGAAGAGTTAGATAGATATGATGAAAAGATATATGGATTAGATTTTGGTTATAAACATCCAACAGCATTAATTGAATGTAACTTTAGAGAGGATATAGTTTATTGTAAAGAGGTTATATATGAAACTCATTTAACTAGTGAAGACCTTATAATTAAAATGAAAGGTTTGAATATATCTAAATCAACTAAGATTATATGTGATTATGCTAGACCTGAAATTATTGAAGATTTAAGAAGAGAAGGCTATAATTGTTTAAATGCTATAAAGAATGTTAAAGAAGGAATTGATGCAGTTAAATCATATAAGGTTTTTTATCATCATGAAAGCACTGGATTATCAAATGAATTTAGGAACTATAAATGGCAATCCAAAGGTGAGAGATTATTAGATGAGCCAGTTAAATTGTTTGATGATGCTCTTGATGCTTTAAGATATGCTGTTCTATTCCATAAGAAGAATAATAGAAAGTCAGGTGGTTATGATTTCATCTCATTCTAAGAGAGCATTAGAATTTAAATATATACTTTAATGACAAACCGAGAATATAAAAAGATTGTAGATGAATTTATTAATAGTAGATATAATTTCATTTATGAAGTAGCGAAGAATATATCAAAGAATAAAATAACAGAGGCAAGTGATTTAGTAGCAGAGTTAGTTATATTCTTATATGATAATAAATTAAAGTTAGAACCTTATATTGATATAAATATGTTAGAAGGGTTTTCAGTAAGTTGGATGAGATTACAAGCACAATATGATACAACACCATTTAATATAAAATATAAAGGCAAGGTAAATAAGACAGATTATATTGAAGATAAAGGTCGTGATATACCATTTGAAATTGAAGATGAAAGTGTAATTGATTATGACCATCTTGATGAAAATGAATATATAAAAGATTTGAGATATGCATATACAGATGAGCAGATAAATAAGATATTAAAAGTTCATGATATATATCCAACATTATCAAAAGTTAATAAACTTCTTTTTGATGCCTACTTTATGGAAGGATTATCATATGATAAAATAAAAGATAAATATACTTTTTTTAGAACAGATAAGAATGGTAAGAAAAGATATTATAAAACGAGATATTCAGTATATCAATTAATGATAAAACTAAAACAAGAAATAAATAATAAGTTATGATAATAAATTTACTAGGGTTAATTTGTTTATCGGTGTTGTTTAATACTGCTGAACCAATTCTACTACTAAAGAGAAGGATTGGATTTAAAGAAGAAGATTATGACACCTATTCGAATAATAAGAAGTTTTTTCATAGAGGATTATATTGTACAATGTGTAGTGGATTTTGGATTGGATTAATTTTAACAGGTAATATATTCACAGCATCTATTATAAGTATAGGTAGTGAACTAATAAATAAAAAGATAATAGAATGATACCAGAAGGATTAACAGAACTAATGTTAGAATTAGAAAACAAAGATAAGATATTAGCCGACCAAACAACGAGACTATATAATTTTCATAATAAATTATTCCCTCTTAGCCCCGAACATAATAAGGCATGTCCTTCTTGTAGATTTAGAGTTTATATGAAGGTTAAAGATTATTGGATTAAAAACAAATGATTAAAAAAATATATTTATAGATATGAAGAATATTAAAAAAGGTTGGAAAGATTTAACTTTAAGACAAGCAATCGAAATCGACCAATTAGGTGATATGGATGAAATTGATTTGACTATAAATCAAATGGCAATAATTAGAGACACGACTATTGATGAGATTGAAAAGTTAAACCCAATTGAATTAATAGAGTTTGTTAAAGAGTATGACTTTATGGGTACGTTCCCAGAACCTAAACAAATTAAAACATTTAAAAAGAATAAATTGAGATTTGGTATGACTGAATTAACTGAATTGAAATTAGCACAGATGGTTGATATAGAGGAATATTATTCCGATGGCTTTTTAAAGAATGCACATAAGATATTATCAGTACTTTATTTACGGACAAAATCATATAACTTTGTTAATAAGAAATATACCTTAGAGGATTATAAACAGGATACTGATAGAGAGAATATGTTTTTAGATATGGATATGGATTTTATTTGGTCTAACCTTCTTTTTTTTTGGACTATCGGAAAGATTTATATGAAAGATTTGGAGGATTATTCGGTGGAGAGAGTGAAGATATTGAGAGGGGAGATGACAGACCTAATGAACGAAGATTAAGTTTTGAAGATAAACAAGCCGAGCAACAAGAAGAACGAGCGAGAAAGTGGATGTGGATTTCAGTAATATATCAATTATCAGAAGGTAATATTTGTAGAACAGAAGAAGTCGTTAATAAAAACTTTACCGAATGTTTAGTATGGCTTTCATACAGAAAAGAAATGAATATATAAAAAAATAAATAAAATATGAGTTATTCCTATAACCAGATAATTACAGACCTAGAACAGGTAGCAATGGCAAATCCTTTTATTAACCGTTTCGGAAGTGGTGATATAAGTGATATAGATAGCATCATTGATAATAGTCAAAACTTTCCGATATGTTGGGTAGTACCACAAAATGCCACCGTTGGTATTAATACTTTAAACTATATGTTTAGAATTTTAGTATTCGACATAGACAACACTGACGACAGCCATCAACAGGATATCTTATCAGACACTTTAAGAACTTTAATTGATGTAGTTAAGGTTTATGTTAATGATAACACAGAAGTTGATATAGAACAAGATAATGTATGTACTCCATTTACTGAAAGATTTACAGAATATTGTGTTGGATGGTTTTGTGATATAACAATTATAACCAATTTAGATAATAATCCTTGTAACGTTCCAGTCTATTAAACAATTATTTTGATTTTTATATTTAAGTTATGGCAGATAAGATTGATGAAACTTTATTAGGATTAGGTCAACAGATGGTGAAAGAAATGAAGGCTTTAATAAAGTTGAATGGTTCTTTCGCTAGTGGTGAATTATACAATTCAGTTAAAGCAAGAGTATTTAAAGATAAAGCAGAAGTATATCATCTTGAAATTAACTATATCTATTATGGTTTATTCGTAGATAAAGGAACGAGACCAGGTCATTGGCCAAACATTGATAGTATAAGAAGTTGGTGTAGATTGAAAGGTATATCACAAGATGCTGCTTTCTTTATAGCTCGTAATATATTTAGACACGGTACAAAAGCAAGACCATTCACAACTCCTTGGACCAAAGATAGTCCAATTATTCAAAAGATATTAGGAGAGATGGGTAAGCAATTCGCTGATGATGCTGAACAAAAGATTATGAGAGATGCTAAATACTTTCCAGGAAGAATAAAATAAAATAAAGATATGAGTATAACAATTTTAAACAGACCTTATGATGGTTTAGTTGCTAAAATAAACCCAGTATATAATGGACTTGGATTTGTTGTTAATAGTGATAAGAAACAGGTTAATAATTTTAGATATATATCTGAGATTTATGCCAATAATGTAAAAGTTGGTGAGTTAAGACATAACCCCGATATATCAAATAATAACTATGGTGTTTTTGATGTTGGTAGAATACTAGAAAGTTATTTATCTTACAATCTTAACTGGAGTGTTACAACAACTACTGCGGCACCAAAAGCCTTAATCGATTATTATATTAATTTCGGTGAAGAGTTTTCTCGTATTGGTACAATAACTTCTTGGACTTCTGCTGGATATCCATATGCTGGTAATGTTAGAATTGGTTGTTCTAAACCACATAACTTATTAACTGGTGATAGAGTTCTTATTGAGGGTTCGACCAATGCTTCTTACAATGGATATAAAAGAGTATATGCAAACTCAACTACGTCATTCACTTTAACAGATACTCTATTTACTGGTTCAACAAATATATCAACTATGTATTTTGTTCAAGGTGAAAAGATTAATCTATTTTCATCTTATGTTGGTGCTGATGGAGTAACATATGTTCTATTAAGAGTTAAACAATTAACGACACCACATATAACTACTTTTTCAATCGGAGATACTTTTACAATCGCTTATGATAGTCCTTCGACTTTAACACAATACTTAAATATAGAATGGACTATACTTGGTGTAGTCCAAGGTACGTCTTATGCTCAATTAAAAACAAATATACCTTATACATCAGCTATATCATCACTCGTAAGTGGTACAATTATATCAAGAAATAACTTTGTTCTCTTAAATAAGTTTTCAACTAAAAATGATAATGCTAAAACATTTAATGGTGTTTCACAATATGAGGATTTCTTAACTTGGTCACCAACTCCATACTTAATGTTTGGTACGGCATCACCTGGACAATACTTAACAGGTAGACCTGATAATGAATTAAATGTTTGTACTGATGATTATATGACTTTGAGTATGTTTGGTAAGACCAATTGGAGCCCATTTTATCCAACAGCACCAACATTGAAAACTATATGTGAAACTCATTCAACACCAACACTCTCTGCTAAGATTGGTACTATAAATAATATTGCTGGACCACCACCATATGGTCAAGTATTAACGATAACAGTTGCATCTACTACAGGATATAATGCTGGTGATTATATAACGGTTGTTAATGCACCTAATGCACCATATACTGGTAGAGTTTTAAGTTTAACATCAACTGTGATTACAACAGATATATATTATTTAGGTGGCTCAGTTCCGAACTGTACGATAGTTCAAACTGAAGTGGTTAGATTTAGACAAATTACAACACCACTTACTAGATGTGATGTACCATCTGGACCAAAGAACCTTAACTATACTGAAATAACTAATGGTACTTGTTTTAAATATTATATTTATCAAATTAATCAAACAGCATTAATAAACTTTTATTGGTGGTCATTTCAAAGATATAGTGAAACTTGGACTTTTAATATAGAGTGTGATTGTTCAAAGAATAAGAAATTCACTTTGATGTGGTTAAATGAATTGGGTGGATTTGATTATTACAACTTTACAATGAGAAGTGATAAAGGTAGAAAGATTGAGAAGCAAAAGTTTTCAAGACACCTTAAATCATATCAAGGAACTGCTGGATATAAATATAAATTAGGTGAAAGAGGAAGTACAACTTATAATGTAGTTTCAAATGATAATTATATTGTTAGAACTGATTGGATTAATCAACCATATTTAGATTGGTTAGCTTACTTATATGAAAGTCCTGAAGTATATTGGATTGATGAAAGTACTAGTAAGATATATCCAATTGATGTAACGAATACAGAGGTTGAATTATTTAATAAAATAAATAGAGGAGATACTGGTACTCTTTATAAATATGAGGTGAACTTTATGTTATCAAATAGTAGAGTTATTCAAAGAGGTGGTGATTTTAATAGTGGACCAAAAACATATAGTGGTATATACTCAACTAAAAAATAATAAAAACTATGAGTAATAGAATTGAAATTAACGTATCAAATGTTGCTGGTAATATAATTGGTAAGTTAGATATTGGTGATGCTGAGATAAATACAATTTATCAGTTAAGTGATATAATTGAACCTACAACAAAGACGACTAACCATACAAAAACTTTTACTATACCAGGTACAAAGATTAATAATCAAATTTTTCAACATATATATGAGGGTGGATTTAGTTCATTTTCTTATAATCCAAATCTTAAACTAAACGCACAAGTTTTAGTTAATGGTAATCAATACTTTAATGGTAACTTACAATTAAATGATATTATTAAGATTGATAATAAAATAGTTGGATATGATATAACAATTTATGGTTTGTTTGGTTCATTCTTTAATGATATAGCCAATTCTAAACTAACCGATATTGTTAATTTAAGTGATTTTAATCATGCTTGGACTATCTATAATATGATTGATAGTTGGAAATGGTACATCTACCAGAATGGAATTAAAGTACCTTTTAATTTAGGTAATGGTTATGTTTATCCACTTGAATATAGAGGCCAGACTGATAATAAATTTGATGCCGAAGATTTTAAACCAGCAATATATACTAAAACTATATTTGATAGAATTCTTAAAAGTCAAGGTATAACATATAATAGTAATTTTCTAAATAGTGATATTTTTAGAAAACTTATATTGCCTTATGTTGGTGAGAGTGAGATTACTCTTACTGGTGACCAAATAAAGAAATCACAAACTTGGGTTAAGACACCAGAAAATGGACCTGGTTATTTTAATCTTATTAATGGTGATAGTAAAACGAATAAGTTTTATCCAGCAACAAGAGTTCCTTTTAATGATAAGGTTAATGCACCAGCTAGTGATATAAATAATAATTATTCAGTAACTAATAGAACTCTTACAGCTCCGAAGAATGGAAAATATATTATATCAGCAAGAGTACCAATGAGAGTTCGTATTGAAGATGTAGCGACTGATGGTAATACATATAATTATTGTTATTTTGTTGGTGGTCCATTTGAGGCTAGATTAAGAATAGTTAATTTAACGACAGGTGTAACATTAACATCTGTTGCTGAGACTTTAGTTGATAGTAGATTTAATGATGGAAGTCCACACAACTTACCAGGAGGTACTTTTACCGAAGAGGTTGTATATGAAACATCTTGGACTGGTTTTTTAAATGCAGGTGAACAAGTTGCTATATTAATAGATTGGTGGGCTACTGCAAGTAATTTTACTTATAAGTTTAGACAA
>Ga0315284_10014804_pt1 | contig 11101 bp, 14 predicted proteins | sample YL17G09_16_MG_FD_203696 | JGI IMG/M metagenome (GOLD analysis project Ga0315284, IMG submission 203696) | Sediment microbial communities from Yellowstone Lake, YNP, Wyoming, USA - YL17G09_16 | ecosystem: Environmental > Aquatic > Freshwater > Lake > Sediment | place: USA: Wyoming | collected...
GAGGCAGATGGAGGGGAAGGGTATCTCTACGAGAGCATTCAGGACACTACTCCTACTACTCTTGTTCTACCTGCCTCCACGCCAGAGTTGTCCAACGGGGTAGCCACCTTTGTCATTCTCAAGACCCTGGTGCAGGATATATCCAGTGGCATGGTATCGGATTATTTGATTGATTCTATTTCTTTGGATCTGGCCAGTGATTTATCTCGGTTGGCTTTTCCGCTTAGCTCTTCGGCAGCAGGGTCCTCCGAGTTTGGTTATGATATTTTCAGCTTCTCAAAAGGAAGTGGTGAGAGAGGGATGGTCAGGGGAGGATGCTTTTCTGATGGGAAAGGAGCCGGGGTGTTTGCCATGAGTTTTAACAATAATCCTGTGACTCATTTAGCCTCTATTGGGTTTCGTGCAGCCAAAGCTATCTGAGAGAAAATTTAATCAAAAAGGGGGACGCTAACTATTTGGCTTAGCGTCCCCTTTTTATTCCCCCCGTAAAGGGGTCTAATCTCCCCCAGGACGAGTTATCTTCCCTTACCCCTTATAAGTCCCTTACCTTCCCCTATGAACATGTTAAAGGGGGAGTTCTGGGGTTCCCTTGCGTGCTCTGGGTTGCTTTGTTGAACCGTTCCAGGGCTGCTCGGCGATCCCTCGGGTCCTTGGAAAGGTGAAGCATCTCTCCTCCAAGTGTTAGGCGCACCCCTGTTAGGTCGCCATAGTTCAGTCTATCCTTCTGTCTGAGTAGTCTGCCTTCTTCCAAGTTCATTTCCGTGACGGAATCAAATGCTCCTGTCCCCGTTGTGAAATCCGGCTTGGCCATGTTCTCCTCTATTGGCAATTGGCCTCTTCCAGACATTTTAGCACGCAGTATCGAATCTGCCCAGAAGCAGACCGGCCTTCTTTCTTAGCTCGACGCTTCAGTTCGTCGAAGTCCTCCTTGGCTAAGTAGGTAGCTGCAAATATTCCTCGTTCCTTTTTCTTCCTTGCAATTCCTGCCATGGTCCTTCTTTTCTCCTTTCCTTAGTTATTGGCTTCTTCCAAAAATTTCCATTCACTCTGAGGCAACGTAATTATGTTACCTGCCAGGTGCTCCAGTTGAGTGGCCCGGTCGTAGTCGTGACCATCCTGAGAGAATCGGGATACCGCCTGACCTAAACCCCAGGCCGACAAATCCCCTCCTGAGATCAGGTATCCCAGGATGCTGTCCGCTTCTTGATCACCCAGACCATTCTCCTTGGCCATGACTTTGACGGTGGCTTCAGGCTTTTTGATTTCCAGTCCCAGGGACCGTTCGATTTTCTCTCGCATCCGGTCGCCATGGCCATTCCCCACAAAAGCCTCTACAACATCCCGAACTTTGGACCAGAATGCTGCATCCTCCAGGGATTGGGTCTTGCTGGAAAGAAGCTCCTGAATAACCCCGTCTTGCCCATCTGCCCTACCAACATGAATTTGCTTAATGGCCGCATCGTTTATCACGGCCCCATTCAAGCAGACCAGCCTCATTACCAAAGGATCAACTCTTACGTATCCCAGACCCACTTCCGAGTTCGAGATGGCCAACCCAATTTCTACGACATCCCCTTTCTTGACCTCAAAGCTCTTGGAGGGGAAAGAAGCTTTGAGCCACAATTTCCGTTCTGTAACCTCGGCAGACCGGACAATCATGTCGGTCTTGGCCAGGACCGGGAGAATGGCTCCCATGAGCCCGTAATTGTCCAGGCGACGATACCCAGGGGACCGCATCGCTCGGGCATTGCCATCCAGGGTCCGGATCATTTTCCGTTCCGGCTTCTCGTGGAGCCAATGGTTAACATTGTACATCCACAGGTTGGGAGCTTCCTGGACCATGCGATTGTAGTACTTGTAGGGGATGCCCAGGTTGCTACTGATCTGCTGATGAAAGACGTCGGTCATCCCAAACCGCTCGCTGTAGTCTATCTCAGGGACCCGCAGGGAAATAGCAGGTGCTCTGTCCACCACCACAGCGTCGACGAGACTTGTATCTGCTATGAAGTCCCGTTTGGTCTCTTCCATGCGCTTTACTTCCATGGCCAACTCTTGTATGTTCCTTCCCTGCATCATTTTACTTCCTCCTACTTCTTCTGGTTAACTGCAATGCGGCCACTCCACTATATGGTTCTGAGAAAAGCCTTTACTTCTTCTTCCAGGCTGGACGCCACTTTATGGGGCCAACCAAACCAGCCCTTGGCTAACCGATGGATTTGAGAAAAGCTCTTACCTCGTTATCTACACGGGTCACTACTCTGTTGGGCCATCCGAACCAATTCTTAGCAAATCGGAAGGAATTGCGCTCATGGGACTTGGGTAGCGAGGCCAAAAATTCAAGAGCCTCGTTAGGAGAGTTCATAATCAGTGCTACCAGCTGCTGGGCTTCTTCGGATAGATGGAGCAGGGCATCCTTTCTCGCCAATATGCTAAAGGGAGTCTCCTTCTCCATCAGCTGATCAGGAACATGCGAGGCGGGAGTAATTTGTGTCCGAGCATCCTCTACTCTGGTCTGCATATCAAATTGGTCGGTAGGAATAAAAGAACCAAACCACACTTCAGCAGCTTCTACTATGTAACTTGGCTTCGTTTGCACTATTTTCTCCTCTTGGTTTTGGGTAGGTTAATCCGACAGAAACATAATACCGGATTTGACTTGAGAGTGATCTATGCTCCTTTTTAGCCCGTATTTTCAGTTCCTCCTTAATCTCCTTTGGTATATAGAAAAGGACACAAATTCTTTTTTCTACTTTCCTGTGTCCTACACCTATCCTCCGTCTGGTTTCTTCTGGTATAATCTTTCCCCTGTCAGATCTGCCACCATCCGACTTATTCAGGAGAGGACCTAAACCAAGATCCTTTCTACCAATTAGTTTGATGTAAAACTCCTCTTTGGAATACGAATCTTCCCTGGTTATGCCCTTTTCAAGAATTTTTATCTTTGGCTCTAATCCGATAGAGTAAAGCTCTGTTATTACCTGGTTCTTCCCTTTTCTCAAACTGTTAGTGCGCTTAGCGCTTTGCTTTGGTCTATCTTGGTTTCCTCTTCCTATATAAAATGGTTCTTCTGTTCTTGGGTCTACTAAACCGTAGACCACATAAAAGCTGTCATCTATTTTTCTGATGCTTTTTCCAGGTTTGATATCTTGCATCTCTCTGTTACGTTTTCGAGCTTCGGGAGATACCATTCCAGGGTCTTTGAATAACCAGCTTGAGTTTATATTGATCACCACCTTTCTTTCTCTTCTAATTTTATTATAGCTCCTTTTCTCGGAAAGTAAAGCGTTTTTAGCAAATATTTTCAATATATTTTCGGTTTTCCTTTATTTTCAATAGGTTATGTGTGATTTCAGGGGAAAGATCGGAAAAGAGCTAAAATTAGAATAGGAGGGACAAAGGAATGGACCTAAAAAGACGCAGATTAGCCCTTGATGGGGGGAATGGGGAAGCCCAACCAGAGCCGGTCAAGATTTTTGACACAGTCCTTATTAGAGGAGGGAGGATCGTATTTGCTGACGGACGCATAGAGTCAGATAGCCTTGAGTACGATGCTCGCAGAACGAGTCTGAAAGTAGCTGGGGGATTGTGGACCTGGCAGTGTGAGCAGGCTTTAACTGGTCACAAGAAAACAGGATTCCCTTGTGAGAACTGCCAGTTTGTCCGATTTGTTCCGGGAGAGTTTCCTCCTGGCTTGGCAGACGAAATTCGGGTCACTCACGCACTTGCCTCGAAGGCCAATTATTTTGCAACCCTTTCCCCGGCAGGAGAATGGATGGTGTATCAAGTGCACGGGACCATCAAGACAGAAGATACCGTATCTAAGAGCAGGTTTCGATAATGAAAGTATCCATAACGGTATTAGATCCGATACTAACGCGAGTCGATGAAGGGAAAGAACTGATTGACGAGTGTCTGTCGTTTACCTCTGTCTATTACAAGCAGGGACCCTACCGGAAGGAAAGGAAATCCTATGTCAAGAAATTGATTCATAAGGGGGTTTTCTGGACGGGACTGGTTCCTCGGGTCCAGGAATATTGTAAAAGGGAGAATATAGATCTCTCTCTGACAGAGAAGTCGTTCGAGAAGTTATGGATCAACCTTCGTCCTCTATTTTTCCCACCGCCTAAGATGAACGGATTTGATCTTCGCCAGGACCAACTGGATTTGATTCGAAAGGCCATTACGCAGGCTCGGGGCGTTATCCAAGCTCCTACGGGGTCTGGAAAGACAGCCCTGGCTGCCGGTCTGATTAAGTGCTATCCTAAGGCCAAGACCCTTTTCCTTTGTCACACTAAGACCCTTATCGATCAAACTGCTAAAATGTTTCGGGATCAGGGGTTGCTGGTGTCTACGGTGGTGGAGGGTAAGGCTGATTTGTCTGGAAATGTGGTAGTGGCTACCCATCAGTCATTTAAGAAAGTTAAAGTCAAGGGCTTGGACACTCTATTTCAAATTGTAATAATCGACGAGTGCTTCGCAAAGGGAACCCCCGTAATAACGAGCAAAGGTAAACTTTCAATAGAGACAGTTAAGACAGGGGATATTGTACTGTCCCATACTGGTTGGAATAAGGTGACAAGAATATTCAGTGCAAGAGTTCCTCTAAATCGGGTGGTTCGTCTGGTGTTTTCAAATGGAAAATCTATTTGCTGTTCTATCGATCATTTATTCTATGCAGAGAGTCGAAAAATGTGGATACCTGCCTTTGCAATGAAACACGAAAAGATTTTTGGATGGGAGGAGAGTCTGAATGGACAAAATGAAACGACCTTATCCGAGAAAAGAATTTCATTGCGAAACCTGTGGGATAGGGTTCATCGATCTATACTCCAAGAAACGAAGGTTTTGCTCTATGGCTTGCATGTACAAAAGTCCGGGGATTCGGAAAGCCCACTCTCAAAGGATGACAAAGACCAATATCAAATTCAAGGAGATATTTCGACAGAGAATGATAGAGGACAACCCTTCCAAAAATCCGGAGGTTGTAGAAAGAGGGAAGACTACCAAAGAAAGAAATGGAACATTGCATCTGGGTTGGGGGAGGTGGAGGGGAGGAAATGGAATGGAACTGCCTCTCCCTCAGAAGTTATTAGCAGAGGCTACTGGCTGGCCTACGGAGATTTCTGTTCTGACAATACCTCCAAATGTCCCGGTCGGACAGAGAAGAGCCTACGCTGCTACGAGAAACACCCCACACTGCTACAAGGTGGATGTGGGGGATGTCGATCTGAAGATAGCGATAGAGGTGGATGGGAATGGGCACAAAAGGAACCGTCATTTGGACCAAAAGAAAGATCAAACTCTAATTCAATTAGGGTGGAAAGTGTTGAGATTTACCAACCAGGAAGTAACGACGAACATTTCCAAAGTGTTATCTCAGATAGAGATAGAAATAGAGGCTACGTTGAGTTCTATGACTTAGAGGTGGAAAATGCCCATACGTACTTTGCAGGAGGAGCACTGGTTCATAATTGTCACCACGTTTCTTCCCTCAAAGTCACCTATGCAGAGATTCTTTCTAAACTTCTCTGTCCCATTCGCATAGGGTTAACAGCTACGGTTCCTACAGCAGAGGAATCAGTCCTGGCCATGGAAGCTTTTCTGGGCCCAGTAATAGGGAAGTTTTCAGTGGAAGATGGGGTTGACCTGGGGATTTTGGCTATGCCTCGGATACAGCTTATGAGAGTTCCCAAGTCCATCGATATAGTGGATCTTCGTAAATACTCTGATATCTATGATACTTGTATTGTCAGGAATGAGTCCCGAAATAGAATCATTACGAGGACCACCAGAGGATTGGTTAACAAGGAAAAGTCCGTTCTAATTCTCGTGACCAAAATTGAGCATGGCACTCTTCTAATGGATAGTCTGGCTGAGTCTGGGATAGCCTCCCTGTTCGTCAGGGGCTCTACCGAGAGGGAGATGCGAGTTCAGATTCAAGAGGCTTTTCAGCAGAAAAGAGTCAACTGTGTTATTGCGACAGCTACTTGGAGAGAGGGCGTGAATGTCCCTTCCCTTGATTGTGTCATCAACGCTGCTGGAGGCAAGAGTGAGATTTTTACCATCCAGTCTATTGGTCGAGGATTGAGGACTACTAACAGCAAGCAGGAAGTGCTTATAGTAGACTTCTTGGACCCATACAAATATTTGAGCGAGCATGCTATCCAACGGATTTCTATCTATGTCGAGAATGGATGGATTTAGGGAGTTGAGAGAAAAAGGTATATAATTGGAGTAGGAAGGAGAAGCAAACCATAGTGGGCATCTAAACCATCTTGAAAGGGGAAGAGAAATGGGAAAACCGACCATTTCAGTAAATCAGGCTGCAGAGTTTATGGACATTCAATATTCGCAGGATTTTCCCCCGCTTCGGTCTTATTTGAAGGCAAGGTTTCGGGAGATGGCCATCCATCTTCACCCGGACCATGGGGGAGACAGCAAAAAGTTCAGTAAGCTAATGGAATGTTGCGCGATTTTGTCAGAGATAGCTGTGGACGACAATGGTCGTGACGAGACTATTCTTCAAACGATAGATGGAACTCCCCTTGCCGACCTTGGCAGAGGTTTGGAAAACCCCTTGCACAATAGCCGTTCCTGTGAGAAATGTGAGGGAAGAGGATACAACGAAGAAGTGGCAGAGAAGCTGGTGATTTGCAGAAATTGCGAGGGAGAGGGCTGGAGCTTTATTGTTCCTTGTCGAGCTTGCAAAGGAACTGGGAAATTCACTGATCCCAAGTGGTTGGATCAAACCAGGAAGGTAAACTGCAGGAAGTGTGGAGGGACAGGGAAATTCGATTTGAGGAATTCCAGAAAGGAGTTCTACACAGGGGCAATCCTAAGTCCATATCCCAAGACTCCTCGTCCAGTTCCTTGTTATATATGCAATCCTCATGGGAAACCGGGACCTTCTCGGTGGAGTAAAGGTTTCTGGAACTTCCTTGTTTTGGATTCGTTCTTATCGTCCTCGTATGGGTTTGATGAAGTAGGTTACGTTCGAAATCCTCATTCCAAGGCTTACGACATTTGTCGCAAATGTTTAGGCAAGGGACAATTGCTGTTGGATAACCCGGTATTGCCCAAGAATCGAGTTATGGGGAGGAAGTGAAAAATGAGCTGGCACGATGATTGGGAAGAGGATTTCTACGATAACTATGATGAGTATGAACCCACAAGGGAAGCCAAGCTTCCTGTCACTACTGTACTATCAGAGACCACTAAGGCCTGGCTGGTGCTTTGTGGAGGGGAAGAGATCTGGTTTCCAAAAAGTAGGTGTCAGCTAAATTTGACTGAGTCTGTAATCTGGATCCCCGAATGGTTAGCAGATGTTAAAGGGATAGATACAGATTTGCTTGAAACAAGGGAGCGCTGAAATGAAACTCTCCCTTGAACTATTCGACGTCGTCTCCTACCTTCAGGAAAAGGACGTCCCTTACCTAACTCAAGGCAAGAATGTAGGGAGCGGCTGGATCGAACTAAATTGTCCTTATTGTGGGGATGATCCTTCTTTCCATCTTGGAGTGAATCTCAAATCCAAAAGGACTAACTGCTGGCGTTGCGGACACAAGGGGTCCGCCTTGGAATTGGTCAAGGGATGGGAAAAGTGTTCCTGGGGAGACGCTGAGGGGATCATTAAACAATTTCGACTCGGGGTCCTCCCTGTTGCCGAACCATTCAGGGCTACACAGAAGATAGTTCAAAGGGAGTTTCACCTACCGTATGGAGCCGTTAGTCAATTTCTGGATCATCATTGGTGGTTCCTCAAGAACAAGGGATTTGATCCGGAAGAGATTATTAGTCGCTACAGTCTGCAGGCCTGTTGGGAAATGGGGGAGTTCAAGTTCCGTATTATCATTCCCATCTACCAGGATAAACTATTGGTCAATTACTCAGGGCGGGCCGTTATTGATGGGATGGTGCCAAAGTACAAACATTGCCATAATGATCAAGCCGTTATCCCAGCCAAGCGATGCCTCTACGGTATAGATGAGGTAAAGGACAAGGTAATTCTTGTGGAAGGGCCAATGGATGTTTGGAGGCTGGGTCCCGGGTCGGTGGCCTTGCTGGGAATGGAATGGACATTACATCAAGTTTGTAAGATTGTGAATAGGGGATTGAAAGAGATTTATGTTATGTTTGATGGGGAGTCTCTGGCCACGAGGAAAGCCCACAAGCTTGCTCACTTCCTGGCTGGTTTCATCCCTATGGTTGAGGTGCTGGAGCTTGACGAGGCCAGTCCTCATAACATGTTCCTGGAGGACGTTATCAAACTGAGAAAGGACATAGGACTATGAAAGGAAAATATGTAATGACAGACCGGGGACCTATCTTGTTTCCTGATAGCTTCGGACACCAAGAGTTTGCCTGGGCAAGCCCTACAAGTGCCGGCAAATTCTTTGTTGGGAATCTTGTGACCGTTTCGGGGAAGTCCATCGGGTTAGGATTGGCATCCAACAAAAAAGATGAACGACTCATTGAAGAAGCCTTTTTGATCTTGATTGATGCTGTCCAAAACTCCCCATTTAACCTGTTCAATAGGAAGGGTAAGGGACTTATAAGGGGAGAGTAATAATAACTCGTCCTTGGGGTCATTAGGGGCCTTTAAGGGGGAAGGAAAAGGGGAGGATTAGGGGATATAGTTATAATAGTAGTAATACTAAGAAAGGAGCTTGGGCTATGATGACCGTAAAGGGGTTTGATTTGTTGAACGGAAGAGACTTCGAGAACAGTGCCGTATTCGATGAGATACGAGCCACAATAAGGTGGGCAGAAAATGCTTTTGTTGTATTGGAAGGTGTAAGGGATGCGGTTGATCTTGATTTGAGAACAGAGAAAGGCTCTATGCTGGATGATCGAATTCGCTTGCTTCTGAAAGAGGCGAGTATTGGTTAGTCCTTTGTTTTCAAGGGATTACAAAAGACTCCCCAAGCAAGGCCCCTAACGACCCCAAGGACATGTTCATAGGGGAGGGTTAGGGACTTATAAGGGGGAAGGAAGAATAACTCGTCCTTGGGGTTGTTAGACCCCTTGCTTGGGGTAGTTTAGGGGAGGTTTAGGGGGCAATTTGAGAAACGGAGTTATAATAGGAAAGGAAAGGAAAGGAGTGGGGCAAAACCGGGTTCACTTTAGCTGGTCTATGATGCGAGGACCACAAGGTCCTATGATCCTACGTTGCGAATCTCAGAGATTCAAGATGCCCCACTGGGCTGTGGTTAATCACCTGATGTTTGTTAGGGCTCAGAATCATGCAGGTGCTGGTGGGGCTGGAAAATATATTTGTCAGCACTGTCTCATCTGCTCGGGAGAAACTGTTGAGTGAATGGAAATTTCCAATGCTTCCTGGTCGTACAATTAGGATAACAACGGGGTGTGGTCCCCTATTCATTACGATCAATTTCAAAGAGGAAAAGCCGTATGAGATATTTGCTCGATTGGGCAAGGCCGGGGGTTGTGCCTCTGCTCAGACAGAAGCAGTAGCCCGTCTGGCCTCTGGATGGTTACGGGGCGGTTTAGACATCCATAAGTTAGTGTTACAGTTGGTAGGTATTCGCTGCCATTTGCCAGTGGGTTTTGGTGCACAGAAGACTTTGTCTTGTGCGGATGCTATTGGAAAAGCCTTGAGGGAGGTATATGATGAAAGTGCTGTGGATTTGGAACATAGTAATGTCGGGCCTGCTATTCCTCCTGGTAGTGGCAATGATCGTCCTGGAGACTGCGGAGCGGGAATGGAAAAAATCCAGAGGACGACTTGCCCTGAATGTGGCTAAATCACGATAGGGGTCATTATGACAAGCAGAGAATGCTCTTGGTGTGGGACTCCAGTAAATACTAAGTTCAGAGAGAAAAAGGATTTAGAAGATAACACCCACTATTTTCATGATGGTGGAGGAGGGCCTGAATGCTGGAAAGAATACCAGGCGTGGTACACCGAGTATGCCGAGGAGAGGGTGTTTATACACAACCTGTTTTTCGCCCTTCTTCCGGAGAATAAGAGATGAGAGGTAAGGGGGCTCTTGCCGATAAGAAAGAGTATGATGTGAAAGAAAACTTGAAACTCGTCCGACTAAAAAACGAAAAGCATGGGTTCGCCTGGCAAAAGATTTATCCGGGGATAGCTCTGCTTGTAGGCATTAACGCTGCGTACCTTCTCTCCTATCTCGAAGGTAAGCTTCTTTTTTCCTGTGACGAATTAGATAAAGAAGGTTACTTTTGGAGGACGGACGAAGCTGTACAAAGTGACATGCCATTTTTGTCATTAACACAGATACAGTTGGCCAGAAAGAAATTGAAGGAGGCAGATCTAATAGACTTCAAGAGGAAAAGGATTCAAACAGATAAGACCACAAGCTTTGATTTTCGAATAGTCCACCACTATAGACTCAACCTAAAGTGGATGTTAACTGTATTAAATTCCTACCACGATCACGGTATAAAACAAGAGGGATAAGTTAAAAATGGAGAAGGTAAGCGAGCGCCACAGGGATGTTGCCCATCTATGGGCTGATAAAAGGATACCGAGGTTCTTTAGAAAAGTTTTTGAGAAGAAATGGAATCGTAGGTTTCGGGATGTCTATTTTGCGCTTTGCGAGATAGACTCTGACTTTAGTGAACGAAGATTCAGTAGTAATAGTCAACTTCGAAACCTTACCCAAACTTGTACAGCCTATTCTGGATTGGATCAGGTTACCGTTACTAAAATTATGCGCATGCTAAGATGGTTGGGGCTTATAGAGTACCAAAGGAAGAAAGACAAGTCTGGATGGGTAATAGGGTCTGATTTATTTTTATGCCGCTGGATAGACGAAGAGACACATATGCAATCGTTCAAAGATTGCCTGGGTCCAGAAGATAACAGCATAGATGTCTATCCCCTTATAAGGTCCTTCCCTTATAAGGAGATAACCTTAGATATTAAGAATCCTATAAGAATAGGAGAAGGAGATAAGAATCCTATAAGAATAGGAGATCCTTTTCTTAAGAAAGAAAAGTATAAGGATTTCACAAAACAACAAGAGAAGAGTAATGATATAAAGTCTAATGATATAAAGTCTAATGATATAAAGTCTAATGATATAAAGTCTAATGATATAAAGTCTAATGATAT
>Ga0315284_10014806_pt1 | contig 11100 bp, 10 predicted proteins | sample YL17G09_16_MG_FD_203696 | JGI IMG/M metagenome (GOLD analysis project Ga0315284, IMG submission 203696) | Sediment microbial communities from Yellowstone Lake, YNP, Wyoming, USA - YL17G09_16 | ecosystem: Environmental > Aquatic > Freshwater > Lake > Sediment | place: USA: Wyoming | collected...
CGCGGGACGACTTCGGCACCGAGGAGGCGCGCTGGATCCCGTACTGGGATGCCGGGTCGCCTGCACACACCGACCAGCACGGGGTCATGGTGAGCCTGCACTCGCGGCCGCGGCGCGGGGCGCTGCTTGTGGTGTCGAACCTCAGCGCACAGCGGATCACGGCACGGGTTCGCCTGGACCTGAGCGCTCTGGACCTGCCTCAGGCCGTCGAGGCCACCGATGCTTTGTCGGGTGACAAGATCCCCCTCTCAAGAGCGGCGCTTTCGTTCCCACTCGAGCGCATGGGGTGGAAGATGGTGTGGGTGAGGCCTGCATCCGACGCGGCCGGCGGTCACTGACGGTGCGTCGCATGACGCAATCGCGGCCGAATATGGCCGCAGCGTTCCGAGGCACTTGCCGCAGACAGCCCTTGCATCGGGTCGCGCAATCGTAGCGCAACATGACTGCACCGGATAGCCGAAAGCCGCTGACCTGGCGCTCCATCGCGGTCGGCCTGATAGGAAGCGCGGTCGTCACGGTATGGATCCACCACGCCGAGCTGATCCTGGGCGGCGATCGTGGTCACACCGCGCTCGCCAACACCTCCATCCCGGTCGGCGCGTTCGGCGCGCTCACCGCCCTGCTCGTGGTAAATCTTGCCATCAGGTCGATCCTGCCGCGCCTGGCCCTGTCTCAGGGCGAGCTCATCACCGCTTACGTCATGATGACGGTGTCCACCGTGCTCGCCTCCAGCGGCGGCATTCACTTTCTCGTGCCCACCCTCGCCGCCGCATTCCACTACGCCACTCCCGAGAACCAGTGGCAGCAGTTCCACCGCTGGATTCCAACCTGGTTTGCGCCGCGCGACACAACCGCCCTCGACGCATTCTACGTCGGCGGCGCGTCCGTGCCCGTGAGAGTATGGCTTACGCCCTTTCTCGTCTGGGGCGGGTTCCTCTTCGCCTTCACCTGCGCGACTCTATGCGTGTCCGCGATCCTTCGGCGGCCGTGGATTGACCACGAACGCTTGACATTCCCGACCGCCGTCCTGCCTCTGGAGTTGACCGAGCCCGGCGGGCGTTTGCTCAAGAACGGGCTGATGTGGATGGGGTTCGGCCTGGCGTTCGGCATCGGCACGATCAACAACCTCCACCTCAACTTCGGCGTTGTCCCGGGCGTGCAAGTGCGCGGGATTGACGTCTCGAACTGGTTTCCGAACTTCCCGTGGAACGCGATCGGCTCGGCGCCGGTCTCGTTCTACCCGTTCATCGTCGGCATCGCGTATCTGCTCTCGCTCGAGGTCAGCTTCAGCTACTGGTTTTTCTTCCTGCTCGCGAAGGCGCAGCTCGTGTTCTGCGCCGCGCAGGGCTGGCGCATGCCGGGCGCGGCGATGGCGACCGATCCGCCCTACCTGAGCAACCAGGGCGCCGGGGCCTTCATCGGGCTGGCGCTGATTTCGTTGTGGATGAGTCGCAGCTACCTGCGCCAGGTAGCGCTCCGAGCATTCGGCCGGCACGGCGCTCTGCCCGGCGAGGAACGCGAGCCGCTGCCGTATCGCTGGGCGGTGTTCGGGTTGTTGGCGTCTCTAGGTGCGCTCGTCGCCTTGTGCTGGGCCGCGGGCATGAACCCGCTCATCGCCGCGCTGGTGTTCGGTCTGGTGCTCCTCTACCTGATCGCGGCCACGCGGATCCGAGCGGAGGCGGGAAACGCATGGCTGTTCGGGCCCGAGGTGGACCCGAACACCCTGGTCACGGAGAGCCTGGGCGCGGTCCTGAGGCCGGTCGATCTGACGGTGATGGCCTACCTGCGGTCGGTGACGACGTTCGACATGCGCTGCGTCTCGATGCCGCACCAGTTGGACGGGTTTCGCATGGGGATGGCGGCCGGAATCCCGCTGCGGCAGTTGGCGCTGGCCATGCTCGTCGCAATCCCGCTGGCGATCGCGGTCGCGTTCTGGAGTGGGCTCGGTGTGTGGTACGCGCTTGGGGCCGCGGCGAAGACCGACCTGTGGCGAACGCAAATGGGCCAGCAGCCCTTCATCCAGTTGCAGTCACAACTCACGTCTGGGCGGCATCTGGATTTCGGGGCGATGACGTTCGATATGGTGGGGCTGGCGGTTGCCTGCTTGCTGACATTGGTGCGCGCGCGGCTGCCGTGGTTTCCGCTGCACCCGGTCGGATATGCGATGGCCAATACCTTCAGCTACGGGCAGACGCCAGTGCCGTTCTTCCTCGCCTGGTTCACCAAATCAGCGGTGCTGCGCTATGGCGGCATGCGCCTCTACCGCCGCTCCCTCCCCTTTTTCCTCGGGCTCATCTTCGGCGACATGGTGAACGGCGCGTTCTACACGCTCCTTGCAGCGGTCGTACACATGAACGTGTACCCGGTCAACTGGTAGCTCGGGCTCGCGTCCTATGGGCCCGATCCACGGTTCGTGCATGCGCATCCCGAGACAATGCCGCGCCCTCAGACCCTTGTCCGGTTCGGACGATATTCACCACAGGGATGGTTTCGCCGCCCCCCAAAGACTGCCGCAGCAATGACGCATGATTGCGTCGTTGAGACTGCTCGAGGAGAGAGATGAAGAGAATCGGACTCGCGTGCCTTGCGCTCGCCGTGGCACTGGTGGTGGGACTGATCGCGTCGAGCGGTCCGGCGGGGGCGAGCGTCAAGGGGCGCAGGCTAACGGCCGACGTATCAGAGTCACCGCCGGCGCAACTACTGACGCTGAGGCCATAAGGTCCTGGGCAACGGCGGCGGGACCACTACCGTCGCCGATAGCCGCCGAGGCCGCCCCCGAGGCCGCCGCCATAGCCGCTGCGGCCGCCGCCATAGCCGCCGAGGCCGCCGCCGAGGCCACCGCCGAGGCCGCCGCCGTAGCCACCACGGCCCCGAGCGCCGTACCCCGTGTTAAGCGAGGAATTGCCAAGGGAGTTGTTGTACCCCCGGCCCGCCCCCGCGCCGTACCCGCGCGTACCCGCGCCGGGATAGCCTTGGCCGCGTCCATAGCCGTATCCGCCGCCACCCGAGACCAACCACTTGGTGTGCGGCTTGCCCTTCGATTCGCCGAAATTCGGCGCCGGCGTTGCGACCTGCAAGGGCTCATCAACCTCCTGCCAATGCCACACCTGGCCGCGGCGCAGGTACACCTGCGACTCGCCGTAGAACCAGACCTCCGCATCTCCAAGCGTCCGCTTCCGGTCCGGGGGCCCCAACAGCTTGCGCACCTCCGCAGCGGTGGAACCGAGCTCCAACATCTCGCTCGTGGAGGTCGCCCCGGAGGGTGACGTGGAAGCCTCAACCGGTCCGGCGCCAGGCGGCGCCTTGTACCAGCCACACACCTTGCCGCCGCGCAGGTACACCTGGAGCGTGCCGTAGGACCAGACCTCGCCGTCCCCCGTGGTCTTGGCTTCAGTCGGCGCGCCAAGGGCGTTGCGCACGTCTGCGCTGCTGGCGCCAATGGTAACGGGCGGCGCCTGGGACGATAGAACGGGGGAAGCGGGGGCTGTAGCGCCTACGGATGCCGTCCCGCCGGAAGACGCAGTACCCCCCTCGGGCGCGGCTCGTGCGACCCCGCCAGTGGCGCACAGACCAGTGAAGATGAGCAGAACTGCGAGAAGCCACACGGAGACTCGTGGCGTACCCATGGCCACCTCCCATAGCTCCAGACTGCAACTATTGTACCACAAGAATCCCAAGTAAGCAATCGAATCCGATAGGCCCTGTGCCGCCGCGAGCACAGGCCCGCGCGCGGCGCGGGCGAGGTCAACGGCCGGATTTCGAGCCCGCCAATGGTGAGGCCCAAAATCCATGACCCCCACGGTTCTGACCGGGAAGGCGCGGGCGACTCCAAGGCGAAGTGTAACCCTAGGATTCCGGCACAGACGCACGGGCGGGAGGAGCTTAGATGGCGCCGCAGTCGAGGCCTCTGCTGGGGGAATTGATGATTGAGCACGGCCTGGTGACGCGGGAGCAGGTCGAGGAAGCCTTGCGCCGGCAGCGCAGCAGTCTCAAGTACATCGGCGAGATCCTGATTGAGATGGGCGCGATCGGCAGGCGCGACCTGACGCGCATGCTGGAGCTGCAGCACATGCTGACGAAAGCGTCCGAAGGCGACGAGGGATCATCGCCGGGTGCCTGAGGGCGCGAGCGGCGGCGCTCGTGCGGTCGGGCGGGACTGACGCGCCGTGCTTCCACACTCATCTCCTGCGCGAGACCAGCCATTCGAAGACATCTGCAATCGCCAGCCGTCAAGCGTCTGGACTGACCGATGTCAGTGACCTCCGTTCCCGGCGAGGAAGCGGCTGCCCGCGCCCATGCACCCGATGCCTCCGGCGACGCGGCAAGCACCGTCATCCCTCATATCCGCCCGCGTGCGCTGGTGGTCGGCGCCGCGCTCATCCCCATCGCAGTCGGCGTGTCCCAGTCCCTGGAGGTAGCGGGCAACTACCCCGGCCTCGCGCAAGGACCGTACCCCTCGAACTATGTTATCCCGTTTCCGGTTGTGGGGGCTGGGGGTACACGCGTACTACTGGCAGGGCGCGTCGGGCGACTGGATGATGGATGACGCGCGGGCGCTGTTGACCTCATCGGAGCGCTGGCGGCCCGGGCCGGCGGTGGGAATCGGGAGCGGATTCCTCGTCACCTCGGTGCTGGCGCTGCTGCGGGCGCGGCTCCCTGCGTTCCCGCTGCACTACATCGGGTTCACCATCGCGGCGGGGTACGGCATGCACCACATGTGGTTCTCAGTCTTCCTGGTGTGGGCGATCAAGGCGAGCCTGCTGCGCTGGGGCGGCCTGCGCGCCTACCGCCGCGCGTTTCCGTTCTTCGCCGCGTTGGTCATTGGCGAAGCCCTGATGCAGGCGGCGTGGGCCGGCATTAACGCCGGTATCGGGACGAAGTTCTACACGTGCACGGAGTGACGGGCAGCAGCGCCGCCGCCCGGCGCAGGAAAAGCGCGTCCTGCATTGAAATGACGCGCGGGGCATCTGGTGAGGATGCTAACGCAGCGGGCGCCGCCGATCACGAGTCGGAACGGGAGGCAACATGGGCAAGAGCAACGTCACTTTCTCCGTCTTCACCAAGCCGTGGAAGATGCCGGTTGCCGAGCTTGGGAGGCTCGTGAAGGGCTTGGGCTTCGACGGCATCGAGCTGCCGGTGCGGCCCGGATACCAGGTGCTGCCGGAGAACGTGCGAAGGGACCTGCCCAAGGCGGCCAAGCAGCTTGCGGATTTTGGCCTGAAGATTGCCAGCGTCGCGGGGCCGACCGATGAGGCGACGATTGCGGCCTGCGCCGAATCCGGCGTGCCCACGATCCGCATCTGCATCGGCACCGGCGACGAGGGCTACCTTGCAGGAGAGGCCAGGCTGCAGCGAGAGTTCGATGCCCTGGTGCCGCTGCTCGACAAGCACGGCGTCCAGCTTGGCATTCAGAACCACGTCGGCCGCAACGATGTCTGCAATGCCATGGGACTGCTCCACTTGATCGGGAAGTACGATCCGAAGCATATCGCTGCGGTGTGGGATGCCGGCCATAACGGGCTCTGCGGCGAAGAGCCCGAGTCGGCGCTCGACATCGTGTGGTCGCACCTGTGCATGGTTAACCTGAAGAACGCGTTGTGGCGGCGCGTCACGGGCCCGGAGGCGGAGTGGGTGCAATGGCAGGCTTACTGGACATCTGGGCGCCAGGGCCTGTCCCCATGGCCGCGGGTAGCGGCGGAACTCAAGCGGCGCAACTACGGCGGCGTGGTCTGCCTGACCGCGGAGTACAGCGACGAGGCATCGGTCAATCGCCTCATCGCGGAAGACATCGCGTTCGCTCGATCGTTGTTCGAATGAGGTGCGGTGGGCATGAAGAGAACGGCGAGATCGAAGAAACTCGATAAGGTGCGCGTGGCCATGATCGGCGCGGGCGGCATGGCCAACAGCGTGCATTACCCGTCGCTCGCCTCGTTCAGCGACGTCGAGATCGCCGCCATATGCGACCTCGATCCGGGCCGGTTGAACGTGACCGCCGACAAGTACGGCGTACGCGCGCGCTATGCGGATTATGGGCAGATGGTGGACGATGTGGCGCCGGACGCGGTCTATGTCATCGGCCAGCCGCACATCATGTACGACATCTGGATGTGGTGCCTCGAGCGCGGCCTGAACCTCTATATCGAGAAGCCGATGGGCCTTACGATCCATCAGGCGCGATCACTGGCGCACATGGCGGAGAAGAAGGGATGCATCACCCAGGTCAGCTTCCAGCGCCGCACCTGCCCCATGGTGGTGATGCTGCGCGAGGAATGCCTGAAGCGGGGGCCGATCACGCACGCCGTGTGCACTTTCTACAAGTGCAGCATGGAACCCGGGCTTGGGGCGAGAGATCACATGATGGACGACGGGGTGCATGCCATCGACGCGCTGCGCTGGATGTGCGGCGGAGAGGTGGTCGGGGTCGAGAGCGTATGCCGGCGCGTCCTGGTGCCGGACATCAACTTCATCACGGCTATGCTTCACTTCGACAATGGCGCCACCGGCATCATGATGAACAGCTGGACCAGCGGTCGGCGCATCTTCCGCGTCGAGATGCACGCGCCCGGCGTCTGCGCCGAGGCCGAGCACGAGGGCAAGGGCTACCTCTATGCGGACGGCGACACGAAGGGCGTCGAGTTCGATAGCCGCCAGATTGCCGGCAGTGACGAGGTGCGTGTCTTCGGGGGGTTCGAGGCGAAGAACCGCGAGTTTATCGACTGCGTGAAATCGGGGCGCCAGCCGGGCTCCAACTTCTCCGACGCGGTGAAGACGATGGAGGTCGCGGAAACGATCCTGGCGCAGGCTTTGCTGGAAGGGGGTTGACCCACATGATGTGCGACGAGCGCGAAACGTTCAGTCACGGGGTGACGTCACCCCGAGCGGTCGCCCCGACTTCCCACGCGGCTTCGCCGCGCCTCCGGAGCGGCGGACACCGCCGCACACGGGGCTCCGGAATCGCGCAAGGCGCGATCAAGCGAGCGGTCTCGGCCGCGTGCTTGCGCATTCGGTACCGAGATTCCTCGCCGCGGCGACAGTTTCTCAAGGCAGGCATTGGCGCTCTCGCGCTGGGGCTTAAGGGCATCCAGCCGGGCGGCGCGCCTTCGGCATTTGCCTCTATGCGGCACCCACAATCCGGTTCCAGCGTGATAGAGGATGCGCAACTGCACCTGAGGCTGCGGCGGCAGGAGCTGGCACAGGATTCGCGCGGTCACGCATGCTGGCGCGTCCTCAACAACGAACTCTCCCTGCCCGCGAGCGACGTCGCCATCGTCATCTGCGACATGTGGGACAAGCACTGGAGCCGCGGCGCCACCGAGCGGGTTGGCGAGATGGCGCCCCGGATGAACCGCGTGGTGCAGGCCGCCAGGGCGCGAGGCGTGCACATCATCCACGCGCCATCTGACACCCTCGACTTCTACGCGGGGACGCCGGCGCGGCAGAGGATGGTCGAGACGCCGCGCGTCGTTCCGCCGGAGCCGATCGAACACCCAGACCCGCCGCTGCCGATTGATGACTCCGACGGCGGATCGGACACCGGCGAAAAGCCGTGGTTCAAAGCCTGGAGCCGGCAACACCCGGCGATCGAAATCGATCATGATCGCGATGGCATCTCGGACGACGGGCAGGAGGTGTACAGCTTCCTTCAGCGTCGCGGCATCCAGCAGGTCATCATCATGGGCGTGCACACCAACATGTGCGTCCTGGGCCGGTCGTTCGGCATCAAGCAGATGGTGCGGTGGGGCGTAAGCGTCGCGCTGGCACGCGACCTGACCGATACGATGTACAATCCGGCGATGCGGCCGTATGTCGGCCATGATGAGGGCACGGGGCTCGTCGTGTCATACATCGAGAAGTTCTGGTGCCCGTCGGTATCGAGCGAGGACCTGGTGGGCGGGTGACCGCGGATAGATCATCCTCTCCCTTCGAGGAAGAGGAGGGAGGAGAGAGCGGGTTGGCGACGCCGATCACCCTCACCCGGCCTCTCCCTGAGAGCTTACCATTACCCACGTCTCGGATAAGACAGCGCGCCGAACCGTAGTCAAGGGTAACGTGACCGGCAAGCGTGCTATGGAGTGCGGCGGTTAACCGCCGCTTTCGAAAGCGGGGCTGCTGACCCCGATTTCATCGGGGCTCCGGAGTGCGATCGAGATCGCACCAAGAGCCCCCGCACTCCAGAATGCCGGCCTTACTGCCGCCGAACACCCTCTCAGTCGAGGGAGAGGGGGGGCCGCGGTGCACGCGGGATTGAGGGGAATGTCGGCTGGCGACGCCGTTCAGCCTCACCCGGCCTCTCCCCTGGATGCGGCGTTGCCGCATCTCCGGAACGGCGCACCGCGCCGTGCAGGGAGAGGGGTGGCCCGATCAGCGATAGGGGATTCTTCGCTACATGGCCTGCTCCGCCAGCCACTTCGCTCAGAATGACAATCACCCGCGGCCCAGACCTGGGAGCGTGAGGATAGAGAGCAAAGCCTATGGCCACTATGCTGGCTGCCGTGCTGCACGATTTCGACGATCTGCGCCTGGAGCAGGTGCCGATCCCGCGCGCCGAGGAGATCGGTGACGTGGTCGTGCGCATCACATCGTGCGGGATCTGCGCCACTGATTATAAGGCGATCAAGGGCATTCGTAGGAACGTGACGTTTCCGGCGATCACCGGTCATGAGCCCAGCGGGGTGGTGGCAGAGGTCGGGCCGGGCGTATCTCATTTCAAGGTCGGCGATGAAGTCATCGTGCAGCCGCTGGTTCATTGTGGCTTCTGCAACCACTGTCGCGCGGGCAACACCCATTACTGCGAGAACGGCTTCGTGACCGGCGGGGACGGACCGAAGGAAGTGCGCCCGGGCGCCTTTGCGGAGTACATGCGCACCAAGGAGAGCTCCCTGTTCGCGAAGCCGCCGCGCGTCTCGTTCGACGCCGCAGCGATCACCGAACCCCTCGCCGGCGCCTGGAAGGGTGTTATCCAGTACAGCGAGATGAAGGTCGGCGACGCGGTCGTGATCATCGGCGTTGGGAGCATCGGCTTGCTGTGCATGATGGTGGCCAAGGCCGCGGGAGCGGGGCGGCTCATAGTGATCGACACCAGTGATTACGCGCTGCGCAAGGCGCGCGAGCTGGGCGCCACCGATGTCGTCAACCCGGCGCGCGAGGACGCGAAGCGCCGCGTCTACGAGATCATGCCCGAGGGGCCGGACCTGGTGGTGGAGGCGGCGGGGCCGATCGAGGCGGTGCGCCTGATGGTCGACCTGCGGCGACGCGGAACGAAGTGGAACGTCTTCGGCATCACCACGCACGAGGAGTTCTGCCTCGACGGTGGGCTGACGCACTTCCTCGAGGGCCGCATGGACGCCAGCTTCGGCACGACGCCGCTCGCGATGTCGAAGGCGATCAGGCTGATGGAGACGGGGCTGGTCGACACCGAAAGGATTATCTCGCACCGTTTCCCGTTGTCGCAGATTCACGAGGCGCTGGACGTGATGGCCTCGCCCGAGCACAACAAGATCATCGTCCATCCGTAGAGTTTGCTGCTGGCGGCGACGTCCGGCCAGATCGAGCGCGCAACGCTGTGGGGCGCGCGGGCTTCCTTGGGCTCCGATCTGTCCCCCAACCCGTCCCCCATAGCTTTATGCGACGGGGGAAGCTTCACGCGACGGGGGAAGCCCTGGCGAAGGAGGCAGTCCGCGCGGATCCGAGCATGACATGAAAGAGAGGGCGATGAAGATGGGGTTACTGCACGGCGGGATTCTCTGCGCGCTGATCCTGGTGCTGGTGGTTGGCGCGTGCGTGACGGCGGGCGCGGCCACACCGGGCGCCCCGGCTGCACCGCCGATTCCGCGGATCGCGCACGCCGATGGGCGGTACTATCTCATGGTGGATGGCCAGCCCTACCTCATCCTCGGCGGCCAGGCGCACAATTCGAGCGCCACCAACGCGGCGGACATCGAGCGCGTGTGCACCTCCGTCGCCGGTCTCCATGGCAACACGCTCATCATTCCGATGTACTGGGAGCTGGTCGAGCCACAACGCGGGAAGTTCGACTTCCGCCTCGTGGACGAGATCATCACCGCGGCGCGGCGCCACGGGTTGAGGCTCGTGTTGCAGTGGTTTGCCACCTGGAAGAACGGCGAGATGAACTACACCCCGGAATGGGTGAAGCTCAATCGGGCCAAGTACCGCCGCGTCGTAGGCCTGCGCGGGGAGGAGGTGAACATCATTACGCCCCTCTGCGCGCCGGCGCGCGATGCGGACGCGCGCGCTTTCCGCGCGGTGATGCGACACATCCGCAGCGTGGACGAGGCACATCGAACCGTGGTCGTAATGCAGGTCGAGAACGAACCGGGCCTGCTGGGTTCGGACCGCGACCACTCCTCGTACGCGACGCGCCTTTTCAACGGCCCGGTACCTGCGGAGCTGATGTCTTATCTCAGCAAGCATCGCGGCAGTCTCACAGCGAGCATGCGCGGCGCGCGGTCGCGATCGAAGTTCCGTTCATCAGGGACTTGGTCCGAGGTCTTCGGCCCAATGGCGCCTGAGGCGTTCAGCGCCTGGCATATCGCGCGCTATGTTGACGCGGTCGCGGCTGCGGGCAAAGAGGAATACCCCTTGCCAATGTACGCCAACGCCTGGCTCATCGAGGCGCACGGCGAGCGGCCGGGGCGCTGGCCGAGCGGTGGCGCCACCGAGCACGTCCTCGATATCTGGAAGGCCGCCGCGCCCCACCTCGATTTCATCGCACCCGACATCTACTACCCGAAGTACTACGATTCGGCCGTCATCTATGCCCGCCCGGACAATCCCCTGTTTGTCCCGGAAGTCAACTTCATGCCCTTCTTCGGGGCGCTTGCGTTCATGACGTTTGCCACCTTCAACGCCATCTGCTTCTCGCCATTCGGGATCGATGCCGCCATCGAGGATGGGAAGGTGACCGAAGGCGCCGCCCAGTTTGAGGACACCTTCCGTGTGCTGCGGCCGCTGTTGCCGATGATCGCGCGCTATCAGTACACAGGCAAGCTCCACGCTGTCATCCAAGGCATTTCCCCGGGCGAGGATTGGGCGCACAACATCACTCTGAGCGACGGCGCGGTGGCGGCGATGATCGAGTTC
>Ga0315284_10014807_pt1 | contig 11099 bp, 6 predicted proteins | sample YL17G09_16_MG_FD_203696 | JGI IMG/M metagenome (GOLD analysis project Ga0315284, IMG submission 203696) | Sediment microbial communities from Yellowstone Lake, YNP, Wyoming, USA - YL17G09_16 | ecosystem: Environmental > Aquatic > Freshwater > Lake > Sediment | place: USA: Wyoming | collected...
GCAGTCGGAAAGCTGCATAGACCGAAGAAAGCTTTTCTAGATCAGATAATAAGCAGTGCCGTCGACGTTGACAAACAAGACTTCATCGTCCGTGACACTCATCACACAGGAGCAGAGTATGGATACATCGACATCTTCCGGCTCATTCACACATTGGATGTTGTCGGTGAAAACCTGGCAGTGGAGATAGGAGCACTCTCAGCACTCGAATCACTGCTGATAGCTCGAATTGAGTCCTTCAAAAGCATATACTTCCATCGCGTCGGCAGAGCCGCACAAATAATGCTTGCCACGGCCATGGACAAAGCAAACGAGGAACTCGGTCTAACACGCTTCAAGACTCCCGAACAGTATATGGCGATGGACGACTACACGGTTTACACGATGCTGAAGAACTGTTCAAAATCAAAGAGAATAATAAAAGATCTTGAAAACAGAAGAATGCTCAAATGCGCCTACGAAAAAACATTCTACGAAAAGGACACAATGATTTCGAACATTTTCAGCCGCGAGAACTACAGAAGACAACTGCAAATCGAAATAGCAGAAGAGGCTGAAGTACCAACGGAAACAGTAATAATTGACGTGCCAACAGTCCCATCCGTGCCCTACGAACACTCGGTCCTGACAGAGAGTATGGAAATCCCAGTGTTCTATAAAACAGCAGAAGGAAAGAAAGTACCGCAGAGACTGAGCGAAATCAGCAAGATTTTCGACACGTTAAGAGGGTTCATGAACATACTGCGTGTGTACACCACAGCGGAACAACGTGAAAGAGTAGGTGCAGCAGCCACCAAGATTCTTGGCAGAATTCCATCTTCAGCGAAAATATCTTATTGAAGGACGAAAAAGATGCAGTCAATCACGTTGAAGGGCCGAATAATCGTCGAAGGAAAATGCGAAGCTGAAGCCATAGTCAGTGCCAAACCAATCAGTTTTCTCGGAGGAATCGATCCCGCTGACGGAATAGTAGTCGAGAAGAATCATGACTTGCTGGGTGTGTGCATAAAAGACAAAGTATTGTGTTTCCCTCACGGACACGGTTCCACCGTTGGCAGCTATGTACTTTACTCCCTCGCCAAGAAAGGATTGGCACCAAAAGCAATACTCAATCAGACAGCCGATACAGTTGTGGTGGTTGGCGCAATAATCGCGAACGTGCCCATGCTAGATAATATTGACATCGGCCGGATACGAACCGGCGACACGGTTGAAGTCGATGCGTGTAAAGGTTTCGCGAAGATTCTGAAACGTAAAGAGGGCTAGCCAAAGCATGTACCTAACGAGAGAGGAAGAACGGATTCTCAACGGCGAATGCGGATGGGCGAATCAGACTTGCATGAAAATACTCGTTCGCTTAGGTGACCTTTTCGACGCGCAGAAATTGATTCCCATCGACTCGGCACACGTTTCAGGGGTTTCATATAAAACACTGGGCGATGCCCCAATAGAGTTTCTCAAAGCTCTTGCAGATTGTGGGGGAAGAGTGAAGGTTAAAACGACTCTGAATCCGCAGAGTCTCGATCCGAAATATCTTGTCAAGAAGCTTCCTGAAAATCTTGTCAAGAAGCAACTCAGCATTCTTGAACAGTTCGACAAAATGGGTCTAGCACAATCCTTGACTTGTACACCCTACTACCTGAGCAGGGTAAAACCTGATTCGCATCTGGCATGGGCTGAATCATCCGCAGTGGTCTACACCAATTCCATCCTCGGCGCTAGGACAAACCGTGAGGGCGGACCGAGCGCCCTAGCGGCAGGGATAGTCGGAAAGACGCCCAACTATGGAATCCATCATCCTGAAAATAGAAAACCGGAAGCCGTTGTTAAAGTCGAAGCGAGACTGCGCAATGAAACGGACTTTGGCGCACTCGGAATCCATCTGGGCAAGCTGTTACATGACAAAATTCCAGTGATAGAAAACCTGCAAAGACCTTCAGTGAACAAGCTGAAGCAGCTTAGTGCTGCTCTTGCCACGACAGGCATGACGAACATGTTTCACTGTGGCAGGTGTCCGAAAAAACAAGAACTCGAAAAGATTACGGTTCAAGACTCAGACCTCAGACGCACAGTTGAGGAATTGTCAACCTCGCAAGCTAAGAAGCCAGATCTGGTCTTTCTGGGATGCCCACACTGCTCATTGAACGAGATGAAACAAATCGCCAGCCTGGTTCAAGGGAAGAAAGTTGCTCCAGAAACCGAATTCTGGGTCTGCACATCGAGTCACGTCAAAAACATCGGTGAAGAATATGCCAGAGATATAGAGAAGAGCGGCGGCCACGTTCTGACGGGCGTGTGCACAGTCGTATCGTGGACAGAGAAACTTGGGATAAGAACGATTATGACTAACTCTGCAAAAACCGTTTATTATGCTCCTTCACTGTGCAAGGCTGAAGCAGTGCTTGCGCCGATGAAGGATTGTGTGAAAACAGCATTGAGAGGATAAGGTTTATTCGAGCGAAGACACAACTGCATGAGTACGCTGGGCTTAGAGCTTCGGTAGTATAGCCCGGTTAGATTCCACTATTTTGGAGATATCTCCCGCTCAACCCCTCTTTTTCTGTTCTTCGCCTAAGAATTGGTTCTCTTCTCCAGCGCGCAAAGTCCCTTTTTTTCTGTCTTGCCTCGGCGCGCGCCACGCCCATTAGTCAATTACTTGCTGGCGCGCATGACTCACCCGCGCGCTCAATATCTTACGTTTTTCTTCTTTCTTTTGTCGAGCACGCACTAGAGGAACTTAGCTCTAGAATGCACGTTCACAAGCCTTAAGAATATATCGAAAGAGAACAGATCTCGCTAGATGGTGGTCCCTATAAGGAAAACCCTCTCGGTTCTTATACTCCTACTGCTATTGCTGGGCTTTCTTGGCCCCGCATTAACAATTGGACGAGTCAATGCACGTATTCTACTTGATCCGTCCGAAGAGGATTCACAGCTATTGCCTATGAGAACTTGGGAAAACGTTGCAGTGTTCGAAGATGGAACGTGTAGAGTAACAATCGAGATCAAAGTGCCTTCCTCTCCTCTAGCAGATATGTACAGAAAAATGTTGGGAGCCCCGGAAAATGTGGCTATCGAAGAAGAAATGCCCATACCCGAAAATGTTACGGAGATAATTGATGCCGGCGAAGATTCTATTGAAATACCTGTACCGGTCAGACAGGAGTTCTACAAATCACTTCTGAAAGAACAATTACTCTCTCTTGGAATTGACGCGTCGATAACAGACTCGCGCATGGTTCCGCGAGGGATTGGAAATGAATGCAGAATTATGTTAGATGCTACGGGCTCATTTGCCACCTTTAACGTCTCACAAATAACCTCTGAGGATCTTTGGCAACTCAACGTTGGACCTTTGACAACAACGGGAATAACGGGACTTACTCTCAGCAAACTCGTGTTTACACAATCAATGTTGAAGTCTCTGTCCGGAGAGCAGAGATATGAGAGTCACTGGCAAACGAGAATCGTCCTACCCGCTGGCGCAACTCTTCAGAACGAAAACGAACTTCAAGATAGCTGGGAAATAGATTTAGGTGGAGGTACATGTTTGTCAGCTTCTGTATCACTAGATGAAAAATCAGCAATTAGGGTTGAAGAGCACAATGTCGTGAGGGAAAACAACATTACTGCAACTCCAGAATACCTCCGTGACGGTTTTCTCAGTTATAAGAACTTCGACGTCAAATACTTCTTACCTCGATCTTCAAACAAGCTTGAAAACGGGGTCGCAGAAGTAAACACTAATTGGAACGTACCTTGCGAAACAGGTTGGATAAATCTGACGGAGATTCCTTTATCATACTCGTTTGAAAAAGGAGGGCTCTCACTTGACGCAAAGCTCTATTTGACACCGAAATTCAAAATCATAGAGGACATTGGATGGCAGTGGCATTGGCAGCTTGCATGGCCACCGATAAAATTCGACAAGTTCTGGGCAAACACCACTCTGCAATTCGAATGCAAAGTGAGACTTGAGATCACATCAAACTATACCGAACAATGGGAGCGCACGATCTATCAGAAAAACTTGATGACTTTCTACCTCTATTTCGGAGTTCCGATATGGATCGATTTGAGATTCGGGGTTGACCTGACCCTCTCTTTGGATGTGGAAGCTTCCTTTGCCGCCGAGTCGACTGTCAGCGGAAGTATTTCAACTGGGGCGATTTGGGATGCTTCAACAGGCTGGTCACAACCGATAGATTTCCATGATAGAAAGTTCGCCCTCCAAGACTTCGAATGGTACACTAGTGTAAATGTGACCGTCATTCCGAGTGCCAGATTCAGGCTCGAGTTCATGTTCTTCAGTGTGGCTGGTCCTTTTGTGGAATTTGAACCCTACTTCATAATAGATGTCACAACATACTTTCCCGCAAACAGCACTGTGAGTCTTGAGCTTAGCTTCAATTTCAAGATCAATGTTGGCGTAAGATTCGATCCAACAATCGAGGAAATACTTCGACTGCTAAATGTTCCCGAGGAAGTGGTTGAACCCCATAGATGGCCAATATACGACGTAAGATTATGGAATCAGAGTTGGAATTGGGTGCTAAACGAGACCTCTGAAACTCCGTTCCATGACCTAGGCATTACAGATATCATGTCATTCTCCGAGGGTCACCCCGAACGGGGTTATGTATTCCCCGGCGAAATCGCTGTTGTCAACGTAACTGCACGAAACATTGGAGACTATAATGAAACATCTGGCATTTCCCTGTTTCAGAATGATTTGCCGATAGGAAATTACCCAAGTGCCAGTTTTCTTTCGCATGAAGATGTGAACAGCATCTTCCGCTGGAATACCAGTGGCCTGACACAGGGCAACTACACTCTGTCTACTAGAATCGAAGCTGTCGAAAATGAAAGCAACTTTGACAACAACGTCATGAACATCACTCTTGAAGTGGTTGAACCTATTGATGTTGCATTGACGGGCCTCTATCTTCCTTCAACCGAGGTGTATACTGGACAAATCATCAACTTTACTGTCACAGTGAAAAATCTCGGAAATGCGACGGAAAGCTTCAATGTGACGGCGTACTGTAATGATACAAGTTTTGGGATCAAATCTGGAGGGCTAGCAGTCGGTCAAGAGAACGCCTTCATATTTCAGTGGAATACTACAAACATAAATCCAAATCAAACACGCGTATTATGGGCAGAAGTAAATACCACTCATTTCGACATCAATATGACCAATAACCGGTCGGAGTTCGTATCCGTGTTGGTCAAATTGTTTGGAGATGTCGACAATGACGAATTTGTGAACATGAGAGACGTACTGAAGTGCATCGAAGCTTTCAACTCTTTCCAAGGCAAACCTCGATGGAATCCTAGTGCCGATCTCGATCAAAACGGAAGGGTGGACACACGAGACATTCTCATAGTACTCCTGAACTATGGAAAGCATGTGTGATAGCGCGCGCTGGGTGTTTCTGGAACTGTCTATTTCACGGTAGATACGATTCCGCCTTTCATAGTGATTGTTTCGCCAAAGAACAAGACTTGTCGTTTTAGTTCTGTTCTTTTGACGTTTACTGTTAGTGAAGCGACTTCATAGATGGATTACAGCCTAGATGGTCTTCCGCGCGCTACATTGCTGCTACACAAGTTCTTAGTCACAAACTCAGTGCGCGCGATGGAGTTTTCTTCTATAGAAGCAGTCCGCAAATCTCAAATATGCATCTAAAACGAGTACGATTGAACTGGAGAAAGGACGGATTATGTTCAAGAAAGGAATGTTTCTTTCATTGTTATTGGTTATGTCGTTATCTATTGGAATGTTGTCGGCTGTGGGCATCAGACCTGTCAGCGCTTACAAATCAGACCCCCCCAATCCCACACACACATTTATTTTCAATCAGGCTAATCAGATATTGAGAGATGACGGATGGGTTTCAGTTTCGGATTTTCTCAATTCAATTGATCCTGCCGATCCAAGCGGACGCACGTATCTTCAGGTGATGATTGCAGGAAGCAGCGAAAATGACAATATTTACCCGCCTCTGTTAGTTGGAGATTCCTCCTGCTGGAACCACTACATGGATTCCACTGATCATCACGGGATTGGATACCTGGGAATCACCATGAAAAGTGCTGGCGTACTTTGTCAAGAACGATTCGATGCAGCTCTCGACCATTGGATCTTTGGGGACTGGCATGATGCAATCTATGATCTCGGATGGGCGGCCCACCTTGTTCAGGACATTTGTGTTCCACATCATACTTATCCAACTTGGCAAAGCGAACATGACACTTATGAAAACTGGGTGAAAGACAACCAGTACTCTTTTGCTGTAAATTCAGGCGGTATCTACGAGTTTTCACCCTTTCCAGATTCAGCTTACTACACACCTACACACTATGGCGGAGGACCGTACATCAATGCCTTTGACTGGGTAGATTACAGCGCGCATGAAAGCATCAAGTATTTTGGGTCAGTGAACTATGGCAACGGCATGACAACAGATGACTACTTCGTCGAGACTGTTCATAATCTTCCCAATAATGTTTCGACAACATGGGTTGTGACATATTATCAAGCGAGCCAAATCCAAGTCCACTTTGCACAAATACAAATGGAAACGAATTACGACTATGTCAAGATCTACGACGCAAATGACAACTTGATCGCCAGCTACACGGGTACACAGTCAAACGTGTGGACTCCCATAGTGGTCGGAAACACATTGAAGATCAAAACTACTACTGATACATCAGTGCAAAGCTGGGGATACAAAACAGACAATGTGCAGTTCTATGACACTGGCGACGACTTGGAAGGCACCACAAGTGCGTTACTGGCCCGAGCACAACGAACTACTGCAGGTTTCATAAAATCCTTCTTCGATCAGGTAGGATTACCCGCGTCCCTGAAAATTGTCAATCCGCTCACAGGGACTCAGTGGTTCAACTTTGCCGCGCCAGACAAGAGTGTAGGTGACACGTTCATCATAAACATAACCCTCGCTGAGGTGACCGATTTGACTTCTTGGCAGTTTGGGTTGCAGTGGAACTCAGGCCTACTGACATACGTTAATGCAACCATTCCTTCAGACAGTGTTTTCGCTGGCCAAAGTATTCTCACTTCAGGCCCTGACAACACAAACCCCGCAATAGTCGTCTACAGCGCAGCTCTAGCGCCTGGAGGAATCCCCTTTACCGGTAGTGGTAGACTGGCTCAAGTGGAACTGAGGATAGTTCATGGTGTGGGGCAGAGTCCGTTGAGTTTCGAAGGGATAGGTATTGACACATTTCTTCTTGACAAGGATGGAGTGGACATACCTTCTACAAAAGTCAACGGACATTACGAATACAGCACCGTGCGCTTGGCAATCGTCAACGCGGATACCCCCCCGGATATTGGCACAAACTTCTTCAACTTGACAGGCAAGGGAATAGGCGACACTTTCAAGATCAATCTGACGGTTGTAGATGTCATCGACTTGGCTTCTTGGCAGGTAAGAGTGAGCTGGGATCCTGCGGAGCTCGAGTTTGTGAGCTTCGTCTTCCCATCAGACCATATTTTCGCTACAATGAACCCACTCTTTGCCGGTCCAGACTCATCAGTTCCTGGCACTGTGATAGGAGGAGCAGCAGCACGTGCAGGCACGTTCACTGGCACGGGAACGCTGGCTATGCTAACCCTGAGACTACTCGTCGTCCCCACAGGGCTCGACCCGACACCGATCGCAGGCGACATTGACTACACAGCTTTTGGCGTAGACACATTCCTGCTGGACGGAGTTGGAGTGGACATTCCGTTTACAGTAGTCAACGGATATTACAAATACGCGTTTGCTATACGTGACGTAGCAATAATCAACCTAACATCAACCAAAACAATCATAGGCCAAGGTTATGTTGGAAATGTAACCCTGACTGCAGAAAACCAAGGTGATTTCACAGAGAACTTTAACGTCACGATTTATGCTAACGCAACTCAGATAACCGTCTTGAATTTTGTTTTGGCGAATGGAACATCTCAGGCTAAAACGTTCTCATGGAATACTACTGGTTTCGCATACGGAAACTACACAGTCAATGCTTATGCAGAACCGTTGCTTGAAGAGGTAGACATCGTAGACAACAACTGCACTTGCAGCCTTCAGGTTCATGTTGGTGTTCCAGGCGACATATCAGGTCCAACACAAGGCGTTTATGACGGCACCACAAACATGCGGGACATCAACTACATGATAACGCTGTTTAACACTTATCCGTTTTCATCGAATTGGAATCCGAACGCCGACGTCAACAACGATGTAACCGTGAACATGCGAGACATACAGATAGCCATACTCAACTTCAACAAACACGAATAGATTCACAGAATTAGTTTTTCACTTTAACTCGGCTCCCCAAGTCACGACAATGTTGTTTCTAGTTCATGTTTTTATGAGTGTTGAGAACCGTGGCTTTTGTAGGTGTCCCCTATGCAGAAAGGAATAGTAAGTTACCTTCAAAACGGTCAGGTTGAGCTGGGAAAGGAAGACCTCTTCGTGCACATAACTTTGTACCGTGTTCCTGCAAGCTTGGTTAAAGAGTTCGCTTTGAGATTCGCGTACAAATATCCAGGCGGCATAAGCGAAGCAATCCAAGACTTGATGAAAAACGCAGTAAAAGAGTAGATTCTGGAAGATCGATCGATTAGCAGAAACAGAGCTTCCGTCACTATCCGAGATTCACAACATTTTTACATCATTTTCTCTAGGTATCCAAGAAGGAGTTTGAAGATGGTTAATTGTCCAGAATGTGGGAAACCATTGAAAAAACACTCGGGCAAAGCTAAGTACTGCTGCAAAAACAGCGCTTGTTCCGTTATATTTGTTCGTCATCCTGGCAAACACTCTATAATGGAGATAGCATACGGGGCCAGCGGGGCGTGCCAAGAGTAAATAAACACAACCTTAATTTTGCTGGTTTCTTCAATCGGGTGCACGCTCTGATTTCTTGCCCATTTCACGTCAACCTATTTTTGTATCGCCCCAAGCGCGTTTGTTGGATTTATTGATCTTGGCTTGCGTTTTGTTGCTTTGGAACAGGGGCGCTTGGGGTCCCCACGCTCCCCACCATATTAGTTTTTTGATCATTCTCTCTTTTGATATTATTGAATGTTACGACGTCCCGAGACTTCATTGTTCTTAATGCTTTTTGGACTTAGCGCACCGCACTAGCTTGGTACACGTCAATGCACTCAGAAGAGTTTTATGGACGGAAAGTCAAGTTAAGTTTGGGTTGCTGAGGATTGTCCGAAAACGCGAGGATAGTAAAGTTTGAAGAAGAGAGGAAAGATTAGCTATGGACTATCAGGTCGCTGCACAATTTCTTGGCACTGTGGCTCAAGTCACCGTAACTCTTTTTTCCGTATACATGGCCGTGATAGTTTATGTTTTCCAAGGAAGAGAAGTAGCAAAGGATCTTCTCAGGAACAATTACTTCAAAATGTCATTTGTCATGGTATGCATCGCCTTCGGATCCGAGATTGTTGTTCTTTTTGACGGGTTTTTCGTTCTGAGTCCAAACAAGTCTCTTGATTCTATCACTGTAGGTTTGGTAATTGCTGTTTTCGCACTTTTTCTCACAATGGTCGTCCTCAGTTATTGGGCAATAATGAGGAGAAGAAGCCAGCCAAAATAAACAAGTGAGCACTGTGGGGTCAATGCCAATAGGATGCAGGCTTCGCGCGCGCGGATGAAACCCCAGAAGAGTATCATATCTTCAACATCTCTTCTTATCCAGAAATAAATGACACGATCCATATGTGCTGGCGCAATTTTCAGAAGACTTGGAGAAGGACCAAAATATCAAAGACATCAAATTCGTCCAAAACATTCTCGGCCGCAAAAAACTTGAAAACACAGACCTGTACACTCATCTGACAAACTTTGAAAGCGACGAATAGCATGTAGCTCACGCTAGAAATCTGGAAGAGGAAAATAGATTAATAGAAGCAGGCTTTGAATATGTCCGCTACAGCCAAAAAGACGAAGTAGCAATCTATCGCAAACGAAAGTAATCGCCCGGGCTATCTCCCAACCTCAGTAGTATAACTTAGGGCTCCGGTAGTATAGCCCGGTTAAGTATTCCGGCCTTTCGAGCCGGAGACCCGGGTCCGAATCCCGGCCGGAGCACCACGACCACTTTTTGAACAATCCTGCGGGCACTTCGGCACGTGTTTTTGATCGACGTGGGTCCGCTAAAGAGATATGTCTCTGCGAACAAAAACATGCTCCATCTGTGGTAAGAGGCTGATCGATGCACAAGCAATTCCCTTTCATCGCGCTGTTCACTACTACAGTAATCTACGGCCTCACCAACATCCTGATCAGGTTCGCAAGTAAAGAAAACTACTTTTCAACGGTGTTCTTTGTTCTACTTTTCTCCACGATCATGTTCTTGCCCATTCTGAAACTAGGCAATGGACTAAGCGAAGTAAAGTCTCTGAGACAACTGCGATTGATAGTGCCATTAGGATTCTTCGTTGCCGCTACGTGGTTTCTCATTTACTTTGCCATAATGAACACATCAATAGCTAACGCTGTGCTTGGATACATGACTACACCAATCTTTGTGATAGTACTGTCCCCCTTCCTTCTGAAAGAACATATCAACAAACCCATCGCAGCCGCACTTTTTCTCGCACTCTTAGGGGTTCTGTTGATTTTCGATCCTCAAAATCTCATCCGTGCCATCGCTCCTGTCGGTATAATCAGCGGTATTTTCGCAGGGTTTGCATCTGCGATGGTGGAAATAATAGGAAGAAAACTGAAGAATCAGTACGGCCCGTTTTCTCTCACTTTTTTAGGAACCTCTATGGGGATGTTGTTTATGTTCCCCGCGTTTCTTGTTACCGGTCTGATAATACCCGACACAACTTCTGTAATCGTCATTTTGCTACTCGGTTTAGGAGGTGTCAGCGGAAGCACATTACTCTACTATGGACTGAAACACATACCCGCATCAAGCACGTCAATCGTCTTGTTGCTGGAACCATTCGTGTCAATAGTAGCCGCGTTCATAATATTCATTGAAGTGCCCTCCATTCTGACCATTCTCGGAGCGGTCCTGCTTGTCGTCGCAGACATCATCATAAT
>Ga0315284_10014809_pt1 | contig 11099 bp, 7 predicted proteins | sample YL17G09_16_MG_FD_203696 | JGI IMG/M metagenome (GOLD analysis project Ga0315284, IMG submission 203696) | Sediment microbial communities from Yellowstone Lake, YNP, Wyoming, USA - YL17G09_16 | ecosystem: Environmental > Aquatic > Freshwater > Lake > Sediment | place: USA: Wyoming | collected...
TCCACCGCAAGCGTCATGTTCCGTTCCGCCGCGCCGTGCATCAACCGGTTGAGAGCCCGTTGGAGCGCAACAAAGTTGTCGGCGCTCCAGCGGGTCACCTCCGTCTTGCTTCGAACGTGCAGTGTCACGTTTTCCGCACGCAGCAGCGAAGCAACCTGGAGCGCCTGCATCATCTCCTGCACAGCACAGTCCCAGGTGTCCGGATCGGATGACGACAGGTCTGTGTCATAGAAAGGAGCGTGAAACGTCACGACCGCATCCGACCATTCATCGAGTGCGAGTTGCACGTCTCGAACATGGTCGGAGTTGTCGTGCTCGAAATGTCCCGGCTTGCAGAGAATCTCCACTCCGCCGAAGCCCGCTTCCCGAACCTCCGAAATGGCCTCGCGGTGCGCGACTCCCTGCCATGCGACGGAAGATATGAGAAAACCTGTCCACGGATCGTTCATAGGAGATCGCTCCAATACTCCAGTGACCGCCTGCATGCGGGCATGATCTCCTCCGGCGGCATCCCGCACCATGCCGGCACCAGCTCGATGGTGGAAACGCCGGTGAAACCGATCTCGCGGAGCACCCTCGCGGCTGTCGGCAGATCCGCGTTGGGCGCATACGGAGGAGCGTGCTGATCCCTGGATCCGTCGTTGCTGTGCACGTGCAGTTCCACGATCTCCCACGGTATGCCCTTGAGGTATGCCTCCACAGCGCCGGGCCTCAGCGGCTGCGGATCATGCTTCGGTTCGCGAAGGCGGAGGTTCATATGCCCCAGGTCCACTAATACGCCCAGATGCGGATGTCTCTGGGTCCATCCCTGCAGGCGGCGCATCTGCTCCGGGTAGATGGGGCAGTCTTCGAGAAGGACTCGTATTCCCGTTCCCGCGAACACGGACAGCACTTCGTCCAGGATGCCCAGTATCGGCTCGGGATCCGCGCGGCGGATTCCCTCGGCGATGGTCACATGCGGTGTATCGTACGATGAGCAGACCACCCGTCCGGTGCGCTGATGCCATGTCACAATGCGCTCCGCTCGCGCCAGGGCTGCGGCTTCGTCCTGCGGCTGATCGGTCTTCAGGCCGCCGTGAAAGGTCAGCACGAGATCATGCGTGTCCATGATCCTGCTTGCGTCGGCCTCCTCTTGTTCCGAGAGCGCATCGAGCAGGCGGACGTTGATGCCGGCGGCGGTGTAGCCCATCTCCGCGAACGAGCGCAGCTTGGCGCAAAGATCATCTCCATCGAAGTTCCACGTCGCGATACCTATCCTGGATGTCATGTGCCCCTACCGAGTTCCACGCATTTGGGTGACGCTCTCTCACCACTCTCCAGTTCAACCCCAGCCGCGACTGAACCTCCTCGGCCGCTCCGCCTCCGATCAACCCGACACGGGCGCGTCACGGGGCGGACACGACTGTCAAGGAAAGTTCGGGTCCCGTTAGCAGATTTCGGAGAACACAGATCGCACAGAAGGCGGGAGGAGGACACGGAAGGGGCGAAACGAACGTCCAACGTCCAACGTCCAACTTCCAACTTCGAACGGGGAGGGGAGGGGAACAAAAGGTTTCTCGAAAGTTTCACGGTTTGTTCTTTCGAAAAGGGGTTCTAAGTGGGCTAGTTATATGGGGGCGGGCGGAATGGTTGATGGTTGATGGTCGATGGTCAATGGCGGATGGGAGGGAGGTGTTCGGTGTTGGGTGTTGGTTGGGGAGCGGACCTGGATCCGCGGATGAACGCCGATGGACGAGGATGGGAGATGAGTGATCAGTAGGCAAGAGGGCGGTTTGTGGTTGACTTGAGGAATGAGCGCGTGGTAGATTGTGTCATGTAATCAAGCTCAAGGTGCACGTCATCCAGAAATCGTGAGGCCGGAAATGAAGAGACTGACTGTACAACATATTCCCGCTCAGGGAGGCAGCCCAGCCCAGGTGCGCGTGAGCTACTACCCGGCGCCCGACGCCGAGGCGCAGGTCCGCGAGTGCGAGTTCGACTTCGCCGTCACCGAGGAGGAGCGCCGCCTCATCCAGTGGTATCTGGAGGAGTATCTCATCTATCCCTGGGGCGAGTTCCGCACGCGTGCCGCACAGGTGGAGCAGTTGATAACCGACCTTGGAAAGAAGCTCTTTCACGCGGTCTTCGGCGACGAGGAGACCTCTAGGCTCTACACCCATATCGCCGACCATCTCGATGAGACGCGCATCGTCATCCACGCCGGCGATCCGGAGGGCATCTCCATCCCGTGGGAGCTTATGCGCGATCCGGCGCACGGCGAGTATGGAGACCTCGCTCGTCTAGCCCACGCCTTCGTCCGAAGCGAGCTGGACCTATCCTTCGAGCCGCCTCCGCCGCCGAAGGGCGACACGTTCAACATCCTGATGGTGATCTGCCGACCGGCTGGGCCTGACAAGGATGTCCCATTTCAGTCGGTGGCGCGGCCGCTCCTGGAACTGATGCGCCCGCACCGCGACCGGATCAATATCGACGTCCTCCGTCCGCCGACCTTCGAGCAGCTCACGAAGGTGCTCGGCGAGCGGCCGAACCACTACCACGTCGTCCACTTCGACGGCCACGGGACGTTCCCCGAGGGAGAGGATACCTCAGATCAAGGGCGGCTCTTCTTCGAAGGCGAGCTCGGATTCCCACGTCAGGTAACCGGCGAGGAACTGGGCAGGTTGCTCGCAGGTAAAGGCGTGCCCCTCGTAATCCTGAACGCCTGCCAGTCGGGGATGACGCGTCCGGAGAGCCTCTATCCGAGCATCGGCAACCAGCTCCTCAAGGCGCGCACGAGCGGCGTTGTCGCGATGGCGTACTCCGTCTACGTGCAGACGGCAGTGCGCTTCATGCGGCGGCTCTACGAGGGCCTGATCAACGGCGAGGAACTCTCACGCGCGATGGCGCTCGCCCGCGAGGACCTCTGCTCGCATCCTCAGCGGATGTCGCCGATCGGTGAGATCAAGCTGCAGGATTGGGTCGTCCCCGTGCTATTTGAGTCGTCCCCAATCCGAGTGGTTGAGAAGCCGGCGGGGATAAGCCTGAGCGCCGACATCCTCAAGGACGAGCAGGCGAAGGCCGGGGCGGAGATCGAGTGCCCCGAGCCGCCCGCATTCGGCTTCGTCGGCCGGGATGGCGTGATCCTGGAGCTTGAGCGCGCCTTCGAGAAGGAGACGGTCGTCCTGCTGCAAGGGATGGCGGGGATCGGCAAGACGGAGGCGGCGATGGGCTTCGCCCGGTGGAGGGCGGAGACAGGAGGACTTGATGGACCGATCTTCTTCTTCAGGTTCGAGCATTATCTGCCACTCATCCGCGTCCTCGACGGAGTGGGGCAGGCATTCGGCCCGACGATCAAGCAGCAGTTGGGCTGCGAGTGGCATCTCCTTGAGCCCGACCAGCGCCGAAAGCTCGCCGTCGATATCCTGAAGAAGGTCCCCTGCCTGATGGTTTGGGACAACTTCGAGCCGGTGGCCGGATTCCCGACGGGATCGGAGTCTGCGTGGGAGACTGAGGAGCAGAAGGAGCTCCGTGATTTCCTCCGCGACCTGTGTGGCGGGAAGACGAAGGTGCTGGTCACCAGCCGCCGGGATGAGCCGTGGCTCGGGGAGTTCTACAGGCGGGTCGAAGTGGGCGGACTGAAGCTCCCGGAAGCGCAGGAACTCGCCATCCGTGTGCTTCTCCGCGCCGGGCTGAACGCCGCTCAGATCGAGGAGCTGCCGGAGTACAACAAGCTGTTGGAGTACCTGCAGGGCAACCCTCTGGCGATCCAAGTCATCCTGCCGGAACTGAAGCGCATGAAGCCGGATGCGCTCCTCCGCGATCTGCAGGCTGGAGAGGCGACGCTCGGCGAAGACGACCCGAAGCAGGGTCGTGAGCGTTCCCTCGCGGCCTCCCTCACCTACCGCCTCGACACCCTCGACCCCACACTCCGCAAGCGGCTCGGCATACTCGGGCGTTTCCATGGTTGCGTAGGTGCGCATGTCCTCGCAGTGATGTGCGACGTCGAGGGGGCACCTGAACTCATCGGCGGGCTGGATCGAGAGGATTGGGCACGGATGCTCCACGTCGCCGCTGAGGCGGGACTGTTGCGGCACGCAGAAAAGGGATACTATGCCGTACATCCCGCGTTGCCGTGGTTCTTCCTGGACCTCCGCCGCGAAGCATTCCCTGACCAGGAGGAATGGTTCGAGAGTGCGTTTTCATCAGCCTACGGCGCGTTAGGAGAGTACCTGTTTACGCTATTCCAAACGAACGCACAGTTGGCGATGTCCCTGCTCCGGGCGGAGGAGGATAACCTCACGACAGCGCTGGCAACGGCCCGGCGCCGGGAACAATGGAACTCCGTGGGAGGCGTGCTGTATGGCCTTCGTATGCTGCTCGGTACCCAGGGGCGCTGGGTGGAATGGAAGCGCATGATCATTGATCTGGAGGCCGAGATCGCCGACCAAAGCGGGGAGCCTCTACCGGGGAGGGAGGGTTTATGGAGAGCTGTTCTCGGCCATCGTGCTGAGATTGCCGTCAGTGCCCGCGACTTCTCGGAGGCCGAATCCACTCTCCCGCGACTCAAGAAGTACTACGAGCATGCCGGCGATGAGCGCAACACGGCGGCGGTTCTCCAGCAGTTGGGGTGGGTCGCCCGCGAGCAACGGCGGTTCGACGAGGCGGAGAGCTGGTGTCGGCAGAGCCTTGCCATAGAGGAGCGCATCGGAAACGAACACGGGCAGGCTCAGTCCCTCCACCAGTTGGGGATGATCGCCGAGGAGCGCCGGCAGTTCGATGAGGCGGAGAACTTGTATCGGCAGAGCCTTGCCATGAAGGAGCGCATCGGAGACGAGCACGGTCAGGCCGCTACCTTCCACCAATTGGGGAGGATCGCCCAGGAGCGGCGGCGGTTCGACGAGGCGAAGAACTGGTATCGGCAGAGCCTTGCGATAGAGGAGCGCACCGGGGACGAGCGCATGCAGGCCTACACCCTTCACCACTTGGGGTGGATTGCCCAGGAGCGGCGGCGGTTCGACGAGGCGGAGGACTGGTATCGGCAGAGCCTTGCGATAGAGGAGCGCACCGGGGACGAGCACGCTCAGGCCATCACCGCCCACCAGTTGGGGACGATCGCCTTGGAGCGACGGCGGTTCGATGAGGCGGAGGACTGGTATCGGCAGAGCCTTGCCGTAAACGCGCGCATCCGGAACGAGCACGGCCAAGCCGGCACCCTGCACCAGTTGGGGATTGTCGCGCAGGAGCGACGGCGGTTCGACGAGGCGGAGGACTGGTATCGGCAGAGCCTTGCCACAAAGGAGCGCATCGGAGACGAGTGGGGCCAAGCCACCACAGTTTACCAGTTGGGGAGGATCACCGAGGAGCGGGGCAACACCGAGGTGGCCGTAGAGTTGTATGTGCAGGCGGAGGAGGTGTTCTCTCGGCTCGACGATCCGCACAACCTGGCCATCGTTCGCGAATCGCTTGAGCGAGTTCGGGGGAAGAAGTAAGGGGCAGGGATCGCCCGCGGGCGGCAGCGGCGGGAGCAATGACACAGAGGAGGCAACCCAATGGACGAGATGCAGTTCATCGAGCAGGCGGGGCAGGACCCGGAGATCCGGTCGTTCCTCTCCGAAATCGCCGACAGCCTAGGCGAAGAGAAGCCCGAGGGCGGGGCGACCTCGGGCGGCATGACGCCGAAGTTCGCACTCGGGGGACTGGAGTTCCTGATCCCGATCGTCAGCTTTGCCCTCTACCGATGGATCAAGGATTACTTCGACGACCGCCGGAATCGCGACGAGACCGAGATCGCCAGGCAGCGTCTCGCACTGGTGAACGATCTGGTCGCGAAGGGTGTTCCTCTCGAACAGGCGCAGACGGTCGTGACAGCGCTGTTCGATCAGATCCTCAAGCGGGGGGCGGATGACCCTGTGCTCGCCCTTGCAGCCAAGATGATTGGCAAGGCGAACTGATCGGGTAACCATGGGCGTTGGGAGTGCCTCCGAGAGAAAACGCACTTCTCGATGCGGAGGCGCCCGAGCCCTCTCCCTCAAGCGAGGGGGTGGTTTCGGGGCGAAGGGCGGACGTCGAGGGAATAGGACGGATAGGACAGATAGGACGAATGGGACGGATGAGGGGGACCGGGCCGCCGCAAAGAGATAGCGCATGCGCGGGTGTTGGGTGCTGATGCCAGGGAAAGGCGGTGGCATGCGCCGTCGCTGAAGCTGTGGCGCACAAGAGCCACGCGCACTCCCAAGGCACTTCAAGGCCTGAAACTTGCCTTGACACGGGGAAAGCCCGTTTGGTAGAATGTGCGCACGCGGGGAAGATACCGGTCTCCGAAGCCACTTCTCGCGAATTTCCCAGACTCAGCGTCCCTATGAGTGACCCCAACTATCTGCAAGAGCACGTCGTAGTCATTGATTTCGGAGCTCAGTACAGCCAGCTCATCGCGCGCAGGGTGCGCGAATGCCGCGTTTACTGCGAGATCCTGCCGTTCGACACGTCGGCGGAGGCGCTCAAGGCACGACGGCCCACGGGAATCATCCTTTCCGGCGGCCCGGCGAGCGTGTATGAAGAAGGCGCGCCGCACCTCGATCCCGCGGTTTTCGATCTCAGCATCCCGATACTCGGAATCTGCTACGGAATGCAGCTCATGGGCCACACTCTCGACGGCCGCGTGGGACCGAGCGGCAAGCGGGAATACGGCAAGACCGAGCTGGAGCTGCTTGATGTCGCCGACCTGTTCTGCGGCGTGGATCAGGAGATCATCGGGTGGATGAGCCACGGGGATTCCGTGCTCGACCCGCCGGAGGGATTCGTTCCGCTCGCCCGAAGCGCGAATACGCCGGTTGCGGCGATGGCGAACCGGGAGCGTCAGCTCTATGGCGTGCAGTTCCATCCCGAGGTCGTGCATACTCCGAAGGGCAAGCAGATTCTCGAAAACTTCCTCTACCGGATATGCGGATGCAGGGGCCTCTGGACGATGAGATCCTTCATCCAGGATGCGACGGAGAGGATTCGGAAGCAGGTCGGCAAGGGATCGGTCGTGTGCGGGCTGAGTGGGGGAGTAGACTCCTCCGCGGTGGCGATGCTCATTCATCGGGCGGTCGGCGATCAGCTTACGTGCATCTTCGTGAACAACGGGCTTCTTCGCAAGGGCGAGGCCGAGATGGTGCAGAAGACCTTCCGCGATGCGTTCAAGGTGCACCTCGTGTACGTTGACGCGGAGGAGCGTTTTCTGAAGAAGCTCACGGGCGTGGGCGATCCTGAAAAGAAGCGGAACATCATCGGACGTGAATTCGTCAGAGTCTTTGAAGAAGAAGCCGCGAAGATCGGCGATGTCCAGTTCCTGGCTCAGGGGACGATATACCCGGACGTGATCGAGAGCGGCAACAAGGTAACTGCGACCATCAAGACGCACCACAACGTTGGCGGCCTCCCGGACGATATGAAGCTGGATCTCGTCGAGCCGCTCAGACAGCTCTTCAAGGATGAAGTTCGCCTCGTGTGTCACGAGCTGGGTCTCCCCGAAGACATCGCGTGGCGACAGCCGTTTCCCGGTCCCGGCCTGGCGGTTCGCGTGATCGGCGAGATCACGAAAGAGCGCCTGGACATCCTGCGGGAAGCCGACGCGATCGTGAACGAGGAGATCAAGAACGCAGGCCTGTACCGCAGTCTATGGCAGTCGTTTGCCATACTTCTGCCGGTTCGCAGCGTGGGCGTGATGGGAGATCAGCGGACGTATGCGTATCCGATCGTGCTCCGCGCGGTAACGAGCGAAGATGCCATGACCGCGGATTGGGCCAAGCTGCCATACGAGGTCCTGGAACGGATAAGCAATCGCATCATCAACGAGGTGAAGGGCGTGAACCGCGTCCTGTACGACGTGAGCTCGAAGCCCCCCTCGACGATCGAATGGGAGTAGCATCGGTGAGCGCGCCTGAGATCGCGGAGATACTCCTGGCGGAGGATGAGATCGCCGCCCGCGTCCGAGAGCTCGGCGAGCAGATCTCCAGGGATTACGAGGGCAAGGAGCTTCTCCTCGTCGGAATCCTGAAAGGCGCGTTTGTCTTCCTCTCCGATCTGGTAAGGAATATCTCGATACCGGTATCCGTAGATTTCGTTGCGCTTTCCAGCTATGGCGACGGCACCAGCTCCTCGGGGATAGTGAAGGTGACGAAGGACCTCGATGTGAGCGTCGAGGGCAGGCACGTCCTTATCATTGAAGATATCGTGGACACCGGCTGGACGCTCAAGATGAGCTACCTTGCCGAGAATCTTCGCGCGGGGAAGGCGGCGAGCGTTCGAGTGTGCACGCTGCTCGACAAGCCGAGTCGCAGGCAGGTGGACATCGAGCTCGATTATGTGGGCTTCGTGATTCCGAACAAGTTCGTAGTGGGATACGGTTTGGACTTCGACGGCCTGTACAGGAACCTGCCTTTCATCGGCGTATTGAAGGGCTGAGATACCTGGGAACAGAGCGATTTCGTCTACTGGATGCATTCCGATTATTTGTGTAGACAAAGCGTGTGCAAATGTGGTATAATTCCTGGTGAGAGAGCGACTCATTAGCGGCGGGTGCATTGCCGCACGGTACCGCACTACCTCTCGACACCAGCGAAGCTCCTTTTGAAGCTCAATCATCCCTGATCAGCATTCCCATCATCTTGGTTGGCGATTGCGCCAGGATGCATGTCACTTATCAACAATACTCACGGTTATCGAACAGAGAGGTATACCCCTCATGGAAGGACTGGAACTGGCAGAGCTGGACACCAAGAGCGTCGAGGAGATTCAGGAGATCGCGAAGGATCTCGGGATCGAGGCGGCGGATTTCCCCAGACAGGATCTCGTCTTCAAGATTCTGCAGGTGCAAACCGAACAGAGCGGGCTCATGTTCGGGCAGGGCGCGCTGGAGATTCTGCCGGACGGATGGGGTTTCCTGCGCCGAAATGCGAGTTTTTCGCCCGATCCGGCGGATATCTACGTCTCCCAATCGCAGATCAAGCGATTCGGGCTGAAGACGGGCGATACGGTATCCGGACAGGTGAGGCCGCCTAAGGACACGGAGAAGTACTACGGACTCCTGCGTGTCGAAGCGGTCAACGGCATGGACCCGGAGACCGCACGCCGACGCGTGAACTTCGACGATCTTATCCCGATATATCCGAACGACCGCATAATCCTGGAGACCAAGCCCGAGAACATCTCGGCCAGGTTCATTGATCTCATCGCGCCGGTCGGTAAAGGCCAGCGCGGCCTGATCGTTGCTCCTCCGAAGGCCGGTAAGACGACGCTCCTGAAGACGATAGCGAACAGCGTCACCGCCAATCATCCCGAGATCGTGCTCCTGGTTCTGCTGATTGACGAGCGCCCGGAGGAAGTCACTGATATTCGGCGGTCGGTGAAGGGCGATGTGATCAGCTCGACATTCGACGAGACCCCCGAGAATCACATGAGGGTCTCGGATATGGTGCTCGACAAGGCGAAGCGGCTCGTGGAGTCCGGGAAAGACGTGGTCGTGCTGCTCGACAGCCTTACGCGATTGGCCCGAGCATCGAACCTGACCGTTACGCCGAGCGGGCGAACGCTGTCCGGCGGTTTGGACCCGTCCGCGCTGTATAGGCCGAAGAGGTTCTTCGGTGCGGCCCGAAATATCGAAGACGGCGGCAGCCTCACGATACTCGCGACCTGTCTGGTCGAAACCGGAAGCCGCATGGACGACGCCATCTTCGAGGAGTTCAAGGCTACCGGCAATACCGAGCTTGTTCTCGATAGGGGACTCGCCGAACGCCGGCTTTACCCCGCGATTGATGTGAAGAGATCGGGCACTCGACACGAGGAGCTGCTCTACGACGAAGACACTCTGAGCAGGATCTGGCAGCTCCACCGCCTGCTCGCGGCGCTCGATACCGTGGAGGCGACGGAGCTGCTCATTGACCGCCTGCACCATACGAAATCGAACGCAGAGTTCCTCCAGATAGTAGACAAGACTATGAAGAGCACCGGCTAGCCCGTATTATGCGTCGCCCGCATAATACGGGGCATTCAGAGCATTATTCACGTTTCTCGTGAATAATGCGGGCTAGATTGGCGTTCCTGCGTTTTCGGGTAACAGCAACCATAATAGTAGTGTGCGTCGCCGGGAAAGCGTGGGGGAGGATGTTTCAGTGAAGGAAGATGACGAGGAATTCAAGGCCGGTCCTGAGGACAACCCGCCTGAGGGCACGCCGAGCCAGGATGAGAACCTTCCCGAACCCACCGAGGGGCTGACTTCGGAGATGGAGAACCGGCAGCCTCGGCAGGTCGAGGAGAAGGAAGTCCAGGTCGTTGGCGTGTATGAGCACCAAGAGCAGGGAATATCCCCCGCATTCTCATCACCGCCCGCGTTCGTTCTGCTGCGAGACAAGCAAGGCCGGCAGGTACTGATCTTCATCGGGCGCTCCGAAGCATTCGCGATCTCGCTCGCCTTGGAGGAGAAAACGGCCGATCGTCCGCTCACACACGATCTCATGAAGAGCCTCGTTGACCGACTGGGCGGCAGGGTCGAACGCATCCTCATAGACGACATCTGGCAGGATACCTACTACGCGAAGATAGCGCTCGCCTCGAACGGAACGCAGACGGAGATTGACGCCAGGCCGAGCGACGCGATAGCGCTGGCCCTCCGCGCAAAGGCCCCGATCTTCATGGCGGAATACGTGCTTCAGCAGGCATCCATCAGCGAGGAAGCTTAGCCCGCAGTATTCGTGTCATTCTGAGCGCCCGACCGCGCGCCGCCGCAGTCATTTCGTGAAGAAACTCCCTCCTTACGGAGGGGAGTTTCTTAGGAGTGAAACGAAGAATCTGCCTCCGATGGTAGATTCTTCACTGCGTTCAGAATGACACAATGTCGGGCATGCACGCTCCCCGTGAATAATGCGGCGCAGTCGGCAGGTAACGGACTACCTGCTACCATACATATTACCACAACTTGCCGGCGCGGATGATGGAGATCATCAACCAGACCGCGAAAACGAACGCAAATCCGAACCCGATGAGTCCCACGATGGGATACCCGCGCCACATGGGGCCGACCCTTGCTGAGAGGATCAATGCAGAGCCGATGATGGTGGCTGAGGCGATCAACGCAAAGGAGA
>Ga0315284_10014810_pt1 | contig 11098 bp, 11 predicted proteins | sample YL17G09_16_MG_FD_203696 | JGI IMG/M metagenome (GOLD analysis project Ga0315284, IMG submission 203696) | Sediment microbial communities from Yellowstone Lake, YNP, Wyoming, USA - YL17G09_16 | ecosystem: Environmental > Aquatic > Freshwater > Lake > Sediment | place: USA: Wyoming | collected...
CTCGGTGCGCTTTCCGATATTTTACTCTTTTCGGTAGTAACATGAAAACTCCACACTAACTATCGCGTTGCTTCTCCGAGGATCTCGCCCCGGCAAATCCACACTTTCACGCCAATCGTGCCGTAGATCGTGTGGGCCGTCGATGTTCCGTAGTCGATATCGGCCCGCAGCGTGTGCAGAGGAACCCGACCTTCTTTGTACTGCTCGCGGCGAGCAATTTCCGACCCCGCGAGTCGACCACTGCACATTACACGGACGCCCTCGGCGCCCATGCGCATTGCCGCAGTCAGCGATTGCTTCATCGCGCGGCGGTGCGATATTCGGCCTTCGAGCTGTGAAGCGATAGCATCCGCGACCAGCGTTGCATCCAATTCGGGACGCTTGATTTCATGAATCAGAATTTTGAGGTCTTTGTTCGAAATCTTCTTCAGCTCTTCCTCAAGCTGGGCAATCTCCTTGCCGCTCCGACCAATGACGATGCCGGGCCGCGACGTGTGGATCGTGATGACGGCCTGCTTCGGAGTCCGATCGATGGTGACCTTCGATATGCCCGCCTTCTTCAAGCGGTTGCGGATGTAGTTGCGGATCGTGTGATCTTCCTGCAGCTTCTGCGAGAATCCTCTGTCGTCGTACCAATTCGAGTCCCACGACCGGATGATCCCCAAGCGAAGTCCGATTGGATGTGCTTTTTGTCCCAAAGTCTCTCCGAGTCTCCTGAAATTGGTTACTGAGTTTCTTTTTCCTCCGGCTCGCGCTTCTTTTCTTCGCGAGACGTGACCACAATCGTGACGTGATTCGAGCGCTTCAGCATACGGAATGCGCGGCCCATCGGCGCAGGTAGAATCCTCTTCGCCGACGGGCCGCCGTCGACGTAAGCTTCCTTGACGACGATTTCCCCTGGCTCTAGTCGCCCGCCTTCTTCCTTGTTCTGAAGGTTGGAGATCGCCGATCGAAGTACTTTCTCCGCAACCTTCGCAGCATGCTTCGGAGAAAAATGAAGGATGGTCAGCGCTTCGTTGGCCGACTTCCCCCGGATCAGATCAACGACCAACCGCATCTTCCGAGGCGACGACCCGATCCATCTATCTATAGCTCGTGCTTCCATAGTTTTCTTGCTCTCAGCTCTCGTGCTATTACGCTCTGGTCGATGCTTCCGATTTCAGACCCGGATGTCCGCGGAATATCCGCGTCGAGGCAAACTCCCCAAGCTTATGGCCGACCATACTTTCGTGCACGTACACCGGCACGAACTTGTTACCGTTGTGAACCGCAAATGTATGGCCGACGAATTCCGGCGTGATCGTGGACGCCCGCGACCAGGTCTTGATAACCCTTTTCTGTCCAGACTTGTTGAGCGCTTCGACTCTCTCAATCAACTTCGGATCGACGAAAACGCCCTTCTTGAGCGATCGACTCATGGGTTACTTTCTTCGCTTGACGATGTACTTGTTCGACAATTTCTTGCGGTTGCGGGTTTTCTTGCCCTTTGTGTGCCAGCCCCACGGCGAGACCGGATGCGGATTGCCCTGCGGCGATTTGCCCTCCCCGCCGCCGTGCGGATGATCGACCGGATTCATCACGACGCCGCGCGATTGCGGGCGGATTCCAAGCCACCGCGATCTGCCGGCCTTGCCAACACTGATGTTTTCATGCTCGATATTGCCCACAACCCCTATCGTGGCCAGGCATCTCGTCTGGACGTTCCGGATTTCTCCCGACGGCAGCTTCAGTTGCGCGTAGCTCCCTTCCCTCGCCATCAGATATGCGGATGTACCGGCGCTTCGCGCCATCTGGGCGCCTTTGCCCGGGATCATCTCGACGCTGTGAACGAACGTTCCTATCGGGATGTTGGCAAGCGGAAGCGCATTCCCGACTTTGATGTCCGCAGTGGGACCGGAAACGAGAACTTCGCCGATTTTCAGACTGTCGGGCGCGAGGATGTACCGCTTCTCGCCGTCTTTGTAGTACAGCAAAGCGATGCGAGCCGAACGGTTCGGATCGTACTCAATCGCAGCGACCTTCGCTTCAATCCCAAGCTTCTCGCGCCTAAAATCGATCTTGCGGTAGATGCGCTTGTGGCCGCCGCCGCGATGGCGTGAGGTGATGTGACCGTTCGTGTTGCGCCCACCGGTCTTCTTCAGCGGCTCGAGGAGCGACTTCTCAGGTTCCGTTTTCGTGATTTCTTCAAACGTCGGAACCGAGGCCCATCGTGTCCCCGGCGTGTTTGGTTTCAGTTTTCGAATCGGCATGGCGTGTTCATTCCTTGATGCGATCGACGAGCGTCGTCAGACGTTCTGGAAGAATTCGATCTTGTCGCCTTTCTTCAGAGTGACGATAGCCTTCTTCGAGTGGGAAGTACGCCCCGTAAACCGTCCCTTGCGTGTCATCTGGGTCTTCGTCTTCCCTTTCTGCGTCATCGTCCGGACGCTGGTGACCGTAACGTTGAATTTCTTCTCGATGGTCCGTGTGATCTCAATCTTGTTGGCCTCCGGGTCGACCTCAAACGCATATTGGTGCTTCTCTCCCAAAGCGGTCATCTTCTCCGTGACAATCGGCCTATAGAGAACTCCCGTCATGACGGTTCCATCGTCCTTTCCAGCACCTCGATGGCGCCTTTCTGGAAAAGAAGAACGTTGCTATTCACAATGTCGTACGTTGTGGCCTTGTTGGCTTCAATGATCTTGATCCCGGGCAGATTTCGTCCCGACTTGAGGATCGCGTCATCCTTCTTTGGCACCAACACCAACGCTTTCTTGCCGTACAACTTCAATGCACGAAGTACAACGACCATCTCTTTCGTCTTAGGCGATACGAAACTGAAATCTTCGACAACCGTGATCTCCGAATTCTTCGCCTTGTAGCTTAGGGCCGATTTGCGAGCGAGCGTCTTCAGCTTCGCAGGCAGTTTCATCGAGTAGTCGCGCGGCACAGGTCCGAAGATTGTGCCGCCGCCTTTCCAAAGAGGAGACCGGTGGGTTCCGACACGGGCACGTCCCGCGTGCTTCTGCCGCCACGGCTTCTTGCCGCTACCCCTCACTTCGGCGACCGTCTTCGTTTTGTGCGTTCCCTGTCGCTGATTGGCAAGATAAACTCTCACCGCCTGGTAGATGGCATTGTCGTTAGGCTCGATCTCGAAAACGCGGGGCGAGAGTGTTACTTTCGCGCCAGAGAGTGTGCCGTCTTTTCTATAAACTTCGAGTTCCATTGGATTACCGTTGGGCTTCTTTTCGAATTTCGATAACGCTGTTGTTGTGACCCGGAACCGCACCGCACACCAGAAGGATGTTCGATTCGGGGATGACCTGCACGACACGCAGATTCTTGATCGTAACACGCGTGCCGCCCATCCGTCCGGCCATAAGCTGGCCCTTGAATACCCTCGAAGGGTACGAACTGGAACCAATGGAGCCGGGCGCCCGCTCGCGGTCGCTCTGGCCGTGGGTTCGCGACCCGCCGCCGAAGTGATGCCGCTTCACGACGCCCTGGAAGCCGTGCCCCTTCGACGTTCCGGCGACCGAGACCACATCGCCCGGAGAGAAGACGGACTCGACCTTGATCTCCGCACCCAACTGCAGGCCGCCGACATCGAAGCCCCGAAACTCGCGCATGTACCGCAGGAATCGCGAGCCCGCCTTAGCTAGGTGGCCTCTCAACGGTTTATTCACGAGCCGTTCTTGCTTTTCATCAAATCCGAGTTGGACGGCCTCGTAGCCATCTTTTTCTCTCGTCTTGATTTGCGTGACGTAGCATGGACCGGCCTCGATGACCGTGCAGGGGATAACCTGCCCGCGGTCATCGAAAATACTCGTCATGCCTACTTTTTTCCCTAACAATCCACCCATGAGAAATCTACCTTCTGACCTAACACAACGGTCTCGTCGTCGCTGTCGTGCGGCAGCGGAATCCGGAGGATTCGACGATAAGTTGTGAAACTTTAGACTTTGATTTCGACGTCGACGCCTGCGGGAAGCTCGAGCTTCATGAGGGAATCAACGGTCTTGTTCGTCGAGTTGAGGATATCAATCAAGCGCTTGTGCGCACGCATCTCGAACTGTTCGCGCGACTTCTTGTCGACGTGCGGTGAGCGGAGAACCGTGTAAAGGGTGCGCTTCGTTGGCAGCGGAATCGGACCTGATACAACCGCCCCGCTAGACTTCACAGTCTTGATGATCTTCTCTGCCGATTTGTCGATCAAGTTGTGATCGTACGACTTCAACTTGATGCGGATTTTTTGTCCAGCCACAGAATGAACTCCTCTCAACTGCAAACCGACGAAGCGCCCGCTCGAATCCACTCGAGCAGGCTCTTCGCCTAATTACTCCAGAATCTTCGTTACGACACCTGCACCGACCGTCCTTCCGCCTTCACGGATGGCGAAGCGGAGACCCTCTTCCATCGCGATCGGGCTGATCAACTCAATAACCATGTTGTCGACGTTGTCGCCCGGCATAATCATCTCGGTGCCGCCGGGAAGCGTTGCCACGCCCGTTACGTCCGTCGTCCGGAAGTAAAACTGAGGACGGTAGCCCGTGAAGAACGGCGTATGCCGACCGCCCTCTTCCTTCTTGAGGACGTAGACCTGGCCGGTGAACTTCGTGTGCGGCGTGATGCTTCCAGGTTTTGCCACAACCATACCGCGCTCAAGCTCGTTTTTCTCGACGCCGCGGAGCAACAATCCTGCATTGTCGCCCGCAAACACTTCATCGAGCTCCTTGCGGAACATCTCGGCACCGGTGATAACGGTTTTCTTGTGGGCGCCAAGTCCTATGACCTCAACTTCGTCACCGACTTTCGCGCGACCACGCTCGACGCGACCTGTTCCGACAGTGCCGCGTCCGGTAATCGAGAATACGTCCTCGACGGGCATCAAGAATGGTTTGTCGACATCACGCTGAGGCAATGGGATGTAGCCGTCGACCGCATCCATCAACTCATAGATGCACTTGAAGGCCGGATCGTCTGCCGAGGAGTCAGGCAGCAAGGCTTTCTCCATCGCCTTCAAAGCAGAACCGCGAATGATCGGGATCTCGTCCCCAGGGAATTCGAAGTGTTTCAGCAGGTCGCGGAGCTCAAGTTCCACTAACTCTAGCAACTCGGGATCGTCAACAGCATCGACCTTGTTCATGAAGACCACGATTCGCGGAACGCCGACCTGTCGGGCAAGAAGGACATGCTCGCGCGTCTGCGGCATCGGACCATCGGTCGCAGCCACGACAAGAATGGCACCATCCATCTGAGCGGCGCCCGTGATCATGTTCTTGATGTAGTCGGCGTGACCCGGGCAGTCCACGTGCGCGTAGTGGCGCTTTGCCGTTGAGTATTCAACGTGCGCCGTGGCAATCGTGATACCACGCTCGCGCTCTTCGGGGGCATTGTCGATCGATTCGAACGTTCGAATCGTCGACAGCCCCTTCTTCGCGAGAATCATGGTGATGGCGGCCGTCAGGGTCGTCTTTCCATGATCAACGTGGCCGATCGTGCCGACGTTGACGTGCGGCTTATCTCTCTTAAACTTTTCCTTGGCCATTATCGGTCTCCTTTGTTACTTTTGAGGATGAAATAACACGACAGCGTAAGCACAAGCCCGTTATGCCTCAACGACTTCTTTCCCGGTCACCTTCTCGACGATCTGGTCGGAGATGCTCTTCGGGACTTCGTCGTAGTGTGAGAATTGCATCGTGTACAAAGCGCGGCCCTGCGTGATCGAGCGCAGACGCGTCGCATAACTGAACATCTCTGCCAGCGGTACCATCGCACGGACAACCTGGGCGTCCTTGCGCATCGTCATCCCCTCGATCTTGCCGCGCCGTGCACTCAGGTCGCCGAGGATGTCTCCCATATACTCTTCCGGGGTCACGACTTCGACCGCCATCATCGGCTCCAGCAACACCGCACCGGCCTTCCGGCCCGCTTCCCGGAACGCCATCGAACCTGCAATCTTGAACGACATCTCGTCAGAATCGACTTCGTGGTACGAGCCGTCGTACAGCCGCACTTTCACATCGATTACCGGATAGCCGGCGATCAGACCGTTCTTCATTTGCTGCTCGACGCCCTCTTCGACGGCGGGGATGTATTCCCTCGGAATCACACCTCCCTTAACATCGTCAACGAACTCAAAACCCTTACCCTTTTCATTCGGCTCGATCTCGATCTCGACATGTGCATACTGCCCGCGGCCGCCGGTCTGCTTGACGTGTTTATACACTTGCTGCACTTTTTTCCGGATCGTTTCCTTGTAGGCCACATGCGGCCTGCCCACGTTTGCCGCGACCCGAAACTCTCGCTTCATTCGATCAACGATGATCTCAAGGTGCAGCTCACCCATCCCGCTGATGATCGTCTGACCGGTTTCCTCGTCCGTCGAAACCCGAAACGTCGGGTCTTCTTCGGCCAGTTTGGAAAGCGATTCGGAGAGTTTCTCCTGATCGGCTTTCGTCTTCGGCTCGATTGCGATAGAGATGACTGGATCAGGAAACTCCATCTTCTCGAGGATTATGGGGTCGTCCTCGTCCGAGAGAGTATCGCCTGTGCGGGTAAACCTCAGACCTATGGCAGCCGCAATGTCCCCCGCATATGCTTCTTCGACATCTTCACGGTGGTTTGCGTGCATGCGGAGGATTCTTCCAATTCTCTCTTTCTTTTCTGACGCTGCATTATACACGTAGGATCCGGCCTTCAGCGTTCCGGAGTACACTCGAAAGAACGTCAATTTTCCGACGTAGGGGTCCGACATGATCTTAAACGCAAGTGCCGCGAACTTCTCATTGTCGGCGACTTTTCGGAGAACCTTGTCGTGCTTGTGCGGGTGGTGACCCTGGACCTGCCCGACTTCGAGCGGCGACGGCAGAAAGTCGACAACTGCATCGAGCAGGGACTGCACACCCTTGTTCTTGAATGACGATCCACACAGCACAGGTACAATCCCGACCTTCAGACACGACCGATGAAGAACTGCTTTGATTTCTTCTGCCGAAATCGTCTTGCCCTCAAGATACTTCTCGAGCAGAGTGTCGTCTTCATCCGAAACCGCCTCGAGCATCTTGATGCGGTATTCCTGAGCAACCTTCTGAAGGTCGGACGGGATCGCAATCTCTTCCCACGTCGAGCCCATCGTAGTCTCGTGAAAAATGCGAGCCTTCATCCTGATCAGGTCAATAACGCCGGCGAACATATCGCCTTCCCCCACGGGAAGTTGAACCGGCACGGCTTTGGCCCCGAGACGTTCTTTTATCATCTTGACCACGTTGAGGAAGTCAGCGCCGACGCGATCCATCTTGTTCACAAACGCGATCCTTGGGACACCGTATTTATCGGCCTGCCGCCAGACGGTCTCGGACTGCGGTTCGACGCCTCCTACAGAACAGAACAATGCGATCGCTCCATCGAGAACACGCAACGAGCGCTCAACCTCAGCCGTAAAATCCACATGACCCGGCGTATCGATGATGTTGATCCGTTGATCTTTCCAGAAGCACGTCGTAGCCGCGCTCGTAATCGTGATGCCGCGCTCTTTTTCCTGCTCCATCCAGTCCATTGTAGCGGCGCCGTCGTGGACTTCTCCCATCCGGTGCACGACTCCGGTGTAGAACAGGATTCGTTCGGTCGTCGTCGTCTTCCCGGCATCAATGTGGGCCATGATGCCGATGTTACGTATGCGGTCTAACTGATGACTTCTTGGCATAGGACTATCGATTCACTCAGCACAGATCCCCTAGCAGCTCACCATCTGAAATGGGCAAACGCCTTGTTTGCCTCAGCCATTTTGTAAGTATCTTCCTTCTTCTTTATTGCGCTACCCTCACTGTTTGACGCGGCAATCATTTCTGCCGCAAGCTTCAAGGCCATCGACCTGTCTTTGCGATCCCGCGCGTAGCCGATGAGCCATCGAAAGGCCAGCGCAATACTCCTATCCGCTCGCACTTCAGTAGGCACCTGATACGTCGCACCGCCGACCCTGCGTGCGCGCACTTCCAGAAGCGGCTTGGCATTGTTGACCGCCTTGATGAAGACATCCAGCGGATTCAGCTTCGTCCGCTGTTCGATGATGTCGAAGGCATCGTACACAATTCGGCGCGCGAGGTGCTTCTTTCCGCGCTGGAGGACGCAATTGATGAAGCGTGATACAAGTTCATTGCCGTACTTAGGGTCCGGACCCCGTGTTCTCTTTGTGGCGCGTTTCTTTCTCATAGACTTTCAACTACGACTACTTTGGTTTTTTAGCTCCATATTTCGAGCGCCCCTGCTTTCGATCAGCCACGCCGGCTGCATCCAGTGTGCCGCGGATGATGTGATAGCGAACGCCCGGAAGATCCTTGACCCTACCGCCTCGGATCATTACGATCGAGTGCTCCTGCAGGTTGTGGCCTTCTCCCGGAATGTAGGCCGTTACTTCGATGCCGTTCGTCAATCGCACGCGGGCTACTTTTCGCAGGGCCGAGTTCGGTTTCTTCGGCGTAGTCGTGTAAACACGGGTGCACACACCACGCTTCTGAGGTGAACTCTGCAGAGCCGGTGCCTTGCTCTTCCAGGTGACTCTTTCTCTGCTCAATCTTATGAGCTGGTTTATCGTGGGCAAAAGTAGCTCCGTTCGCTGTATGATTGTGAATCCAACAAGCCAAGGGCGTTAAATATATGAAATATCTCAGTCTTAGTCAAGGTAACGGTCGATATTCCTCACCCGGGCACAACCTTCTCCTTGCGCCGGGCAGTCTCCGCTCCGGCACTTGCCGGTTCAGCGGCTTCGACCCCTTCACTTGGCACGACCAGGATATCCCGGAACTTCTTCAATCCCGTTCCAGCAGGGACTAGATGCCCCATGATGACATTTTCCTTTAGACCAAGGAGGTAATCGACTTTGCCTTCGATCGCGGCATCAGTGAGCACTTTGGTGGTCTCCTGGAACGAGGCCGCGGAAATGAAGCTATCGGTTGAAAGAGCCGCTTGCGTTATCCCAAGCAACACCGGCTCCGAGGTTCCAGGATCGGCATCGCGACTCTCTGCTATCTTCTTACCCTTCTTGCGGAGATCGCTGTTGACTTCGCGGAGCAGTTTGCGACCAACAATCTGACCGTTCTTCACCTTCGCATCACCTTTATTCGTGACCACAACCTTGTCGACCAGGCTCTCATTCTCAAGGTTGAACTGCAGCTTGTCAACGACATCGCCCTCAAGGAAATGCGTGTCACCCGGATCGATCACGCGCACCTTGTTTAACATCTGGCGGACGATCACTTCGATGTGCTTGTCGTTGATTTTCACACCCTGCATCCGGTAGACCTCCTGGATCTCGTTGACGAGGTACTCCTGTACCGCGCCTGTGCCCTTTATGCGCAGGATGTCATGAGGGTCAATGGCCCCGTCAGACAAGCGCTCGCCGGCACGAACGACATCGTTGTCCTGGACTAGCACATGCTTGCCAAGAGGTATGAGATAGCTTCGCTCGTCTTTGCCGTCGTGCGATCTCGCAATTATTTCCCTGGATCCGCGCTTCTGCTGTCCGAACCGGGCAATACTGTCGATTTCCGAAACGATCGCCGGATCTGCCGGACTCCGCGCTTCGAAAAGCTCCGTAACCCGCGGCAGGCCGCCCGTGATGTCTCTCGTCTTGCCTATGGCGCGCGGGATCTTCACAAGAACGGTACCGGCCTTGATTCCTTTGTCGTTCTCGACCACCAAGTGCGCCCGCGTGGGAACGTTGTACGTCGCCACCTTCTGACCCTTCGCATTTACGATCGCCATCGAAGGACTCATTGTTCGCTCCCGGGAGTCGATGACGACCTTTTGTATGTGGCCTGTCTGCTCATCGGGCTCCTCACGGTAGGTGACGTTCTCCCTGAGATCCACGTAATGCACTTTGCCCGCGTGCTCCGAAATGATCACCGCGTTGTACGGATCCCATTCGTAAATGATCTCGCCTTTACGTATGGGCGAGCCGTCGGCGACGAGGAGCGTTGCACCGTATGGTACGTCGTACTTGGTAAGAACGCGGTTGTCCTGATCAAGAATGTTCACGATTCCACTGCGGCCTGCAACGACCAGTTTCGTCTCATTTTCGTCTTCATATTTTATGCACTTGACTCCCTCGTACTTCACAAAGCCGTCGAATTTGGTTCCAATCTGCGATTGTGCGGCAATCAGGCTAGCCGTTCCACCAGTATGGAAGGTCCGCAGTGTAAGCTGTGTCCCCGGCTCACCAATCGATTGCGCCGCGATTACGCCGACAGCCTCGCCGACCTCCACAATCTGGGAGGTCGTCAAATTGCGGCCGTAGCATTTCGCACATACCCCACGGCGCGATTCGCACGTAAGAACCGAGCGAATCTCAACGGCCTCGATCGAGGTGTCGGCAATTGCGGCAACTTTCTCTTCATCGATATCCTCGCCGGCTTTCACGATCACCTTGTTTGTCAGCGGGTCAACGACATCTTGGGCAGCAACGCGACCAAGAATCCGCTCCCCGAGCGGTTCCTTCACGTCCTCGCCCTCCTTCAACGCACCCGTCAACACGCCCCGGATGGTGCCACAATCCTCCTCAGAGATAATCATGTCCTGCGCTACATCGACGAGACGGCGCGTTAGGTAGCCGGCATCGGCAGTCTTCAACGCGGTGTCGGCAAGTCCTTTCCGGGCTCCGTGTGTGGAGATGAAGTACTCGAGGATCGACAATCCCTCTCTGAAGTTTGCTATGATCGGGTTCTCGATGAGTTCACCGGTTGCGCCCGACATGCTTTTCTGCGGTTTGGCCATAAGACCACGCATACCCGCCAGCTGCCGCACCTGCTCCTTCGAACCGCGAGCACCTGAGTCAATCATCATGTACAGCGAATTGAAGCCATCGCGCGAATGCTGCAGAGAATCGAAAAGCTTTTCAGCAACCCTGTTCGTCGAGCGCGTCCAGATGTCGATCACCTTGTTGTAGCGCTCGCCGGGTGTGATGAAGCCGCGCATGTACTGGTTCTGCACATTGTCTACATCTCGTTGTGCCTTGTTGATCATCTCCTCTTTTTCTTTCGGGATCACAACGTCGGCGATACTGACAGAGAGGCCACCTTTTGTCGCATAGGTGAACCCAAGCTCCTTGAGCCGATCGAGAAAC
>Ga0315284_10014811_pt1 | contig 11097 bp, 19 predicted proteins | sample YL17G09_16_MG_FD_203696 | JGI IMG/M metagenome (GOLD analysis project Ga0315284, IMG submission 203696) | Sediment microbial communities from Yellowstone Lake, YNP, Wyoming, USA - YL17G09_16 | ecosystem: Environmental > Aquatic > Freshwater > Lake > Sediment | place: USA: Wyoming | collected...
GGACGAAACTTCTGATAATCTTAAGCCCTATCGAAGGTATCTCCAGCAACAACACGCTCCTGTCGGACTTGGCTACCCAGAGGCTGCCCTGGGGATATCCTTTTATCTTTAGTATGAGGTTCTCGGCCTTTATCTTCCTTCGATCGATCTTAAGATACTCGTCCTTTATCGAAGTAAGGGTGACGAACCTTTTTAGCGGAGGGATGAATTTATAAGGGAAACAGACCCTGGAATTAAAGCCCTGGGACCCGCCTCGTTTGAAATCGTAGTTCTCTATTATCGGCAGATATGTAAGCAGCGAGTCCTCTTCGAAAATGAAAGTCTTTTTCCAGATCGGCATGTTGCCCAGGTACGCGAAACGCGACTGCCCCCTGCAAAGGAAGGATATGGAATCGTTCTTATTCTCGATATAAAATGTATACGCGGCGCCGTTTCCAGAAAGCTCCTTCTGATAATCCTGCAGCACATAGCCCCTATCCAGGTCCAGGCGGCTCTTCTGGCCCGTGAAAAGTTCCTCGAAGGGCAGCGACGAGGCGGACTTATATATGCGCCTCTCCTCGGTAATGAATGTGTCTATCCTGGTCGAGCCGGCGTATTGTCCGTCAACTGAAACGTTATAGTAGTAGGTCTTGTGATTATATTTATCCAGGTAGACGAAGGAGAAGATGAACAATAGCACGCTGCAGATAAATGTCAAAATAACCAGTACGTAAATCTTCCTCACCCTCTATATCTCCTTGGCAAAACTTAATGAAAGGACTTCCGTAGAGATCCTTCTCTGGCTTCCGGACGGTTTGATCTCTTCCTTTTTCAGGATGGAGGCGATCTCCGGAGGGCAGTTCGTAAGGATGCGCTTGAAGGCCATCGCATCGCCCGGCTTCAGCATCACCCTGCGGTAACTTGTCAGATAAGGTATCGCTACCTGCGTAAGGCTAGAGCTTCCCAGTGACGGTTCCTGCGGATGGAAGATCGCTTCGTATATGACCGCGTTTCCCTGGTCGAGGAACCGCACCTTTAATAGAAGATCCGCTATCTTCTTGTTGCCGGTATTTTTTACGGTGCCCTCGATTATCGGATTGCCTTTCAGAGTCCCCGCGCCTTCGATCTTTGCCGTTATGCCGGAGATATCTATGTACGAAGCGTAAAGTTCAGCGTTTAACTCTTCGAGAGAATGTTCGTAAGAAGCGCTTAAGTCCTTCTCTTTCAGCTCCAGATATACGATATAGCTTACAAGCGTCAGCACCAATACCGCCGATAGCACAAGGCTTGATATAAAGGCAACCAGAAGGCTCTTCTTCTTTATCACGCTCATTTTGTCTTCAATCTCCCGCTGTTGACGCGTTCCTTATACAGCATCCTCATATCACCGAAGATATCCAGATATCCCTTTGTTTTGTAGTCCGGGTATGTCCACGGCAGGGGGTTGTAAGAGTTATTTTTATAAAATAAAGTGACCTCGGCGAATATGCCCCTGCCAAGATATATCCTGTGCGAATAATCCTTCGTCGAAAATAGTATAAGCTTTGAAAGATTGAGATACCCCGGATCGATGTTGACGCTGCGTTTACCATTGCGCGAAAACCGCTCCTCAAGACGGTTGGTCTTGACTTTAACGGTATATATCTTTTCCGGGTCGACGAGGCGTTCGAAGCTTAAGAATTTGCGCTTTAGCCCTTGCCCGAACTCTTCGGCGTAATATTGCGTATGGTCGAAATCGATAAGGGCGCTTTCGAAATCGATGCGGCCGAAGCTCCTGACAAGGAGCCCTGTCACCTCCGGCAGTATGCCCGGGTCATTCGAAAGAAGCCCCACGATAAGTTTCGCCTTATCAGGGTGTTTAAGAGTTCCCAAGGGAGCGCACGTAGTTTATGAGAGATTTGCCGGCAGGCTCTTTTATGAAGGAGAATCTTATCCCGGAATAGAAGAATCTACGGCCTGAAGGGTCTTTTGCGTCGGGGGCATCTTCCGTCCACATCACTTCGCCGATGACCTCGGCCGTTTCTCCGGTCTCCGGCACGTCTATCTTCATGTTTAGAGATGTCCGGGGATCGAGCTTCTTATCCAGAAGGACCTTCACGCCGCCTTCAGATATATCGACCGTCTTGCCGCGCCCATTTTTGGAGAGGGCCTTCTTCAGGACCATGTAAGTGACGGTCAGTTCATGCGAAAACCTGCGGAACTTCCTTCGCTCGTTGCCGGACCATGAGCCCTCGATGCGCGCCTTGGGAAGAAGGTGTTTTAACGCAAAGCGCTCGTCCTTGAAGATCATGTAGAATATGAATACCAAAAGAGCTATGAATAAAAGTCCAAACAAAAGGAGCACGCGGTCTATTCCCCTCTTCCCTTACTTGCGATATAGGCCTGTATCATCTCTCTGTTTTTAACGGAAAGGTTATCGAAAAATATGGCGGCATCGTAATGCCTTATCACGCCGTCTATTATCACCGGATGCTCTCTTACGACTACGCCGTCCACGTCAAGTTCCCGCACGGACTTCGACGGATCCGGGACCATCAGTTTCAGCCTGACCTTTGACATGATCGGTATCTCTTTGTCGATCTTGCAGTATATTCCGGATGCGCTTATGTCCAGCGTGTGGGTTACGGTATCAAAATCGCCCGAGTTCAGTTTAAGCGCTAAACCCTCGTCACGTACCCGCGGAAACGTCCTTCTCTCTGCTGCTACCATCGTAGTCCACCCCTTAGTTAATTTTAGCCGTCATCCCGGCGGCCATGAAAACTTTCTTCCGGCCAACAGATGAAGATGCAGATGCAGCACCGCCTGGCCGGCGTCCCTATTGCAATTGAAGACTATCCTGTAGCCCGAGTCCCTTACCCCTCTTTCGGCGGCTATCCTGTTCGCGGCAAGGATGAGCCGGCCGACCATGTCGCAGTCAGCTTCTGTCAGGTCCGAAACCCGCCCTATATGGTCTTTCGGTATTATCAACACGTGAACGGGCGCCTGCGCCTTTACATCCTCGAAAGCTATGAGATCCGGATCTTCGAAAACGATTCGCGCCGGGATCTCTTTATTCGCGATCTTGCAAAAGAGGCAGTCGCTTTTTACCATACGCTGGATATTTTACCATCATCCCTTATCATTTTTCAATGATTTTAATTGCCCAAAGGACTTTTCGTCCATTACCTTTATTCCATTCTTAGCCAGAAGTCCGGCCAGAATGCCGCTACCCTTTGTCAGCGTCCCGGAAAAAGTGCCGTCATATACAAGGCCGTATCCGCAGGACGGGCTGCTGGCTTTAAGTATCGCCTTGCGTATGCCGTATCTTTTTGCCAGGCGGAGCGCTATTCGCGAGCCCGCGAGACAGTTCTTCGTGATGTCTTTGCCGGAGGAAGTGATGACCTTGCCGCCGATTATCTCCGCATTCTCCCGCGGCACCGAAAGGCCCCCCATCACCTCCGGGCATACCGCTACTGCCCTGGACGAAAGAAAAAGCCGCCGGACAGGGGCCTTCAGATTATTTTTCCCTTTGTAAGTGCACTCTATGCCGGCAAGGCATGCGCTTATCAGGAATTCGGGGCGCACTTTATGCGGGGAGGATTTCCGTTTACTTGGCCGAGAAACCATAAAACGCGAGCCGTTTCCCTAAAGACCAGTATTCACCCTGGTTAAATACGATCGGATCGGCCTTCAGGTAATCGATCTTGTTCTTCGGATCGAGGATTTTATTGTCAATACGTATCGCGAGGACTTCGCCTATGAACATGTCATGCGTGCCCAGCTTCACGATATCTTTAAGCCTGCATTCTATACTTACGGGGCATTCCTGTATGGACGGGGACGTTACTTTGGATGAAGCGAGCTTGGTGAAGGAGCAGGCCTCGAACTTGTCGATATCCCTGCCCGATTTGACACCGCAAAGATCGACCGATTTGATGATCGAAGCCCTTGGCACGTTCACGACGAAATCGCCGGTCTCTTTTATCAGCCTGTGAGAGTATCTTGAAGGCCGTATGGAAACGGTAAGCTGCGGCGGTTCCGAACAGGCCATGCCGCACCATGCTATCGTAATTATGTTTGGCTTCCCCGAGGATTTATCTATGGAACTTACGAGGACGACCGGGACCGGATAGAGCCCGCCCGTGGGCGGGAATGCTGATTTCTGCATGGGATAGGCGGCTATTGTGCCGGGGCCGGGTTCTCGGCTGCCGGCTTCTTCTCTTTTTCAGCGGCTGTCTGCCAGCACCGCTTGGAGCAGTAGAATTTCCCGTTCCTGTAGTACCAGCGTTTCTTCTTTATCGATTTATTGCAGCCCGCGCAATTCGCCGGCCTCTCTTTCGGCAGCGCTTCCTTCTTCTCTTCGGCAGGTTTTGCGGCTGCTTGAGCCGGCGCCTCGGCTGGTGCTTGTGCCTCGGCCTTTGGCGCCTCAATCTTCGGTGCCTCGGCCTGCGGTGTCTCCGGTGCAGGTGCGGCCGAAGTTTTAGCGGCTTCGGGTGCAGGCGCACTCACTTTAGTTTGCGCCTCCTCTTCCTTGGCTTCCTGTTTAGGCTCCTGTTTTTTCTCTTCTTTTTTTTCTTCCGCCATTTTGTTTTATATCCTTACTCTTTTTTATCAAGAAGTTTCAGCCACTGTAGATAGATATATTCCAACAGCCTTCCCTTATCCGGATTACCTATCTTCTTGAACCTCACTCCGGTTTCGTAGTTTGTCCCTTCGACGGGGCCTTTCTGCCATGCCACCTCTGCCGACGCGAATATAGGCACGTTATCTCCGGGCACATCCATCGTCAGGTTTATCTCTGTGCCTTCCTTCAGCTTCTTATCGACTATGAGGAGTGCGCCTTCCTTCGATAGATTCTTCACCTTATATGACGCCTTGCACTTATCGCTTATTATATCGCAAAGCGCGCTCAATGCGGTATCGAACCGCAAAAATCTTCTTCGCTCTGTCACATCTCGTCCTTTTTTATTTGTAAAAAATAAGGGGACAAAAAATATTATTTTTCATCCCCTTATTTTGTCATCCGAAAGGATAACTATTTGCCTTTATTGAACACAAATTCCGGCTCTAGAACCGGGGTATAGCCTTCCGGTATTGGGAACGGGAAAGTCACTGTCTCGTAAACGCCAGCGCCTGTCCTTACTATGGTCATCCCAACGCCCTTTGCTAATCCGATCGTAATGCCAGAGAGAGGATTATCTTCTACGCTGGTGTCGTATATGTTCTTCGGAAGTTCAATCCACCCTGTGACTATATTGGCAACTCCTCTGTAGAGCTTCTTGCCCATATCCTGAGCATAGCTCGCCGTTGCTATATTGATGATCATTAATACAGCAACACATATAATAATACCTTTTAATAGATTCTTCATTGTCTTAAGTCACCTCCCCTCGTTATTGATTTTGGTGAAAGTATAACACAAAAAGTTAGATTTGTCAAGGTTGAGAGGGATGAATTTCTTATTTCTTTTGCTTCTTGAGTATATCTTCCACTATATCGGATATCTTCTCCCTGTCTTCCGGCCTTATATCTATGAACTCTATGCCTGTATCATACATATAATGGCCCTTCTTTGGGGATGCTTTCTTGACCACCCACACTATCGTCCCGCCGGACTTTATCGGAGGCCTTTTCTCGTCGAGGTACAGCTCAATGTCAACGCCCTGGAAGAGCCCCAGGTCCTCTTTGAGAAGGACGCAGATGCCGCCCGCCCCGATATTTTCCGTCTGCGTCGATAACGTCTTGGCAGTAAGCCTCTTCTTTATGCTGATAAGGCACTTGTAGTTCGCCCTGGGAAATTTTCGCCTGTTAATACCGTCCCACATTATGGCTCCTCAAACTTAAGTTGGTCACAAGTGCACCCCGCCCACGAAACCATCGGCGGGGCAGGCAAGAACACAAGTGACAATGATATGTATAGTGACAAGTAGGTTAAGTATACACAAGGTCTATCAAAAAAGCAAGAAAAAACATTTGCAACCTTGCGGAATAGAGTGTATAATTCTTTGTAAAGGAACGAAAACCCTGCCATGTATAGAGATTTTTTTGGCCTTAGAGAAAAACCATTCAACGTAACCAGCGATCCGAATTTTCTATTCTTCAGCCGTGTCCACAAAGAAGCCTTCTCGCACATACTATATGGCATAAAGGAACGCAAAGGATTTCTTGAGATAACCGGTGAGATCGGGGCCGGCAAGACGACGCTATGCCGCGCGATCCTCAATCAATTCGATTCCAATACGAAGACGGCCTTCATCTTCAATTCAAATCTCCCCGACCTTCAGCTGCTGCAATGCATATTGGAAGACTTCGGGCTGGTGGTCGGACAGAAGAACAAGGCCTCGATGCTCCGCCAGCTGAATGATTTTCTCTTGGAAGAGCTTGCGAAAAGGAACAATGTGATACTCGTGATAGACGAGGCGCAGAACCTAAAAGCCTCCACCCTTGAGGAGATACGGATGCTCTCGAATCTCGAGACAGATACAGAAAAACTATTCCAGATAATCCTCGTCGGACAGCCGGAGCTCAAGAATAAAATAAATTCGCCGCGTTTAAGGCAGCTGAGGCAGCGCATAGCGGTCCGGTTTCATATCACGGCTCTTGAAAAGGAGGAAGTATCGCGGTACATATATCATCGACTTACCGTTGCGGGCTCAAAAGGCGACATACGTTTTGCCGACGATACGATGGATTTCATATTCAAATTTACCGGCGGGATCCCGCGCCTCATCAACCTCATCTGCGATAAGTCTCTTCTCGCGGCTTATGTGTTGGAGACCAAAGATATAACGCTTTCCATCGTTGAAAAGAGCGCCCATGAGATGGAAGGTATCGTAAAGTGAGCATTATACAGGAAGCCCTGAAGAAGTCGCAGAGAAAGAACATCACGGTCGAAACAATATTGAAGGAGCCGGCGCCCCAGGACCTTACCGAAGAGGTCCCCTACTATACAAAGAAACCTGTCCATAAAACAAGAAGCGGGCCCTTGACCAGGAGGTTCAATCCCAGGATAACTCTTTATGGGATCATCCTGATTAGCGTCGCTCTGGTCCTCTTCATAAAGTACTATCCACCCAGGCATGTAAAGACCATTAAAACACCAGTCGCTTCACTTGTAAACGATCTCAAAAGTCGTGCCGAACCGGCAGTCATCCCTGCGCCCGTGATAGTCAGAATTCAGAACATAGAACCGGCTAGAGAGATAAGGCAGGCGATAAAGCAGGATGATTTTAAATTATCCGGTATCATGGATCTTGAAGACGGCCGGCGGGCTATAATTAACAACTTGGTGGTAGTTGAAGGCGATAATATCGGAGATGTTAAGGTCGAAGCTATAACTATAAACAGCGTGACTCTGAAGAAAGACGAAGAATCGCTTACGCTTCGACTTAAGTAAGCGCCTTCCTTACATCCCCGGGCATCCTCACCGGATGACCCGATCTATTGGTAAATACATGGACAGAATCGCCGGTTGCAATGAGCCTTCCGTCGACGGATAATTTGTATTCGAACTTCAGGCTGGAATTTTTGATCTCCGGGATCGAGCTCTTTACTGTTACCATATCGTCGTACTTTGCGGGAGACTTATACCGGCAGCTTGCGGCCGCGACCATCAGATAGAAGCCCTTGGCCTCCAGATCGCGGTAGATGAGCCCGAGCGACCTGAAATATTCCGTTCTTGCGACCTCGAACCAGGTGAAGTAGTTGCCGTAATAAACTACACCCATGTTATCGGTCTCTTGATACCGGATCCTTAAGCTTGTCTCGTGCGCCCTCACGTCGTTATAACCCCAGTTCTAATTTGTGGATCTTAAATCCGCTCACCTCGAGCGTTTCTGTCTCTTTAAAGCCCTTCTTCGTGCAGAGGCGCATTGCCTGGGCCATCCTGTCGGTGCATCGGAAATATATGCGCGCGTATCCGTGCTGCCGGCAGAATTCGACGGCCTTATCGAGCAGTTTTGATCCGTATCCCCTGCCGCGATGCTTCAGGTCGACGAAGAGGCGGCGGAGCAATGCCTCCTGGGCGGACTCTTCTTTTATGCCGGCCGTGCCGACTACCTCGCCACCCTCATCAATGACGAAAAAATTCTCCCTCTTGCCTCCGTACGTCTCGCCTATCTTCTCGAGGTCGCTGTCAGAGTACACGGATTTGTCGAACGGGTACTCTTTTATAAGGATACCCAGTATCAGGCTCTTCACCCCTTCGGCGTCTTCCTTTTTGAACTGTCTTAAGATATGATCCATGGCATCTCCTTATTGCCCGAGGCGTCTTTTGATCTCTTCCTTGATAATGCGCTCAGGAACGTTATCGATTACCCTCACCCTTCCTATACCTACCGGCAAGACCATCCGCGCCCGGCCGCTTAAGAATTTCTTATCATGCGTGAGGGCGTCATAGATAGCCGAGGCCTTCAATCCCTTTATCCTGGTCGGGAGCCCGCACTTCTCTATGAGCCCGGAGATCCTGCCGTCATTCTGCGCGCTTATCATCCCGAGCCTTCTGGCGATAGCGGACGCGGCAACCATCCCGATAGCCACAGACTCTCCGTGGTCATATCTGTCTGAGTATGCGGATGCGGCTTCGATGGCATGGCCTACCGTGTGGCCGTAATTCAGGATGGCCCTGGCGCCTTTCCTGTCAAATTCATCTTTCTCAACCACGCCGGCTTTTATTTCGCCGGAACGCGTTATCACGTGTTCGAGGGCGCGCGCATCGCGCCCGACGACCTTTGAATAATTACTTTCGAGAAACCCGAACAAGGCCTTGTCCTTAATGACGCCGTACTTTATGATCTCGGCCAGTCCGCTTCGGAGCTGGCGCATTGGCAGTGACGATAATGCTGACAGGTCCGATATGACTATCTTTGGCTGGTAGAATGCCCCGGCCATGTTTTTTGCGATCGGCAGGTCGATGGCTGTCTTGCCGCCGATAGATGAATCGACTTGAGCGAGAAGGGTTGTCGGGATCTGTACATACGGGATGCCTCTTTTATATATGGAGGCGATAAAACCGGTAAGATCTCCTACTACGCCGCCGCCCAGCGCTATAAGGAATACGCGTCTATGTTTATCGTAAGCGGCTATTCTTTCTATCAGGGATGTTGCAACGCGGCTCGACTTTGCCCGCTCAGAATCCGGGACGAGCTCGAACCGAACGGAAAAGCGCGCCTTCGCAAGAGAAGAGCCGAGAGGTCTTCCGTATAGTTTCAGGAGGCGCCTGTTCGTTATGACTATAGCATCGTTGCCAAGGCCGAGCCCCTTAAGCAAAGTCCCGGTCTTTTTGAGCAGACCCTGCCCTATAACGATATCGTAGGATCTTTCTTTAAGCCTGACCCGTATCTTCTTCAACTATTTCTTGCCCTCTTGAGCCTTCCCTGCATCCTTGGCCGGTGCCGCCTTTGCTGCCGGAGCCGCTTTTGTTGCCGGGGCTCCCTTGGCCGCCGGAGCCGCCGCTTTTGCCGCGCCAGTTGCCGGTGTCGCCGGCGCTGCTTCAGTCCCCGGGCCTGCTTCGGCGCCTTCCACTGCCGCCGCCTTCTCTTTCTTGATCTTGAACTTCATGATCCTCACCTTCGCCAGGCCGAAGACCGAATCACCGTCTTTCCACTTCTCTTTTTCTTTCAACGTCTTGATCTTTTCGTATCTCTTCAATACGGACCTGTGCTGTTTACCTTTGTCCGACGAGCGTAGACTTGGATGTTGCGACATTTGAAACTCCCCCCTATTTTAAACGCACATATGCGTCGCTGTGCAGACGCTTCACCTTATTCAAATCATTCTGGATTTGTACAGACCCCTTATCCGGATACGATCCTACGCATGCCAGAAAGCGCGAATCTTTTTGGACTAGCATTGCATCCAGGCCCTGCAACCGTAATTTACGGACTTCCTGCAGGGCGTTATCCTTATTGATGAAAGTGGCCGCAAGTATCGTATACGGGCCGGCTGCAACAGCATTTTTTTGCGGCAACACGGCTCTTGTCTGCTGGCTGCTTGCCGGACGAACAGCGATCGGAACTGTCGGGCCCTGAGCGCTGATCGGGGCCTGGACCGGCATGGCTTGCGCCTGGAGCGGCTCGGCCGGCCTTCTCTTCCCGGCTTCAACGCCCAGCGCGTATATCGCGACCATCAGCATGACAATGCCGATGGCTATGAAGACCGCCTTATCGAGCGTGATCCTTATAGCGACATTTCTCTCCAGATCCGCTTTCGGAAATAGACCGGAAAGGCGCGGGAAAAATCTTTTACGTTTTTCGAACTCGAAAAGCTCTTTTTGATATCTATCTTCGTCCATCGCCATGTTGGCGCATTATATCACACGAATCGGCTGCGCGTCAACTCGTGGTTTAAGACCCTGCCGCCTTTATATTCAATCGGAAGAGCTTGCTTGTGACCTGGACGGCCGGTTTATTTAAATCGCCTGTTAAGCGGACTGAAAGGGTTTTCCAGCCGGGTTTTTCGTTTGAGAGAATGATCCCGAGCATCTCCGGGGGGATCTCAGAAGTCAATCTGTCCGAAAAATATATAACGATATCGGAGTCTACCATTCCGGAGAAATACATGATATTACCGTTCAATGACACCCTGATATCTTCACCGACAACCTCGACATTCTTTACGCGCATCTCTTTAGCTGTTGGCGTTATCTCTCCGATGATAGTGCTGTAATTCCATCTGCTGTTAAAAGGGCTTGCAAGAAGCGCCGTAATCGTATCGTATTTGACGGGCTCCTCTTTAGAGCCCACCTTCATGAACTTTACGTCGTTCAGACGGAAGTTAAGGGTTACCCCTTTCATACTGTAGCGAGGATTGACGTCGGCCTTGCGAGCGAAGAATCCGACATTCGTATCTTTAGATACCAAAGAAAGGTCTTTAAAGAATATCTCTCCTTTAAAATTCGCGACCGCGCTTTTATACGATATCTCCAGCTTGTAGTCTTTTGAGAAGACATAGACGAATATCTTGGTGTAAAAAAAAGCCGACGCCAGCGCAGATACTAGCAGCAATAAAAATATCATCAATATAGCTTTTCTCATGGTTTTACTCCCAGCATATAGGATCGAAATCGCATCTGCCGCACACATCGGCCTGGCGTTCGGCGAACTTTGCGAAATCGAGGGCCATTATACTCGCCCACACCTT
>Ga0315284_10014812_pt1 | contig 11097 bp, 8 predicted proteins | sample YL17G09_16_MG_FD_203696 | JGI IMG/M metagenome (GOLD analysis project Ga0315284, IMG submission 203696) | Sediment microbial communities from Yellowstone Lake, YNP, Wyoming, USA - YL17G09_16 | ecosystem: Environmental > Aquatic > Freshwater > Lake > Sediment | place: USA: Wyoming | collected...
AGTCTAAGGCTAGGGCTCTGGCTGACCGTCTGGGTGAGAAGGACTCCATGGACGCCGCCCTTGCCGAGACCAAGGTGTGGCTCACGCAGGAGGCGTACACCGAGGGGACCATCGCCGCTGACCACCTGTCCCTGACCAACCGCCTGTGGGCTGGGGAGACGAAGTTCAAGGATGCCTACTCGAGCTACGATTCCGCGGCTCAGCTGGAGGCGATGCGGACGGCGTTCGAGACCCAGAATGTCGAAGAGTGGGCGGACCTCGTCAACAGCAATCTGCAGTTCTACGCCGAGAACCGTTACACCAAGCGCAGCTTTGCCGACGGCAGCGAGGCGGTCAGCAAGGACTTCAGGGGGGTCAAGAACGCTCCCGCGAAAGCGACCGTTGACATCGACTTCACCGAAGTCATGCCGACCGTCATCGGGCGCGTGGGCGCGGGTCTCGACACGGGTCGCTGGTGGAGCCCGCAGAGCCTCTTCGGCAACACCATGGAGGGCATCTCGGGTTGGATCACCGAAGCCACCTACGGGCACTACTACGTGCTCGAGCGCACGCGCCTGCTCGCGCAGGCGGCAGAACGTCTTGGCGTGAAGGGGCTCGACCCGGCCGATATCTTCGGCGCCACCAAGGTCATGGACGAGACTCTCGGGCGTGAGACGGCGCGGCAGATCATGGAGGACATCGAGCGCCGCGCCTACACCGAGGGCCAGCGTCAGGTGACGCGCATCATGTACACCAGCGGTACCGCGGCGGCTGAGGACGTGCTGCGCAACATCGTCCTCTTCCTCCCGGCACAGCGACAGTACCTCGCCTACTGGGCGACCGCCCTGGTCAAGCATCCGTGGCTGGCGCTCTACTTCAACCGCCTCAACAATGCCCCCGACTATTGGACCGTCGACATCCCCTTCACGGGCGGGACGGACATGCAGGCGAAGATCTACATGCGCGGACTCCTCTTCGCCACCCCTGGCTTCCAGAACGACAGCACGGCGAAGAAGCTCTACTCGATGGTCCCCGGCATGGGCCTCCCCGGCATCCTCGTCGGGACACTCGTGAACGCCGCCGAGATGGCGGGCTGGGCGGAGCCGAAGAAGTACGCCGAGAAGCTCCCCGGTGGCAACTACTACAACGACATGTACCGTCCCTTGAATGCTTCGCTCTCGGCGGCTTCCTATGCTCTCGGGACGATGATCGTCGGCGAACCGACGCAGTTCCTCCCCGAGCAGCTCGCCGGGACCAACGCCGATCGCCTCTACAACTACTCCTACCTGCTCAAGGGCATCCTCTCCAAGGCGCTGAAGAGGGGCGGCTTCGATGCCGTCGGTGAGTCAAGCGGAAGTGTTTTCAGGGGGTTGCCGTGGGTGGATGGGAAGGTCGGATACGCCGCGAGCGTGGAAGGTCTCAAGGCCCTCATCGAAGCCGGCTGGAACTACATCGTCCCCGGCAAGATGACCATCGTCGACAAGGACGCGCAGGCGTTCAAGGATGCCGAGATCAAGTGGATGGGCCTCACCACCTTCGAGCAGCGCCTGCAGATGATCAAGGATGAGGACGGGACCATTTGGGGCAAGAAGATGCACTTCGAGGGCATCTCCGACGAGGTCGAGAAGAAGGCCTACCTGTACCAGAACTCAGAGATCACCCCTTACGTCGTCGGCAGCTTCAAGACCGTCCGCCCGCAGGGCGAGAAGTATGACTTTGACACCCTCATCCAGAACACCAAGGACGACTTCATCAGCACCTCTACCGGGAGTGAAGTCTTGGCTCTTGGGAAGAAGATCGACTCTGAGCGCAAGTGGTTCGAGGAGACCTATCTGCCGGCGATGAAGCAGGGCGAGAAGTGGACGGGAAACAATGTCGCCGGGATGCCCGAGTCGCTGGCTGGGGAGTCCACTCCTATCTCCATGTCGAACCTGATGCGGATAAAGGCGAACTTCGAGCAGGGCGCCGGGGTCTGGGAGCAGGGCAAGATCACCGATCCGAAGACCGGCATCACGCACTACGGCATCGGCGCGCGGGGCAACATGGGGCTCGAGAACGTCGGTCTTGCGGCTGAACTCGACGACCTCGGCGGAGCGCTCTCGCTCTCGTCCAGCTCGTTCGCCGCCTCCACAGACTCGAAGTTCTACCAGGCCACCGAGCAGCTCTTCCAGCTGCGAGCGGGGGCGAAGTTCGTCCGCACCTCGAAGTTCTATCCCGAGTTTACCGAACTCTACCGCAACAGTCGCCTAGACAAAGAGATGGCGATCAACACCTTCGCCGCTATCACGCCGCTCGGACGGATGAGTGATGAAGAGGCGCGGGTCCTTCTGGGGAGCCAGTACAACACCAATGTGGGGTGGGTCCTGCAGCGTACTGCTTCTGTCATCGATCAGTACGATGATGCAGAGAGCAAGTGGCAGGACAAGCAGCGGGCGCTTTCCAAGGCAGGGAAGAAGTCCGACGACCTCAAGCACTTTCGTTATACAGACTTTGGACAGAAGTGGTACACGGCGATGACCAAGGAGATCTACCGCTGCTGGGTGGGCCCGCAGGCGCCCGCAGGCGTGCAGGGTGGCATTGCCGGTCAAATGCTGAGGACCGGTCTTGCCAAGCCTCACTTCGTCGTCTACACCCCGTCTGCTCAGGACAAGCTCCCCGAGAGCCAGCAGGCAGGCAGCAGGGCGCTTACTCCGCAGGACCAGATGCTCGACAGTGCCGTCGACCTGACCTCCTACGTCCCCGGCGTTAGGAACCCCGCGCCTCCGCCGGAGAAGGGTCGTGGGGGCGCGACGTATGCCCCCACCGGCCCCCAGCAGATTCCTTCGTCGGTACCCGAGACCGATCCCTCTGGCAAGCGGAAGATCAATCTCGCCGGTCAGGCGCTCCCCGAGCGTCTTCTTCCTGGCATCTTCGCCGCAGCAGCTCTCGGCATGCAGTCCAGTCACAACCCACGCCTGATATCCTACAGTTGGTCGAAGCACGACATGAAGATCATGGAGTCGGAGGCTAAGTATCTGAAGACCTATCTGAAGACCGCCGACCCCATCACCAAGTACAACATCAGGGAGGGCACGCGCTCCTACGTCTGGTGGATGCTTCTCACCAAGATGGGCGACCTCCAGCAGGCCGCGTGGGGGTATCATTCAGACTACCAGCAGGACAATGCTGGCTACTTTGGCCGCACGCCTACCGAGAAAGTGTCGGTCTCCATCGTCCGCCAGGTGAAACGCAAGTGGCTTCCCGCTCTGTTCAAGGTCAGTCCCGAGTTCAAGGCAGAGTGGGAGTACTATGACAAGAAGGCTGGCGGAAACTTGATCTGGGACTTCATCAACACCTTCAAGTGAGGTGAGGTAATGGCTATTGCGGCAAACAGCGCTATGGGTAACATCGTTATCGGGCAGACCAAGCCCGTCGATACCGTCGCTTCTACTGCCACGGGTGGGACCAGCGGCAGCAGCGGTAGCAGCGGTAGCAGCGCCGTCAACGATCAGGTGCAGTTCTACCAGATCTACAAGGCCATCGCCCAAGTCCTCGGCATCCCCTTCAACAAGAAGATTGCCTTGATGGCGTACAAGAACCGCCAGCCCGGTTCTGGGTTCCTCGCCCTGACCAAGAAGTTCGACCCCAACTACCTCCACACCAGCGACTTCAAGAACAACGCCGCTCAGTATGTCGCCAAGTGGAAAGAGATGCTGCCGGGGCGCAAGGTCGACTACAACGACATGAAGCGCTACGTCCGCGGCGACTTCTCCACCGACCGCATCGAACAGGTCATCATGAAGACGAAGGCCTTCAAGAAGGCCTATCCCTTCTTCCGCTACGGTGACCAGAACGTCGCCACCTACCGCGCCTACCAAGGCCACCTGAAGAACGTGCTCGCCGGCTCCACCCTCGGTCCCATGACCAAGCGTCGCGAGGAGATGTTCTTCAAGTACGACATGGACCCAGGAGAACTCGACCAGCGCGTCGAAGAGTTCATCGGCGGCTCCAGCGCTCTCGACATGATGCTGGGCAACAACCAGAAGAAGGGTGGCGCACGGGCCGACGAGTATCTCTTCTCGACCCCCGGCAACATCGCTCGCAGAGCCATTCTCAAGCAGGCTGTCGAGACCCAAACGGGCCTCAACAGAAGCACCCAAGCCGGTTCGAGTCTGCAACGCCAAGAAGGCAGCGGACGAGTCATTCAGACCGGTCTCTAATCAGGAGGGGAAATGCCAGAACCAGTAGAGCCGACGACCGAAGAGGCCCCACCCGCGATAGTACCGCTGGTGGAACCACCGGAGCCCGCCGCAGCTGCTCCCGCCGAGGAGGAGGGTGTCGACGACGACGACTACAACGACATCCTCTTCGAGGCCTTGAAGAAGGTCTACGACGAGATGGGCGATGATGACCCCGCAGTCGTCGTCACCACCCCTGCCGTAGACGGCGGGACTCCCGACAAGAGGTCGGTCGATGAGATGGGCGTGACCGAACTCCGCGCCGCTCTCAAGCAGACCAACACCACGCTGCGTGAGGTGGTCAAGGCCACCCTCGCCGACCGTGAAGAGTCTCATGCCATCGACGTCTGGAACAACTTCCTCGACCAGGCCGACCCCATCGAGCGTGAGATCGCCAAGGCGGCTCCGTTCGAGGTCGAGGATGCCGAGGGCATGAAGAAGCAGATCACCGTCATCAAGGCGCAAGCCGCGGCGGCGAAGCGCGTCATCGAAGCAGAGACCGGGATCAAGGTCCAGCAGCAGGTCGGTCAGCTCCGTCGTGATTACGGCATCATGACCCCCGATCCGGCTCAGGTCGGTCCCACGCTCTCCGAACAGGACGCCAAAGATATGGCCGAGGGTCATCGCGACAAGGTCATAGCCAGACGCTTTGCCAAGATGCGCGGAAGGTGATACTCTCCGCCTAGCACACCATGCGATGGCAAGCAGGCATGGGGAGGGGGTGCAGCCGGTTGGCTGGCCCCCTTTTCATTGCTCGACACCTCGCCAAGCGGATGATGACTTCGGTCTCACGCCTGAAGGATGTGCCGCAGAGACCCCACAAGTGGGGGTCACTTAGGCATCTCTAACACGCGAAAGGACTGAAGCAATGACGCTTCCCGCAGTAGTCAGCACCGACATGCGCGGTACGCTCGACTCGGCTGTCCACGATACCCAAGCCAAGCTCGACACGTACCACGAGGTGATGGATGTCATCCCGTGCAAAGACGTACTGGACGACATCATCCGTCACGACCAGAACCTCCTCGGCCTGTGGCAGAACGGCCCCTCCGAAGCGGCTCTTGAGTACCGTTGGTACGGTGTCTCGCAGATCCCGCAGACCCTGACCGTCGTCAACAGCGCGATGACCGACGAGTCGACGACCACGTTCACGATCCACGATGAGCAGGCCAACCGCATCATCCCGCGCACCATGCTCATCGACCCGGACTACCCCGGTGAGACCTTCCAGGTCGTCACCGTCGGTGCATCCGGTTCAGGCGTCGGCGGCGCAGGGCACACCCTGGTCACCGTGGTCCGCCACATCACCGGCACGGGCGTGACCCACGCCTCGACCGGCACGTACCAGATCATGGACACGCCGTACCCGGAAGCCTCGAGCCCCGAGATCATGAGGCTCAACGAGCCGACCTGGTTCAAGAACACGTTCGAGATGTTCGAGCGTTGGCTCGAGCTGTCCCGCCACCAGGTCAAGGCGAAGGTCAAGTACGTCGATGACTACTTCGGCTGGCTGGTCGATCAGAACAGCAAGGACGTCCTCGACGAACTCGCCTACTCCTCGATCCACGGCACCTGGTGCGGTGCCGCCGGCGTCTGGAGCCTCGGTTCCAAGACCGTCGCCCGCCGTTCCAAGGGCCTGCTCGAGCAGCTCAAGGCCACCACGGACGCCGATGGTCAGACCGTCGTGCCGAACGTGGATGCCGTCGCCGCCGTGCTCGACCTCGATGTCATCGAGGACCTCTCGCGCATGGTCGACGACGCCAAGGGTCAGCTCCCCAACGGCCACGGTGTGCTGATGATGGACACCGAGCTGTACGACGCCGCGATGGACATCTGGGACGACCGGATGATCTCCATCGACCGCACCGACACCACGGTGGGTCGCAAGGTCCGCGCCATCGAGACCAAGCGTGACCACGTCCTCTCGATCATGAAGGACCGTCGTTGGCCGAAGGGGCACCTCGCCATCCTCAGCCCGTCCAACATGATCCGCAAGGCGTTCGTCGACAGCGACTGGGTCGCCGAGATGTACGCCAAGACCAGGGACTCCGAGAACTGGCGTCTCTACGGCGACTACATGTGGGTCGTGCAGAACGCACAGACCGACTTCGCCCTCAAGACCGCCATCACGGCGGAGTGACCGGAAAACATTCGGGCAGCGGGGGGGCTCCTTCGGGAGTCCCCCTAAGCTGTAACCAGAAGGAGTCATAATGGCTGATTTCGATCTCACCCTGACCCCCGTCAAGCGTGCCTCGTTCGACGCCGGTCGCAAGCTGAAGTTCTGGGACGACGCCGTGGGTACCGTCGCCGCTGTGGTCAAGGACCATGCGGGCGCCACCTACACGCAGCCGATCACGGTGCCCAGCAACGGTCACCTCAACTGCCGCTTCGACCAGTGGCCCGTCTACTACACCGACAACCGCGGCTGGACGCGGGTCAAGCGCGTCCCCGGTATGCCGGCGACCATCAGCGGGCTCTCCGCCCAGACCCACCTCGCCGACATCGGCACTGGTGGCAACCTTGTCGCGGACGGTCCCACCGACTTCGCCGATGACGGGACCGCGAAGGATCTCGACACCGACGCCAAGCGTATCGCGGCGATGAACGCGACCAACACCAAGCTCAACGCCAACTCGACCCGGACCAACGTCATCTCGGCGAAGGTCGATGCGCTGATCGCCAAGCTGGAAGCCTCTGGGGTAATCGCCTCGAGCTGAACTTAGTGGGGCGGGGGCCTCACGCGCAGGCGCCCCCGCCCTGCTGAACAAAGGAGCAGCTCGTGGCTGATGGCTTTGAGATCACCCCCGGAGTCGGGGGCACATGCGCCACTGAGGACCAGGGCGACTGGCAGTACCAGCGCATCGTCCCGTGGCGCTCGAAGTACGCTTGGACCGTCTGCCATGAGGCTGGCGCCTCCGAGGCTGAAGCTGTCCTCAAGGCGGCTCCCGGCGACGGGACGACGCTCTACATCACCGACGTCGTCTTCAACACCAGCGTCGTAGACTCCATGCAGCTCGTCGCTGGTGTCTCTGGTCCCGTCATCCTCTCACTGCCCGGTCTCTCCGCCACAGGCGGGGCCTCCATCCACTTCGGTGCCGAAGGCGCCATCCCTGTGGGGACCGACGACGACCTCCTGTTCACCAGCACAGGAGAAGGCGACAAGGCCATCACCGTCTGCGGGTTCGTGGCATGACAGCCACTTGGACCGTCGATGAGACCGCTTGGCCCGGTGGGGGCATCGCCATCGTCAAGCCCCCCGGCTACCCCGCGTTCGCCTATGGTGTTCTGAGTGACGATATCTGGGTCGGCCGAGACACTTGGGGTCTGCTCCCCGCGTCCGGGTCCGGGTATGGAGTCGGTCAGCACACAGGGAACCCAGCAATCTTCATGGTCGACCACCTTGAGGGCTACATCGGCTGCGGCACGCAGAGGAAGATCCTCCACACTCTGGACGGCTGGCAGACGATAGATGACACCATCGATGTCTCTGTCGGTGGCGTCCCACGGTCAGCTCATGTCGTCTTTGCTTTTGGGTCGACGATCTGGGCTGCCGACGTATATAACGGGCAGGTCTTGCGGTCCACCGACTACGGGGCCTCGTGGACGATGGTCTTTGAGGCCACAGATGACAACTTCACCAAGGACCTCTATGTCGAGTCCGCTTCTGAGGCATGGTTCTGCTGGAAGGAGTCGTGGGACGGGAACTACGAGTCCATTGTCCATCTGGAGCACACCGTCAACGGCGGCTCCGATTGGACGACCACAACGTGGAGCGGGGTCAACGACTTGACCTATATGGATGGCTACGGCGACCTTCTCGTCATCACCCCGTGGTGGGGCAACAACGGTAGGGGTCCAGGCTATCACTGGCATTTCAAGGTCTCGACGGATGGAGGAGCCAACTGGCTCGACCGACAACTGGAGAAGGAGATCATCACCCCCATCTGGGAGGAGCTGAACACCATCAGCGACGTCTCCGTCACCGAGACCGGAGAGATCTACTTGGCCTCGAACTACGGGTCCATCTTCAAGAGCGTGGACACGGGGCTGAACTGGGAGAGGATCTCTGGGCCGGATATCTACAACGGTATCAACAACAACTTCTACCAGATCGCTGCCGGTCACGGGATGATCGTGGCGGCGGACAACAGCCTCGTGATGTCGTATGCCGGGGAGATGTCAGACGACGAACCCAAAGTGTTCATGAACAACAACCAGCTCTGGAGCCCGCTGTGACGGTTCTTCAAACGACTGTTCAGGTTCTGAACGGCAACTAGATAGGAGCCAAGATGCCTCTTTCACACCTCTACGAAGACCTGGTGCTCGATCACATCCTCGGCACCGCCACACTCACCTTCGACGCCTCCGTGTTCCTCGCCTTGGGGTCGGACACCACCATCGACAAGAACACGTTCACCGAGATCACCACGGCGGGCACGAACGGTTATGACCGCAAGGCCATCGTCTTCAGCGCCGCCGGCACCGACGGCATAGCCGAGAACGCCGCGGGCACCATCACCTTCGGTCCCTGCGCCACGGTCAACTGGGGGACCCTGAAGAGCTTCGCCATCTTCGACACGATCACCGCCGGCGTCCGCATCATCCAGGGCCTGCTGACCGACCAGACCAAGGTCGTCAACATCGGTGACTCGGCGACCTTCGCCGCAGGTACGGTAGTCGTAACGGCTTCGTGAGGTGACATATGGCTTCTGGACTCTTTGATGCGGGCCGGGAGGCTTTCCTAAAGGGTGACCTTCAGTGGAAGACCTCAAGTTCTCATGTGTTCAAGTGCGCCCTGATCGACACGGCGGTCACTGCGCCGAACCTCGCGACGCATGACTTCTATGACGATCTCTCGACCGCTGTGGTGGGCACGCCGGTCACCTTCTTGGCGTCAAGCCTGACCAGCACCGGCGGGGTGGCCGACGGGGATGATATCGTCTTCACCTCCGTCACAGGGGCGCACGTCGAGGGCGTCATCATCTATCGTGATACTGGGACTCCAGGCACCAGCGCTCTCATTGCTTGGATCGAGTTCAATGCGATAACACCGAACGGCGGCAATATCACAGTGACGTGGCCGGCTGCTTCTCCGAAGATCTTCAAACTCTGAACAGAGAGAAGTAGTCCCCCGTGGCTGAGATTCAGTTCATAGGGGCTGCTGTTGGAACAGCAGCAGCTAACCCGACGTCTGGCCTTGCCTTTACCCTGCACGGGAGTGCTGCGGTAGGAGACCTCGCGTTTTTCGTCTGGTACTCTAGGGCCTCTACCAAGTCGTTCACTAAGCCTGCGAACGTCACCACCGTCTACGACGTCAACACCGCCAACGGTGGTCACATCTTCATCGGCTACCGCTACATCACGTCCCTGTCGGACACCTATGGGTGGACCGCCGGGTCGGTCTCGAACGGCACGACCGGCTGGTTCACGAGTACCTTCAGAAACGTAGCGACTGTCGCCCAAGGTGGGCCCTTCTATGCCAACAGCGGTTCGCCGACGAACGGGACGACAACGCAAGATCCGGATCCACCGTCCCACAGCTTCAGCTACGAATCCCACCCGTGCGTCATCGCCATCTATGGACAGATGGACGACAACAACGGCACGTACGTGGTCCCGACCGACTTTACAGATGGTGGGAACTGGTCGTCCACCCTCGGTACGGACGGCGCCAGCGGTCTCGCGTACCGACTGGCTCCACCAGATACGTTCAATGGGGACCCCACCGTCTTCGACACCGGCTCTGCGTCGAACTACTGGTATGCGTGGACCGCATCACTGTTGGGCACCGTGCAGAATGCCTGGATCGGCAGCAACTACATCACTTCGCAGGAATCGATTGGGGGACTTGTAGTAAGACGCGCCGACGGCCTCAACACTGGCGTGTTCCACCACAACCCTAGCAACTGCAACGAGGTCATGAGTAGCAACGCAGATTGGGCTACTGCTCGTGTTGGAAGCGGACTTTCAGCTGGCGATGGGAAAAGTCACCTCTACACAATATTGAGCAACAGTGGTAGCAGTTTCTCGATCTATGAGTCTTTTCTTGAGTTCGACACATCCGCTATTCCGTCAACTGCCACTGTCTACGACGGGGCGAATGTCGGGATGTGGTTGGTTGCGCAAGCAACAGGGATCGCAAACCCCGTAATCGAAATCCGGGCAAACGATTATGGAGCATCTGTAACGACAGCCGACTGGATAGCTGGTGCGAGCCTTTCGGGGAAGGCGCTATGTTCGACTATCGATACAGCTGGGATGACTCTTTCTGCACCCCCTGTGTGGAAAGCCGGGACCGCCGGAGGGAGCAACGCCGCGACAATCACCAAGAATGGCGCTTCTAGGTTCGTGGTTGTCGACAAAAACGTCACTGACAACACCTCCCCCGGTTCGGGTGTAAGCCGAGCAGTTTTTCTACGATATCAGACCATCGACCCCCAAAACATGCTCCTCTATGTCGACTGGCTGGAGGCGAACTCACCACAAACGGTAACCCCGACGGGGGTCTCGTCTGGGGAAGCGATCGGGACACCCTCACTCAGTCAGACCAACCTACTCGAGTGGGACACCCCGATCTGGGTCGAGACGCAGCCCGCAGGCGCTGTGACAGCGGAGTGGGCCCTCACGGGGATGAGTGAGAACGGCGCCGTGATGATCGCCGGCGTTTCTACCGGACGTCTCTACCTGTCGACGAACGGTGGGTCCTCATGGGCTGAGACTCAACCAGGCGGCGCTGCCGACTATGACTGGAGGGGATCCGCTCTCGACTCTGACGGGTCCGTCATCCTTGTCTCCGCTCGCGGCGGCAGACTCTGGCTGTCGATCAATAGCGGGTCTAGTTGGACACAACAAACTCCTGGTGGCGCCGTGGACCTAACGTGGGGTGCGGTAGCCTGTGATG
>Ga0315284_10014813_pt1 | contig 11097 bp, 14 predicted proteins | sample YL17G09_16_MG_FD_203696 | JGI IMG/M metagenome (GOLD analysis project Ga0315284, IMG submission 203696) | Sediment microbial communities from Yellowstone Lake, YNP, Wyoming, USA - YL17G09_16 | ecosystem: Environmental > Aquatic > Freshwater > Lake > Sediment | place: USA: Wyoming | collected...
CTCCAGCAGTTGATTGAGCCCGACAAGGACAAAGCACGACGAAGAGTGGACTATCATTTCTCTCCAACAGTGGGTTCCGACAGATGGAACAAGTTCGTCCGCAATGTCGAGTCATCAGAGTTTGTACGACAACTTGCAAGACACCCCAGCGCTGGTGACAAACTCGTCACCCACGCGCAGTCTATGCACGAATTGGTGTCCGGCGGTACTGTCGGTAAAGTCCAGAGCGCCACTACACCGGGCAAAACGTACGAGATCAAGAAAGTCCCGGGCGGCTTCGGCTGTACCTGCCCGGATTGGCGATTCGTCAGTAGCGTCAAACCCAAACATGAGTGTAAACACATCGGCGCGCACAGGGCGGGTAAAGTGAGGCCGGACTAACATGGCATTTGCAGAACAAGTATCCGCGTTCTTTGACGAGCTGAGTCACATTGTAGACCAGCAACGTCGGCTAAAGGCCGAGGGCATGGACCGCTTAAATGACAGGCCCTTCTCATCCATGTTGACGCAAGACGAAGAGCCAGTGCAACAGCTACCGGAGGCCCCGTACGAACCTGAGCCCTCGGTTGTCGTACGTACAGGGGGAGTATAGTGACGAACGGCAAACTTCATAGTTTTGTGGATGAGCTGAGCAAGATTGCGGCCGAGTCAAAGCTTGACCGCAAAGAGGCCCTACAATACGCAGCTCTTGGTGCTGCCTCTGGTCCGGCAGTGGGAGCGCTGACCAACACGATTATGCATGGCAAGCCTATGGCCAAGGGTATTCCATTCAGTCGATGGCTGCCGGCGTCCATGTTGTCGGGTGCCGTGTTCGGCGGGGGCATCCCAGTCATTCGCCATCAAATACATGAACACAATGTAAAGGCAGGACGATAATGGGTGTCAAGCGTGCATCGGGTGCCGGCCAAGATCTTCGACATCCCGTTATGGGTGGAACTAGGTTCCCCACGGAAGATAGTAAGTTGTTTGCAACCTCCCAGCTGCGGCAGGGACAAAAAGCGGTGGAAACCATGACAAGACCATCAGGCCCGTCTATCAATGCGATTGCAGCGCACTCATCATCGGCAAAAGCCGGCTCATTGCCGAAGCTTGGTTCGGCCACAGACGATCCGTTGATCGCGTATTTGCGGAAACACGCGCAGGAAAAGTACGAAGCGGCAGGACCCGTAGTGGCGGGTGACGAGCGCACGTGTGGCAAAGACTGGCCGAAGGGTAAGCGCGAATATACAACCGGCGAGTTTGAGCAGAACCGAGATGATATGCCGCGCGGCAAGGAAGAGTTCGAACTTACGTCTCAGCCGCCCATCCCCACTGACCGCATGGCAGAGGTAGGCATTGAACCCTGGCGAGTTATGCTTCGAGAAATGTTTGACACCAAGACGCCTCCCAGAGATAAGCTCTATCATAAAGATCACCCGGAATCTGTCGGGGAAGTTGATGCGCTGCTTCGTAAGTTCGAGTAACAAGTGAGCACAATTCTTGTTAGACCTGGATCTCATAGACCTCTTTGATAAAGAGGCGGCTAAAAAAGAAGACCTGGGTGAGACCAAGAAGAACGAGATTCAACTTTGGCACGACTGGAAGAAGAGTGGAGAAGACCCAGACAAGCTACGCCCGTTGCTCCACAGTTTTCGTCCGTTGATTCGTAGTCGGGCAAACGTATGGGCCAATCACGTAGACTTGCCGCCCGAGGCCATTCACGCGGAATTCAACAAGCAGTTTGTCAGCGCCCTGCGCACGTACAATCCCAATAAGGGTACGGCGCTTGGCAGTTGGGTGACCACCAAACTGCGCAAAGCTCAGCGTTGGATTACGACCTACCAGAATCCGGCACGTATTCAGGAGAAGCGTATATATCAGATTGGTTCATTCCAAACCGCCAAGGCTCAACTGGATGAACAGCTAGGCCGAGAGCCGACATCGTTTGAACTCTCCAATCATTTGGGTTGGAATGAGGCCGAGGTAAACCGTATGAGTTCAGAGCTGCGTCGTGCTCTTCCGTCTTCCGGATTCGATACAGGATTAGATCCGACTACAATCATGCCCTCGCGTGAGCTCGAGGTGTTCAATCTCATACGTTACGACCTTACGACAGAGGAGTTATCGGTATATGACGATCTGACGGGATATGGGGGAAAACCCATAATGCGTCCCGGTGAGGTGGCGAGAAAGCACGGGTACAGTCCGTCTAAGATTTCTCGGCTCAAAGGTTCAATAAGTGAAAAGCTGAAAAAGTATCTGTGATAGACCATGGCTACCAAACCACCAACCAGAGAAGACCGGGACAAGAATCTAGACGCTCTGCAGAAGGGACTAGATGAGTGGGCCGACAAAGAGATTAAGCGCCTTGATAGTGAATCAAAGTTTCTACGCTCTGTGCTCGAGGGTCGTGGGGCTACGAGTGCTGGGACAAAGAATTTGGCAAAGGCGTCGTCGGCCACAGCGATAGAGATTGACGCATTTTTGGCCAGGTAGCCTGGTGTGATGACGCATGGAACTACGAAATGCGCTTTCTTACCCGCGGGCCAATGCGCTGTTTGTGCGCAAGGTCTTGTCTGCCCAGTGTGCACCGGCGGACGCGATAGGTAACTGTGTGTGCATTACGGGTCCAGATATCGCAGGTAAGTACCAGGTGACGACGGCCAATCCAGCGGATGTCAACAAGATGCCTGCCTGGGGCGTAATCAAGAAAAAGACCAGCTCGACAGAATGCAAGGTTCAGTTTGTGGGTGAAATCAAGGGCATGTACGCACTCATGATTCCACAGGATGTCCTGTTTGTCGGGTCAGATGGAAAGCTGTCCAATATACCGCCCGCTCCTTCTGTGGGTGGTTACGCATTTGTGCAGGCGATGGGGCACGTATTGAGCGACGATGCGCTGTTATTGATGCCGACCTTCTCTTTAACCAAAAGAATAGGCTAAGTCTTTGAGCTGTTGAACACGACTGATATGCTACAAGGGAGACCAAGATGAAAAAGAAGACAAAGAAAGAGGACACCCAATTGGGAATGACGCTGACGGAAGTCGAGGCCCTTCGGTGGGGCAAGATGGATTCCGACATGCGCAATGACCTGCAGGCCCTGCGGCTGGTAGATTATGAGCTAGACTTGCTTACCCGAAACTACCTTGAGCAAAAGTTGGTTCAAGAGACAATGAAGAAGAGGCTGATTGCCTCAATCGAGTCGAGAAGGATTGAATACCAGGAACTCACCAAGAGCCTGGCAGAGAAATACAAAGTAGATCTGAAGAGAATGGTTATCGACCCAGATACAGGGAGCATTCGAGAGCTTCCCTAGCTGAAGGAGTAGGATCATGACAGAACGCAAACCATTGTTCATTGCCGGTGGTGCTGGTGAGGGCTGGCATGAGGAAATGGCGATCTCCGACAGCATTACACTTGGCGGCCTCACCATGGGTGGCGCCATCGATATGGGGACCTACGGTGTCACCAATATGGCTGACGCCGTGAATGCCACGGACGCCGTGACCAAACAGCAGCTCGACGCCGTGGCTGCCGGTATCCATTGGAAGCATCCGGTTCAAGTGCTGAACATGATCAGCAACTCCAATATGGGTGGCGCTCCTCCAGTAGGACCGGTAGCCGGGGATGCCTACGTGGTCAATAACTGGGGCGGCGGATACAACAACGGGGATATCGTTGAGTGGAGTGGGGCGTCCTGGGTAGTCGTTTCTCCAAATGTCGGTGGAGCTCCACCCAACAATACTTGGGTGCTGGTATCGGCTACCAGTGCGACAGCCCCGGCTGGAGCATTCGCCGGGCATGACAAAGAGTTTGCAACCTACAATTCCGGAACCAGCACCTGGTCATTCACAGCCCAGACCACTGGGGACGCCACGCTCGTCATAGACGTGGGTGGCCTCTACCAGGGCACCGGTTACACGTATGACGGCACCAACTGGATTGAGTTTACGGCCATCCCATCCATTGTTGCGGGCGCAGGTCTTGGTAGTAGTGGAAACACCATCTTCGTGAAGGACGGCGATGGCATCAAGATTGACACCGATTATGTGGCCGTTGACCTAAGTGCGACGGACCCCGGCCTCGAGCTGATTGGTACGACTCCGGATAAGACCCTGCAGGCCAAGGTAGACGGTGCACACGGGATCATCCGTGGCACATCCGGTCTCGAGATCGAGATTGATGACACACCGGATACCCTGGATGTCGATGCGGATGGCCTGAAGGTTGTCGGGCTTCCTTCTCTGTTCAAGGTCAACGACGACCCGGTCGGCGTGACAGTTACGGCTGACAACTTTGACACCCTCACCAATGGTGGGGACGCTACGTTACTGCATACCCATGCGGGCGCAGGAACGGTGAGAATCAGTCCTCCGGCAGCCGAGGCCATTTTGAAGTCTGATCCGGTTTACTGGTCGGCCACTAATGACCGTGTGGGCAAGGGCCGGGCCGATACGGATACCAAGTCCAGAATCATTGGTGTGGCAGAAGCGGCGCAGCCAACGACGGGCAATCCGGTACCAATCGTTTGTCACGGTCCAATCTTGGGTGCCATCAGTTTGGCCATCGCCGGTACCCCCTACTATCTGCAGGCTACTGGAGGAATAGGTACGGCTGTGCCGGGAGCCAGCAAGCGTTTGGTTCTGTGTGGCTACGCAATGAACGCCTCTGACCTTTGGGTACACACGATTGATTATGGTAAAAAGGCTGCGTAGGTGACCGGTGGCTGATCGCGTAAAACCACTCAAGATAGAGTCTCCGGATAGCGGTGGGGTGGAGACCGATCTCTTCCCCACCTCCGTGGACAAGAATGAGGACTATCTTGATTGCGCGGGCATAACCATCCAGGATTCACTCAGTAACGATGAAGCGGTAAAGGTCTACCGTGCACCCTCGGGAGACATGATGTTCCGCGACCTCATGGTGCCGGGCCTGGAGCACACCCTGACCGAGCTGTATCTGAGTGGCTCAGCCGTCGTGGTAGAAGTGCTGTTCATCAATTCTCTGGTCCTGATGATCAACCATATGAAACACAAGCACCCGCTGGTCCAAGTGCTCATAGGCGCCATTACGGCTTGGAATCAGGGTGGCTGGCAGAATGTCTTGTGGAATGGCGACACTTCCGGCTACATTCGTCTGCCGGATGACCAATATGTGACAACCCACGAGTCTGAGGATGCGTTCTGGGTAGAGTTCGCATCTCCGCAGACTGGAATGGTGATTTACTTCTAATGAGCGGGCTATTGGCCATACAGAGCGTCGGGGGTGTAGCCCCGAACTTCGTACTCAACGTATCGTCATCTATTGGCGTTGTATCTGGTGACCATGTTGTGGCCCCATTGTCTGGCAATACCACGCACGGCAGCGTCTACCGGGTGATGTCGGTACCGGACATCAATACCATCAACGTACGGGACGATCTTGTACCAGGAGGCGGAATCTACGGAGCTCCGACATCCGGTAGGTCAGCCTACTGGACACCCACTACAGGCGGAATGTCGACCGACAAGTACAATGGCACACCGTTCTGGGGCGACATTACGGAGCGAGACCTACTGTTGCTGGAGGGCGGCCTAGATAGCTCAAGCAAATCTGGTCGTCTGATACCCAGCGCATTCAGTGGCAATCCCAAGAAGGCGACAGTGTCGTTTGTTGTTCCGTATCCCACGGGCGCTCAATATGGTGTTAGACTGTCGGTTTCTACATCAGGCAATCACGCATTTGTGGCTACCTACGAGGACAACGACGAGGACGGATTTGTAGTGAACTTGGGAACTAACGTGCTTTCAAACCTTGTTGAGGTCTCGTGGGAGACCGAACTGTTGAGTGAATAGGAGCTAGTCATGGCACTGCATTATGATGGCATTCTCTACGACGAACTTACGGCCGACCCAGAAAGTCCGTCAAATGGACAGCGTTGGTACAACAGCACGGACAAGCAGTGCAAGGTTCGTATTAATGGCGTAACCGAGGTCCTGGCCCTTCAGAAGGACCTGCAGGCCCACCTGGACGACGACGACAATCCACACGGCACAACCCTGGAACAAGCCAGGACGGCAGGCAATGAGTTGGCCGGTGACATTGACATGGGTGGTAATCAAATCACCGATCTTGGTGATCCTGCAATAGGCTCTGATGCCACCAACATGGACTGGGTCAAGGCCCATGTGGACTCCAAGTTGCAAGGACTCGATTGGCAGAACTCCGTCATCCGGATGGACCTTACTTCTCCGCCACCAACGCCAGCACAGGGTGACCGTTACATCATCGCCAGTCCGGCAACCGGCCTATGGGCTGGTAAAGAGAACCAGATTGCCCAGTGGAGTGGGACGGCCTGGATCTACACGGTTCCCAACAAAGGATACGCGCTCACCAACGAGTCCAATGACATCCAGTACAACTACAACGGGTCTGCCTGGGTGAACATCGGTGGGTCCGTGCCCAAAGGTACACCCGTTGAAATCACTGACTCAACCAACGCCCAAGGCGACGGTCTGGCGTTTGCGGTCAACAACCACCAGCATGCGCACGGTAGTCGTGGCGGCGGCAGCCTGCACTCACTGACCAGTGCCGCTGGTGCCGGCTTTATGCCTCAGTCCAACAGAGCTGCCACGGCAGCCCCAACGGTCAACGACGATAACACGGATGGTTATGCCGTGGGCTCACACTGGATTGATGTGTCGGCCGACCGTGAATACACGTGCTTGGATGCCTCGACTGGCGCAGCCGTGTGGAAGGAAACCACAACGGGTTCCGGCGCAGGTTGCCTTGCCCACAAGTCCGGAACAGTTCTGGCAGCATCCTTCTCAGTTTCTGGTGGAGTCCATAAGGCAACCGTCACGTTCAGTACCGAGTTTGCGGACGCGAACTATAGCGTGGCGTTGACAGACGTTACGACCAGTGGCGCCTCATTCAAACCCTCGGTGGACAATACAACGCCGAAGGCGAAAGGTTCATTTATCATCACGCTCAACTCCGGAAACAAGAACAACCTCGTGGCAGTTGATTGGGTCGCCATGAAACACGGTGAGTCCAGCTTCTAAGGGTCAAGATGGCACAGAATTTTGACAAGTTAAATCTGGACGTCCTGGAGACGGACCCAGTAACTCCGCCTGCCGGGCAACTCTGGTATTCGACTGCCGATGGTCTTGGTCCTAGGGCTACCCAAGCTGTCGCGGGAGCCATGTGCAAGGAGGACAAGCTAAAGCTCGACAATATGTCGGCCAACGGCTCGGGAGATGATTGGTGTACAGGTCTTCTTGTTGAGGCACAACCTTCTCCTGACCAGACGGTGAAGTACGCGGCTGGAACATACATGGTCAATGGAGTGCTCTACTCCATTGCCGCGCCTGGGAACTACAACTTACAAAACGGCTACGGCGGGGTAAACCACTACACGGCTTTGTCAGCCGATCAACGCGCTCTTGTTCTTATCTACGTCGATGCTGCGCAGGTGATCAAGAGTGTGGCGGGTGCTGCATCGTCAGGCGTAACGCCACCAATGCCCACCATTCCAAATGATGTGGTATGCCTGGCGTTTGTTCTTATTGCCAAGGCACATAACGGAGCAGTCAAGAATATCACACCGTCCAACCTTACGGATGTACGTGTTGCCAGACGCGCTCTGTATGACGAAGCCGCCAAAGTCAGAGCAAACGATACTACGTCCGGATTCCTGCGCGACAAATTGACCGACAACGGCAATGTCCATTTCACGGTAGAGAATCCAGACGCGGCCGAGACATTGAAGGCCGATGTGCAGTTCGGCACTAGTTCAACTACCGCATGTGTTGGTAACGATTCTCGACTGAGTGACGGTAGGACCGACAGTAATGCTTTGCACAAGGCAACTTCGGCCGAAATCTCTGCCATGACTGAAAAGGTCACGCCAGTAGCCGCCGATGTAATAGTTATAGAAGATTCAGCGGCGAGTTTCGCTAAAAAGAAGGTTCAATTAGGAAGTTTTCCAACTGGAACAGATGTCAACGCGATCCATAAGGCCACGTCTGGTGAAATCTCGGCCATGACCGAGAAGACTACGCCGGTTAGCGCAGATCTTCTTGTAATCGAGGATAGCGCGGCGACTAATGCCAAAAAGAAGATTCAGATAGGAAATCTTCCTGCGGGATCTGCTCCGGGGTCAGCGGGAGATATGCCATACAAGGCGACCAGCGGAGGCGGTTTTGCGGCAGAGGCCCAGGGCCCAAAGTGGGATGAAACCAAACATGCGATGACAATTGGCCCCAATGGGGCCAGCCTTTCCAATAATCCTTTCTCCTCAAATGGCAATGTCAACTCCTGGGTACAGTCTAACGTCCAGAACCTAAGTAATGGTGCTACGGCATCCAGCGACCTCGTTGCCACTATGGACAATGGCAATGATAATAGCGGATACACCGATTTTGGAATCAATGGTTCTGGGAATACCGACTCGTCTTGGGGGACTTTCAGTAATCCGGGAGATGGCTACCTGTATTGCTGCGGCGGCTCATTAGCAATCGGAACCGATACTGCGAAAGACTTGTTTTTCTTTACCGGGGGTACTTTAGACGCGAATGTGCGCGCTCGATTAACTGCACTTGGAAGTCTGGTCATGGGTACGGCCGCATTGGCCACCAATGCTACGGCTGGGTTTATTTATGTTGCTGGTTCTGCCGGTGTGCCTGTCGGCACACCAACAGCGTTTACCGGCCGAGTACCCATTACCGTAGATACGACAAACAATCGAGTTTATTTCTACACGAATGGGGCATGGCGAGTAGTTGGAGATGAATCCCAAAGTAACAAGGGACAAGCCAGCGGGTACGCTTCTCTGAATGCCTCGACCAAGGTTGTCGAGAACCCTGCCAACGCCACCGCCACCGCCACCGCCAACAAGATCCCAATTGCCGACGCAAACGGAAAACTGGATAGTTGGATCACAGGGGGCGGGACATCAAACGCACAGAAGACCGAATCGTTTCCTATTACGCAGGGAACGTACATGCAATGGCAGACCAGTGCCGGTGCATATGAACGAGTACGTCCGCACATTTTTCGCGGTAGCAACGTGATGGGGACACCTTCAGCCATCAAAGTGTTGGCCTGGGTGGACTCTGGTTGTACGTGTGCGATTCGGGTACAGGACATCACAAACAACAAGACGATCTGCTCAAACGAAAGCATTACGGGAACTAGCGAGGCGATTGGTAGTCTGGGAGCGATATCGAACGTACCGACCGGCGAAGCTCTGTGGGAAGTTCAGATTTACCGCAAGGTGGGCAGCGGCGGAAGTAAAGTCTACTGCTCACTTTGGGAGATCCAATACTAAGAGGCGACTATGGACAATCACGCGAAATATAGATTGTGGTGCGAGACTGAGGAAGCCTACGTGTATGAATGGTCCGAAACTATTCCTACGAAGTGTCCGAACAACACCGCCCACACCATCGACGAAGATCAAACAGCAATTGTTGAATCGTGCAGTTGCCAAGAAGTAACATTATCCTCACCGTCAACCTCTGACGGTACTCCTGTATTTCTTCCCTGTCTGTTTCCATCCGGTGTTTACCTATACGTGACCGGAGCCGGTGACGGAGAAGCAGTTCGTGGTGCGGGAACAAAGTTGCTATTCAAATGTGATACCGTTGGTGATACCGTCAAGTATGTAAACTTCTTGGATGCCTGCTATGAAGCCGACGCCATTGTACAATTCACAGGAGCCGACATCAAAGACGACGAGAGTGATGGCGACTACTTGTTGGTCGAGGTCATTGCTCCCGCAACCGTGGTGACTCCCAATGGCGGGAATATAGGAAATTGCAACGTAGTGAACCATGTGATCGTTCCTGCGGCGGGTAACGGTGCTTACGACGTAGTTTTGGCCAACGCGGTTCCTGTTCCGGTTGAGAACCCAGATGACCCCAACGGCTACTGGGATTTGTCAGTCGTGATGGTGGGCAAGGGTACAATCACGCCAAATTTGGCAGGCATGGGCAGGTATCATTTGTTGGACATTGATGTGCCACTCATACGGCACGGAAATCAGTGTTGGATGCTGGGTTCCAACAATATCGTCATTTCTATGCCCGCCATAGAAGCAAAAACCATTCTTCCGCAGTGGCGAGGCAAATTTACAGTTCACAACTACGGACATTCGGGATTGAAGGTTACGGTAACTTTGAAACTCGCGAGAGCTAAGACAATATGAAGTGGCTCATCGACCTAATGCATACAAACAAGATTCGATTCATTTTCAAGCATCCAGCGGGAGCCAGCAAGCGGTTACTACTGATGCTGGAAATCTTCAGATAATGGCCAAACCCATAGACACACGAGTCTGTTTTCATTGTCGCGTGACGCAAAAGGAGAACGCGCCAACAATACTGACTTGTGAGGTCTGTGGTAGACAATGCTGTACGCACCATTGCACAGACAAACGAGAGGGCAGCAACTTGTGTACCTGTCACACCTGTTACTTGCATAGAAAAGGTAGTGCAAAATGAAGTGGCTAATCGGCAAGACTGGGTATTCGTTCTTCGACGTGTGGTCACTCCCGCACCTGGGATTCTGGATCTTCATCGGTTCTTCCCTGTGGGCCGTGGGCGCGAATCGTTGGTGGGCATTGCTTGGCTGCGTGATTGCCGCGTATGCTTGGGAAGCCTTCGAGCACTTTATTGCGTTCAAACGCTGGCCGGATAAGTGGAAGACACCAGAGAGCTGGTGGAACAGTTTAATCTCGGACCCGTTGACCACCGTAATAGGCGTCCTGGGAATCTATTGGCTCCTCGACAAGTTTGCGAGGTAAGAGGTTGCTCTATGTTGGGTTCAACCGTAGTCGGAATAGGAAATAGCTGTATGAAACTGACAACCAATTTCCCCTCTGAGGTTCACGCTGTCACCTATGTGAAGAACAGCCACTACCTAGAGTTGGAGGACGACGACGGTCACCGTACCAAGCTGGACGCATCGGGGGTGGTTCGTTACGTGTGTGAGAAGTGTGGGTTCATTTTCCTGGCCTTCGAGAATCACGGTGACCTGGCCTGCCCTGATTGTGGTGAACTTGGTGTCGCGAAGCCTACGTGGGTGAAGCCCCAGATCTCATTTATTCCTGAGCAAGAAACCCCGTTCATGGCCC
>Ga0315284_10014814_pt1 | contig 11097 bp, 10 predicted proteins | sample YL17G09_16_MG_FD_203696 | JGI IMG/M metagenome (GOLD analysis project Ga0315284, IMG submission 203696) | Sediment microbial communities from Yellowstone Lake, YNP, Wyoming, USA - YL17G09_16 | ecosystem: Environmental > Aquatic > Freshwater > Lake > Sediment | place: USA: Wyoming | collected...
CCAAGATCAAGCTCCGCGCTATCCTGTTACAAAAGCTAAACCTCAGACCACCTGAAAGGCTTGCACCGAAATACAACACTTCGGGGCTTGAGATGATACTCAAAATGTAGTGCCGACTTCTTATCCCTTTCTGCATTTTTGAAAGAGATTCAACATTTCTTTCTTACAACTGTCGAACTTGGGCTAACATTGAAGGGTCGGACTCTGCCACGACCTTACCAGTTGTATTTGATCGCTTGCCAGTTGGCTTCCCCCTCCAGGCGCAGCAAAAGTCCAAAACGAATCCGACGGGCTCCCTGTCCGACCAAGATCGCGCGAATCCACATCTTCATGTTCGAACCACCCGCGAGAACCGCACCGCGCAGGCGTGGTACTGTATCTGTTCGATGGTGTAGTGAGCTTCTCCACACGGCGCTTGATGCACAGCGCGGGTGTGTTCTAGATAAGAAGGATTTCGCAATCCAGAAGAAAAAACCGTATCTTTCATTGGCATGTCACCGGATCCGATACTGGCCCTCCGCATCTCATAGTAGATCATAAGGTACTCACCATATCTATAGCCCATGAACATTCTCGTACTCAACTGTGGCTCATCATCCGTCAAGTTTCAAATCATCCACACGGATCTTGAGTTGATAGAAAAAAACGAAGACAAACTGTTGGCCAGCGGCACGATCGAGCGGGTCGGCAGTCAGTCGCTCATCTCTCTGAAAGCAGCCGGTCAGCCCAAAATCAAACAGGCGTTGCCGCTGCGGGACCACCGCGCCGCGCTCGACCACATCCTGCGCTGGATCATCTCTCCCGAATCGAAGATCGACTGCGTCAAATCGCTTGCCGACATCCACGCAGTCGGACACCGCGTCGTCCACGGAGCGGAGAAGTTCAAGAAGTCCGTCCGCATCGACGATGACGTGATCGATCAAATCGAAGATTGCATAGAGCTGGCACCACTACACAATCCGGCCAATCTCAAAGGCATCGCAGCAGCGCGCGAGCTGCTCGGGCCGGGCGTTCCGCAAGTGGCCGTCTTCGACACCGCCTTCCATTCCACGATGCCCGCAACGTCATATCTCTACGCTATCCCTTACCAGATGTATAGGCGCCACCGTGTCCGGCGATACGGATTCCATGGCACGTCGCATCGCTACGTTGCATATCGGTACAGACAGCTACTGGGGATGAAGCGAGAAGAGATCAACATCATCACGCTTCATCTCGGCAACGGCTGCTCGGCCTGCGCGATCAAGCGGGGTGAGTCGTTTGATACATCTATGGGCCTCACGCCCCTCGAAGGTCTTGTGATGGGTACCCGGGGAGGAGACATGGATCCATCGATCATCGAATTCATTCACCACAAGGAGGGAATGTCGATTCCAGACATCGACACGATGCTGAACAAGCAAGCGGGCCTGCTCGGCATCTCAGGCCTGACAAACGACATGAGAGAGCTGCTCGACGAGGAGAAAGAGCATCAAGACCGGCGCGCTAAGCTTGCAATCGACATTTTCTGCATCAGAGTCAAGAAGTATCTCGGAGCTTACCTTGCGGAACTTGGCGGCGCCGAGGCCGTCGTCTTCACCGGAGGGATCGGCGAGAACAGCGCAATGATCCGCGAACGAATATGCGGCCGCATGGAATGGTTTGGACTGCAGCTCGACAAGAAAAAGAACGCGGCAACTGTAAATGGAAAAGAAGGCGAGATTTCAACGGCAGATGCTCGATTGAAGGCATACGTGATTCCGACGAACGAGGAGCTGCTGATCGCGCGCGATACGTTCCGTACCGTCAAGAATCTGCCGCGGCGCTGGTAGGTCGACCAGACTGGTCGACCTACATGTCAACGAGTTTTCTCAGGGCGGCTACTTCTTTCGCCGTGACGTATCGCCACTGGCCGCGGCGAAGTCCGGCTGCGGTGATGTCGCCGTAGGCGACGCGGTCGAGCTTCTTCACGTCGTAGCCCAGGCGTTCGAACATCCTGCGCACCTGGCGATTCCGGCCTTCGTGAATCGAAATCCCTACGACTTTGTTGCGGCCTCCGGGAATGAGAACGACTTCGCTTGCATCGGTCAAGCCGTCCTCAAGCTCGACGCCCCTTTTGAGATCTGAAATGTGCTCATGAGTGATCTGTTTGTCGAGCGTGACCTTGTATGCCTTCTTCACGCCGTGCCGTGGATGCATGAGTTGATTCGCAAGCTCACCATCATTCGTCAACAACAGCACACCGGTCGTGTTCCGGTCGAGCCTGCCAACGGGAAACACTCGCTGCCGCACGCGAACATATTCCATGACAGTCGAACGACCCCGTTCGTCATCTGTCGTCGTGATGCAATCCTTCGGCTTGTTGAGAACGATGTAGAGAGGCGCATCAAGTAGGGCAACTTGCTTCCCGTCCACAAAGACTTTGTCGCGCTCGGGTCGAATCTTGATGCCAAGGTCGGTCACGACTTGCCCATTGACCTCCACCCTTCCTTCCTCGATCAATACATCGGCTTTGCGTCGGGACGCAACTCCGGCAGAAGCGAGGAATTTGTTCAGCCGAACCAGCCCAGGGCCCTCCCGCTCATTCATTAGACCTGCCCGCCATCTTTTTCGCCGTCTGAGGAAGCATCTTCATGAGGGGGGATTTCAAGGAGGGTGCCGTTCTCTCCGACGACGGTTCTGCTGGTTGCTTCTTCGATCTCTTCTTCACTCTTGCCCATCCGCCGCATCAACTCTTTTTCCATTTCGAAGCCGCCCTCCTGAAGAATTTCATCGATCTCGCGTGGCTTTGGAAGCTCGGCCAGATCGTTGATGCCGAAGTGCTTGAGAAAATCTTGCGTCGTTCCGTACAGCAGCGGCCGACCGGGCGTCGCGGCGCGTCCGACGATTGTGATCAGTCCTCGCTCAAGGAGTGATCCGATCACATAGTCGGCGCTGACTCCACGGATGGCCTCGATTTCCGGCTTCGTCACCGGCTGCTTATAGGCAATCACCGCCAGCGTTTCAAGCGCTGAGCGCGAAAGCCGTCGCTTCGCGCGCGCCTTGTACATCTTGCCGAGCCAGTCGGCAAACTCAGGCATAGTCGCATGTTGGAATCCGCCGGCCACTTGCACGATTCGAAACGCTCTGTTCGTTTGGGCGTACTCAGCGTTAAACTCCCGAATGATGCTTAGGATCTCATCTTCCGTGATTCGCATCCTAACCTCGGAGCTTTCGGCCGATGTAATCACCGCCACGAGCTGCTTCAGCGTAATCGGCTCATCGGAGCCAAATACCAGCGCCTCGACAACCCTCCGCTTGTCACGCGATGTTTCGTTCACATGCTCACCTTCCATCGTTCACAAAGCCTCTTGCGGAATCTTGTACACAACGAAGTCGTCGTTCTCTTCCATCGGGCGGATGCCGAGGACACGATTCTTGATCAGCTCAAGGAGCGCAATCACCGTCACTATGATGCGCAGCTTTTCGGTCATATGCGACACGAGCTGCAGAAAGGTTCCTTCCTTTCGCGTTCGGAAGAAATCGATGAGATAGCTGATCTGTTCATCGATCGTCACGTTCGTCAGCTCAATGTCGTGATAGACGCGCTTGGGCAAGCGCTCCATCACTTTCTTGAATACGGAGATTAGGTTGAAAAGCGTGACGTTCTTCAACCCTTCCTCTTGATCTTCCAGACTGATGTGTTTCGGGTCGTGATGGAAACCCGAACGATAGAAGACCTTTCGTTGTTCGACCTCGAGGAACTCGAGGCTCCCTGCGGCCTCCTTGAATCGCTTGTACTCCAGCAGGCGCCTAACCAACTCGGCGCGCGGGTCCTCTTCCTCTTCTCCTTCCTCGACAGGCAGCAGCATTCTCACTTTGATCTGCATCAGCGTTGCCGCTATCACGATGAACTCGCCAGCCACATCCAAGTCGAGCGTCTGCATATAGTGCAGATACTCGAGGAAGTCTTTCGTGATCTTCGAGATCGGAATGTCGCGAATGTCCAGCTCGTCCCGCTTGATGAAAAACAGCAGCAGGTCGAGCGGACCTTCGAACGATTCTAACTTAACCCGATACATGAGCAGAGCAAAAACAAACGCAAAAAGTAAAGGCGATCAACCGAGCGACATGGCTTTGCGGACTTCCTTCATCGTGTGCTCAGCAACCGCACGTGCTCGTACCTCACCCTCGTGCAGGATGTCCGTGACCTGTTTCCGGTGCGACTCGTAGTGCGTACGCTTTTCTCTGAATGGTGCGAGGTACTCGACGATATAGTTCGCGCACCTCGTCTTGCATTCGACGCATGTCAGCGCACCGCTGCGACAGCCGGATGAAATCTCTTGTACCTCCTTCGGGTTGAATTTCTGATGATACGTGAAGACGAGGCAGATCTCCGGTCGACCCGGATCGCCGCGCCGGACCTTGAGCGGGTCGGTGACGGCTTTGCTCATCTTCTTGCGAATCGCTTCCGGCGAATCGGACAACAGTATCGTGTTGCCCGCCGACTTGCTCATTTTCGCATCGCCGTCCAGACCGGGCAGCCGAGCAAACTTCGTGAGCTTCGGCTCGGGCTGAGGAAACACTTCCCCGTACTGCGTGTTGAAACGACGAGCGATCTCCCGCGTGATCTCGACGTGCGGAACCTGGTCATCACCCACCGGGACGACTTCGCCTTTGTACAAAAGGATATCGGCAGCCTGCAGCACAGGGTAGCCGAGGTGTCCATACGAAATGTTTTCGATGTTCAGGTCGCGAACCTGTTCCTTAACGGTGGGGTTGCGCTCGAGCCGCGCCGCGGTGATGAGCATGGAAAAGACCAAATGAAGCTCCGTGTGCTCTTTGATCTGCGACTGCCGAAACATCGGACTCTTCGACGGATCGAGGCCTGCTGAGAGCCAATCGATCAGCATCTCGATGGAGTTCTCGTAGATCGGAGAGGAATCAAGATTAGTGGTGAGCGCGTGGTAGTCGGCGATGAGATGGAAGTTTTCGTATTCGCCCTGGAGTGCAACCCAGTTCTCGAGTGCGCCGACGAGGTGTCCAAGGTGCAGTTTGCCGGTGGGGCGCATGCCGCTCAGGATGCGCTTCTTCTTCGTCATTCAGAAAGATCCTTGTGGGCTGAACATTGTCTCAACTTTCAAACGGTGTCAGCGGCTGCCCGTGCCGATGATCAATTCATGAACAGATACGGCTTCCAGCGCTCATCAATATTGCCTACGAAGTGGCGGATAAACATGACGTGGTTAGGCCGTAGGGTCGGGCGTTGGAGTCTCATGTTCACCTCCTCGGGCGTGCGATCACCCTTTCGGTTGTTGCATACGACGCACGCGGTAACAAGATTCTCCCAACTATCGTCGCCGCCGCGCGCCTTTGGAACGACGTGGTCAAGCGTCAGCGCATTGTCGCCGCGGCCGCAGTATTGGCAGCGATGGCTGTCTCTCCGCAGAATATTTTTCCGGGAAAGGATGATCTTTTTGTAAGGGACGCGAATGAAGATAGATAGGCGGACTACGCTCGGAAAGGGCATGCTCATCGACACCGAACGGATTCGCTTTCCGTCCAACGCCTCGATCAGCTGAGCCTTTCCGAGGAAGAGGAGAACAATGGCCTTCTTGACGTTGCATACGCTCAGCGGCTCGTAGTTCTGGTTCAGAAGGAGAACCTTGCTGTTCAGCTTGCCATTACCGTTTACATAAAAAGAACTGAAGACGACATCTCCTTTGTGCTTGAACTTGCCTTTTTATCAACTCTTGAAAATATACCACAAACCGCGACTTTTGTCAAGTGGGCGAGGGAAAGAACAAGGCCGCATCCTGCCGACTGCGGCCTTGTTCAATCCATCAATGCGCAGACTGCTTTGGTATCTGAACAGCAACGAAGCTCGTCGTCCCGCCGCTGCGCGATACTCTGAGAAGTATCGAATCGCCAGCTTTGTGGCCCTCGACGATTCGCTGGAGATCCTTTGCTGAGGAGATATCCTTTCGGTCGGCCTCAAGAATCACGTCGTTTTCTGCGATGCCGCGATTCGCGGCCTCACTGAGCGGCTTCACTTTGGTCACGAACACTCCTTTGTCGAGGTCAAGATCCATTCTTTGTTCCGAGGAGAGACTGCGAACGGTAAAACCAAGCTTGTCAAAGGTGACGGATTTCGGGGTCTCTTCGCTTCTCGTCTCTCGACCCTCGTTCTCTTCGGAAGCCCGCGTCGCCAGCGCCTCTTCCTTTCGTGCCCGCAGCGTCACCTTCTTGTCGAGTTTCGTTCCGTCTCTGAAGATTGTCAGCGTCACCACGTCGCCCGGATGTCTGCGGGCAATCAGCGACTGCAGTTCGTTCGCAGCATTGACGGCCTTACCGTCAACGGAGAGGATCACGTCTCCTTCCTTGATTCCGGCTTCACGAGCAGCGCCGTCCTTCACGACATCCTGTACGATAACACCTTCTGCTTTTTCCAGGCCAATCGCTTTGGCCATCGTTTCATCTATCGTTTGAATCTGGACACCGATGTAGCCGCGCCGAATCTTGCCATAGCGAATGAGATCCTCAGTGACCGCCTTTGAAAGATTCACCGGAATGGCGAACCCGTATCCCTGGTAACGCGCGTTAGTCGTCGCAATGGCCGTATTGATTCCAACGACTTCACCGTTGAGATTGACCAGCGGTCCTCCGCTGTTTCCCGGATTGATGGCGGCATCTGTTTGGATGAAGTTCTCGATCCCGTACGAATCGCGGATCACTCCGATTCCGCTACGACCAATTGCGCTGACGATGCCAGCTGTGACGGTTGAATTGAGTCCAAGCGGATTCCCAACAGCCACGACCCACTCACCGACCTGCAACTCGTCCGAATTGCCCAGCGCAGCAGTTGGAAGAGCGCTCCCATCGATTTTGATGACACCGAGATCCGTCGATGGATCAGTCCCGATCACTTTTGCCTTGAAGCGGCGCTTGTCGTCGAGCACAACTTCGATCCCGTCTTCGTCGGCACCGTCAACGACGTGATTGTTGGTGAGTATGTAGCCGTCGGGATTCACAATGACTCCCGAGCCGGCTCCCATCTGAGGCATTGGTTCAGGAAACTTGAAGTCGGGCCCGAAGAACTGGAAGAAATCGTGAAACTCATCCGACGGCGCCTTCGACTTCGATTTCACGTTGATGCTGACAACTGTAGGTGTTACGGCCTTTGACACCTCGATGAACGCCTTGCTGGCTTCCTTTGCATCGAAGCTCTGGCTCTTCAGTTGACTGGGCGCACCAAGCTTCACCTGCGTGTCGCCGGCGAAGCCGAGATCGACGCTGCCCCTGAAGCTCGACACCAGAATCGCACCGAATACGATTCCGATCGTAATCAAGAACACTGCCGCCAAAACTGATCGTTTGGACATGCTGATGATATCCTCCTTAGTTATGACTCATATTCGTTGTATTCAACTCTCGGGATACCCTTTTGTTCCACAGCACTCATCCTGCCGTGGAAAGCATTCGCGAGAAAACCCTTTCAGTCTTGAGACCATGCAGTCCTTCCACATGGAACCTCAAGTATCCCAACATCAGGCCTGCTATCTCCGATCGCTGCACCCGCGGCACATCTAGCTCGCACGCACGACCGATCGGTGTCACTCTTGCTAGTTGCTGCAGGAAGTGGAGCGATACTGCCTTCACCTTGACCTTGAGACCCGGGACTGTCGAGCATTTGCTGCACAAAGGGCCACCCTTGGCGAAGTGAAACGGCACACCGATTCCTTCTCTTGGGTCACAATCGATGCGTGCGCCGCAACTAGAGCAATTGCCGAATTTCGGCGCGAATCCGAGAATCCGCGCCAGCCGGATTTCAAAAGCAGGTAACAAGTTCCCGGCGTTTTTAGTTGCAGCGTTTGCCGAGCCTAGCACCTCCACGACAAGTTTGAACAGTTCCTCATTTTCTTCTTCGCCGTGGCTTACCTTGTCGACCAGCTCAACGGTCGAAAGTGCCACAGCCATCTTCTCCACATCCTCAGCAAGTCTGTGCCACGATTGCACAACATCGCACTGAGAGATGACTTGGATATCGCGCACATCCTTCTTGTATAGAACGAGACAAACGAGCGTCGCCGGCTCCAGTGCCGCTCCGAACTTGTTCTTCGGATGGCAGGCACCTTTCGCTATACCCTTAAGTTTTCCGAAATCGCGCGTGTAGAACGTGACGATCTTGCTAGTCTCACGATACTTGAGCGACCTCAGAACAACGGCTTCCGTCTTAACGATGCTGCTCACGATGTTCGCGCACTACCTTTTTCAAGCCGCCTCTTCAACTCGATGAGCGTCGTTGCGAACGGATTGCGGAAGACCCCAAGCTCCGTGATGATGGCCGAAATCATTTCGGGAGGCGTGGCGTCGAAAGCAGGCGCGAAAGCTTCTGCACCCTCGGGAGCGATCCGCCTGCCGAATATCTCGACAACTTCGTCGGTGTCGCGCACCTCTATCGGGATTTTCATTTCCGAGTCGATGGAGAAATCGATCGTCGAGCTGGGCGCCGCAACGTAGAACGGAAGTCCATGCTTCTCAGCGATGACAGCAAGGTTGTAGGTTCCGATTTTGTTCGCCACTCCGCCATTCGCTGCAATCCGGTCGGCACCGACGATGACCGCATCGATCTTTCCTTGCCTCATGAGCGAGGCGGCTGTCGAATCGGTGATAAGTGTGGCGGGGACGCTCGCCTTCATCAACTCCCACATTGTAAGGCGCGCACCCTGCAGCGCCGGCCGGGTCTCGTCGACGTACACCCGTTCTATCTTGCCCTGGCTCGATGCGGTCATGATGACACTCAGTGCGGTGCCGCTGCCGCCTGTGGCGAGTGCGCCCGTGTTACAATGCGTTAGAATTCTCGCGCCTTTGTCGAATAGACTCGCGCCATGCTCACCGATTCTAGTACACATCTGTTCATCTTCGCGGTGGATTGCGATCGCTTCGTCTCGAAGTGCTGCAGAGATTGAGGTACACGATTCGGAGAGGTGGTTTTTTGCGACATTCTCCATTCTATCCAGTGCCCAAAAAAGATTGAAGGCCGTTGGCCGCGAGCCGCGCAGAAGAGCTATCGAGCGAGAAAGTCCGTTCAGGAAAGAGTCTTTGGGGACGGTTTCGAGCTTGCGGCTGGCAAGTACAACCGCATAGGCTCCGGCGATGCCGATCAGAGGCGCACCACGAATGGCAAGCGAGCGGATAGCATCAACGACGACGACCGAATCGTCCGTTTCGACGACGATTTCTTCGTGTGGAAGTCGGGTTTGATCGATGAAGCGTACGCGACCGTCGACGAACTCAATCGACTTCATAGGCAATCATCGCAACTCTCGACCTGCGAGAACGTCTTCATCAAACCGCGACAGATCGCGGAATTCTCGGACGCGGTCCCGAATTTCGAGGTAGGATAGATCGCGCAGGCGTTCGACACTGAACTTCTCGACGCAGAACGAAGCCAGTGCACTGCCGTATATGACGGCGCGCTTGTAGTTGTCTTCCGACAGGTCGTCCGTTTTCGCGAGCCATCCGATGAACCCCCCGGCAAACGCATCACCGGCCCCCGTCGGATCGTTTATGTTCTCCATCGGATACGCCGGCGCTGCGAAGACCGTCCGATCCGTCACCAGCAGTGCGCCGTGCTCACCCTTCTTGATGATGACCGCCTTGGGTCCCATTGCCATGATTTTCCTCGCGCCTCGGATGAGATTCGGCTCGCCGGAGAGCAACCGAGTTTCGGAGTCGTTGATGATCAGAACATCGATGTGCTTCAATGTGTTCTTAAGCTCACTCGTTCTCCGCTCGATCCAGAAATTCATCGTGTCGCCAACGACGAGGCGCGGGCGATCAAGCTGCTTCAGCACGTTCTGTTGCAGTATCGGATCGATGTTGCCCAAACACACGTATGTACTTTTCTTGAATCCGACCGGTACTACGGGATTGAAATGTTCGAAGACGTTAAGTTCGGTGAAGGTCGTGTCGCGGACGTTTAGGTCGTAATGGTAGCGCCCTCCCCAGCGGAAAGTGCGGCCATCCGGAACTACTTGCAGCCCTTCGAGGTCGATTTCCCTACGCTCAAGAAAATCTATGTGCGCCTTCGGGAAATCGCTCCCAACCACACCGACCAGACGCACCGGCACAACGAAGTAGCTTGCCGCCACGGAGATGAACACCGCCGATCCGCCGAGAGCTTCACTTGCCTTTCCAAAGGGGGTTTCCACAGTATCGAGGGCCAGCGAACCGATGACGAGCAGACTCACAGACTTTCCTTTCAGGACGACCAGAGAGAGATTGGATGCAGACCAAGTGGGATTTGCGGGAGAGATTATACAAAAACTCAGAGTGAGATGCAATCGAACCGACAGTCAAACCTGGATCATCTCAATCGTGAGGTTGCGACCTCGCTACGGATTGGCAGAAACGTCAAGCTATCAGCATGAAACGACGGTAGGCAGAGAATGAAAACGGCTGCCTTAGGCTGGCGCACCATCCAAGGACAACGAATTCGCAAATGGGCAATCAGCGACACACGGGGAGTGTGACTTCGCAACACATGCTAAAATCCCTGAAATACGGGCAAAGAAGACCTGAAAAATTGGAAGGCAAGCCCTTGAAACGTGTATGGGGCTCGGTATGAGCTACTGCAGGCTGGAGTGAACAGGTAGGCTGTGTTTCGTAGCAGTCAACCGCCGCAGCCTCTCAACGCTGGGGATTTCTCATTCTGGCTTTTCCGGCTACAGCAGCCACTTGATCGCTATGAAGCCAAGTATGAACAGTGCAACGAAAGCCAGTGAGAGTTTGTCGAAATACTTGTCGATGAACTTCTTGATGCCGACTCCGAAGAAAAACAACAATGCTCCGACCAGAAAAAAGCGGCTCGATCGCCCGATCAGAGAACCGATCGTGAGCGTCCAGAGATCGATGGTTTGATTGAAACCGGCAGCGATAGTGAAGATTTTGTAAGGGATTGGCGTAAAGCCGGCAACGAACAGGGCAAGCATGCCATGCTCGCGATACTTGAGAAGAACAGCCTCGAACTGACTCAGCACCCCGTAGAAATTCAAGATAGGTTTTCCGACAGCCTCGAATGCGGCATATCCTATTGCGTACCCAAGGTACGCGCCGACCACAGAGCCGGCCGTGCAG
>Ga0315284_10014816_pt1 | contig 11096 bp, 10 predicted proteins | sample YL17G09_16_MG_FD_203696 | JGI IMG/M metagenome (GOLD analysis project Ga0315284, IMG submission 203696) | Sediment microbial communities from Yellowstone Lake, YNP, Wyoming, USA - YL17G09_16 | ecosystem: Environmental > Aquatic > Freshwater > Lake > Sediment | place: USA: Wyoming | collected...
CACCCAGGCGCCCGGGTACTACCACGGCGACTTCAATTACGACGGCGTCTGCAACGCCGATGATTACTTCCTGATCGATTCGGCCTACCTCGCCCAAGGCCAACCGCTGAGTATGCGAGCCGGCGGCGACCCGTCGGCCAAGACCGGCCAGAGGACCGCTCTGCTCGACAGCCTCCCCGGCCTCACCATCGACCTCCGCGAGCACACCACCGGCTCCAAACAGGTGCAGATCACCTCCGTCGGCCAGGTCATCTACATCGACGTCTTCGCCACCGTCCGCGGCGTCAACGCCGAGCAGTATCAGGCGCTGGACATCGTCGAGGGCAGCTTCCTGGCCAGTTCCACGGGTCAGCCGGTGGTGACGGGCCTTCTGCGGGCGTATGTGGCCAGTGACTTCCAACTTCAGAGCTACAGCAACGGCACGCCACAAGATCTGAATAGCGACGGGCAGAACGACGTCGGCGGGACGGACCCCGACAGCGCGGCCGGGTACTTCATCGCCCGTTCTGGCGGGGCGATCGCGGCCGAGGCGGGCGTCGAATACACCTGGCTGATCGGCACCGTGAAATTCCGCGTAAATCAGATCGCGCCGGGCGGCCAGGTGGAGATCAATTTCGCGAAGCGCGGCGATCTGGCCGAGTCGATGCTGTGGTATGAGGACGGCGATCCCGTGAACCTGAGCAAGAATGGGACAAGCGAGGATTTCCACATCGGCTCGCCAGTGGTGCTGACGTATCCGTGATTCCAGAGCATTGGCCTGCATGGCTAATCGGGAAGGTCGCGTACGCGCCGGCGGCGATCGACGCTGGTGGAATCGATCCGCACCGGCGCGTGGGTGAAGGTGTAATGAGCGGGAATGGCACGGGCGTGGGCAACTCCTGGGGCGGAGAGGCCAGCGCGGGGCGGGGCAATGCGCCCCGGCTTTTGGGGCGTCTGTGGTAGGATGGAGTGCATGATCCGCCGTCGATGGTGCGCGTGCTGCGTCAGGACGCTCATATGGGTGAGCGTGTGTTTTCGGTCGGCGGTCCCGGCGGGCGCGGTTGTGGAACCGAAGACGCAGCCGGCGATCGACGAGGCGGTGGCGCTGGTGAAGCGAGGGGTGCGTTTCGAGGAAGGGTTGGGGGTGGCGGTGGATCAGGCGGAAGCGGCCCGCTGCTACCGCAAAGCGGCCGACCTTGGCAACACCCAAGGCATGGTTCGTCTGGGGCTGCTGTACGTTTTCGGGAAGGGTGTGCGGCAGGACAACGCGGAGGCGGCGGCCTGGTTCCAGAAGGCGATCGACAAAGGCGACCGTGGTGGGTACGTCGGCCTGGGCTATTTGTACCGCGGGGGTGACGATGAACAAGCGGTGGGGTGGTATCGCAAGGCAGCCGAGCTCGGCGATGCGGACGGGATGGTGTGCCTTGCGGAGATGATCCGTTACGGGAAAGGAGTGGGGAAGAACACTGGGGAGGAGATGAAGTGGCTGCGAAAGGCGATCGACGCGGGCTCGACACATGCGATGGTGCTTCTGGGCACGGCGTACGTGTACGGGCGTGGCCACGTCGAGCGGAATACGGGATTGGGCCTTTCACTGCTGCGTAACGCCGCCGATCTGGGCGATGTCAGCGCCATGTTGAACCTCGGCCACCTCTACGAGTTGAAGGAAGGGACGGGAATCGCCCAGGACTACTCCGAGGCTCTGAAGTGGTATTGGAAAGCGGCCGATCTGGGCGCTGCGTTGGCGATGACGAAGCTGGGCATCCTGCACCTGGAAGGGCGCGGGATTGACCGTGACAGCGAGGAGGCGCTGAAGTGGTTCAACAAGGCCGCCGACCTCGATTACGCGCTGGCGATGGCGTACCTGGGGATCATGTACCGGGATGGTGTGGGGGTGGAGAAGGATCTGAGCAAGGCGGCGGGCTACCTCCGCGAGGCCGCCGGTCGCGACTGTCTTTGGGCGAAGGACGAGCTTGCCAAGATGGGGCAGACGCCGTAAACCTCAGCATCATGCCACGATTCACCCTTAAGATCGTACTGCCCGGATGGCTCCTGGCCTGCACGGTTGTGTGGGGCGCCGAGCTTGGGGCCGATGCGACGATCTGGCCCAACAGGTTCAGCTCGCGGAATTCGGACGCGTGGCTGGTCGCGAACCACGACCGTATCCGCAAGATGGAGCCTCGGGTGCTGGTGCTGAACTTCGCGAACGACGTGGACATGGGCGGCGTGCAGGCGCGCACGGAGAAGCTGATCAAGGCTCTGGCCGAAGCGACGCGGCACCACGGCTACGAAGACGCCAAATCGCCTGCTTTTCTGGAATATCAGGTGGTGAAGTACGTCGACATGCGCGACCATCCGATTCCGGCGGATCGCGCGCACAATTCGAGTTCGCTGTTCCCGAAGAAGCCCAACGGGCCGAAGGACTTCAACTGCGACTATTCGGCATTCTACTCGGACGATTTTGCCCGCCGCTACGGACTGGCCGATCCGAAGGACAAGTCGCGCTTTCTCAACCTGCACGAGCTGATCAACGCCGGGGTCGTTCACGAGTTGTGGTTCTACGCCATTCATTCTGACGAAGGTTGGCCGGCTTTTGAGGTGATCGAGCTGAAGCAGTACTACGACGAGAACTGCCGGCCGATTGCCGACAGACACGGCCCGGCGGGGAACGGGCACTCGGAAAGCTTCCCGTGGTCGGGGCGATCCTTCCGGATGGCGTTTTTCAACCCGCACCGCGGGATCGGCTGCGCGATGGAGAATTTCGGGCACGGCCTGGAGGGCATGGCCAACCACAACTCAATCGCGTACTACAAGAAGTACTTTGACGAGTTCGCCGAGCTGGACATCGACAAGCGATTCAAGCTGCCCTTCAGATCGCTGTACGCGATCGGGGGCAAGGACAAGGTGGAATACCCTGGGCCGACGATCATGAAGGTCACGCGTCAGGGCAAGACGCACACGGTCGACCCGTACGTGGCGATCGGGGGCAACGTGCACTTTCCGCCGGGGGGTCGAGAGCACTACGACCTTTCGAGCCCGTTTACGGTCAAGAGCACGATCGAGAACTACCGGCGGCGGAACGGGCCGGACGGAAAGGACATCGTGCTTGACTTCGACAAGTCGAAGTTCGGGCGTTACGCGGATTTTGCGCCGGACTGCATGGGCTCGTGGATGGTTTTCTGGCGGCAGTGCATGCCGGGGCTAGACAACAAATCGCTGGACGACATGGGCAGGCCCATGAAGAACTGGTGGGTGTTCCTGTTCTACTGATCGCCGCCCCGCGCGCCGTTTTTCGCGTGCATTGGTGCAACAATGCCGTATACTGATGCCATGTGAGTGAGCCGGTCGCATTGTGGGCAAGCATCTGTAACAGGAGACGCCATGAACACTCGCCATCTCAACGCAGCCAACGGTCCGATGATCGAATCCCTCGAGGACCGGACGTTCCTCAGCGCCGGGCCGCTGGCCGAGGCGCCGGGGGTTCTGGCCGCGCCTCTGGCCGCGCAGTTCGCCCCCGCCAAGCCCCTCGCCGCGGCCGCCTCCTATAACCTCATGGACCTCAACGGCTTCAACCGCCGGGGCGCCTTGTGGACCTACAACGCCACGTACAAGACCGTCGGAAGCGACGGCAAACATTCCGGCTCGGGATCCGGCGTCACCAGTGTCAGCAAGAAAACCGCCAGGTACGACAACCGCCTGTGCAACGTCGTCAACGCAACCGCCGGCGAGAACAAGGCCACGATCGCCTGGTACTCCGACCGCACCGGCACCAGCATCATGGCCGTCGCCATGAAAGCCGGCCTCGGCACGATCACCCTCCGCCTCCATGACACGCGGGTCGCCCCGTCGGTGATGACCATCGGCAAGACCTACTCCGACACCGGGAGCTTTGACGGCACGTTCAGCGTCTCCGACGGGGGCATCACGGCCACCGGCACCATCAACGGCAGCGCCCAGGCCTCCAGCACACTCGTCGGCACACAGCAGATCCGAGTCCCCGCCGGGCGATTCAGCGCCGTCAAGGGCACGTACACCGTCCAGATGTCCGGCAGGATGACCCTTCGCTACGAGGGCAAGACCTACAACGCGCAGTTCTCTGCGACCGTTGGCCAGGCCTTCTGGGCCGTCCCCGGCACAGGCGTGGTCAAGGGCATCTCCACTCAGACCACCAAAATCACCGTCCCCAACGAAGGCTCCGAAACCGTGACGGGGACCGCCACCTGCGAGTTGACCTCGTACAAGTAATCACTCGCCGACGGTCCTGCCGAGCATCGCAACACGGGCCGACGCAGGCCGCGTGCGCGCATCCGTGGTTCTGCGTCTGCCGCCCCTTACGCCCATCGCATCGATGGTATACTCCCCCCCTCCATGGCCCCGCTGCTCCTGTCAACCTCGTCTCTCGGCGTATCGCTCTCCCTCACCACCGCCGCGTTCTGGGCGTTCTCGCCGCTCTGCTGGGCGAGCGCGGGCCGACGCATCGGCTCGTATCCGGTCATCACGCTGCGCTCACTGTTGGCCACCGTTTTACTGCTGGCGCTGCTCCCGGTCTACTGGCTGTTGACGGGCACGACCATCACCGCCCCCTCGCTGGACCAGACGTTCTGGCTCATCATCTCGTCGCTCACGGGCATGATCGTCGGCGACATTCTGCTGTTCGAGGCTCTGGTGCGCATCGGGCCGCGGCGCGGCACGCAGATCCTCACGCTGGCTCCGGTGGCCTCGGTGGTTCTGGCGTGGCTGTATCTGGGCGAGAGACTGAGCATCACACCGCTCGTGGGGATCGGGCTCACTCTTGGGGCGACGTTGTACGCGGTGGTTGCGACGCCGGACGCAGCCGAATCGAGCCAGCGCAGCGACCCTGGTCGGCTCTCGGCCGGGGGGATCATGATGGCGGCCATCGGCGCCATGCTGGTGGGCGTTGGGGCGGTAACGACGCGGCAGGCTTTCCGATCGGGCCCGCCTCTGGACGCCGTGGTTGCCGCCACAGTTCGCGTGGGCACGTCCGCGGTTTTCCTGGGCATTGTTCCGCTGGTTCGCGGGCATGGCGTGCGGTTGGTCTCGCACCTTCGAGACGGTTTTGTACTTTCGCGAGTGATCGCCGGCACGTTGGCGGGCCCTGTGGCCGGCATGCTGTGCTATGTTCTGGCGTTGAAACACCTGGAGGCGGGCCTGGTCAGCACGCTGGTGGCGCTTTCGCCTCTGTTCATTCTTCCGATGATCGTGTGGCGGTACGGCGTCCGCATCCGGCTGGGCATCATCGTGGCCACGCTGGCCGCCTGCGCGGGGGTGGCGATGATATGCCTGCACTGACCGCGCCCAGAGGGCAGAGAGCGCGGGGTCGCGCCGCGGGCTGCCTGTCATCCATGAACAAAGGGCGCCGTCTCACCTATCCCACCATTTTCATGGCCACCTCAGCGACTCTCTTGCCCAGGTTTTTCGCGGTCTGCATGCCAAACTCATCCTTGGTGATGTCGTCTTTCCAGTTGTTCCAGAGGATGGCGCCGCGGTGCTGCGTTGGGCGGGCATCGCCCACGACGACCATTTCCTGGGCCATCAGGATGGCCTGCAACGAGGCGATGGTTAATTCCTGCCCGCCATTGCGGCCGGCCCCGACGGCGAGGCAACCTGCGACCCTGTTGCTCATGACATTGTCTTTACGGAACGCCATCCAGCGATCGAGGAAGGCTTTGCAGAGGGCGCTCATCTGCCCGAAATAGACGGGCGTTCCGATGATGATGCCGGCGACCTTGGGGTCTTTGAGTTTTTCGGCCAGCGCGGGGAAATCATCGCGTTCACCCTCGGCGAGTTTCACGCCCGCGGCTACCTCGCCGGGTATCTTCATCCCGCCGAGATCGATGAGTTCCACCTCCACATTGGGCCCGACGGCCTTGGCCGCCTCGAGGCACGCATTCACGGCCGTGGCCGTTGTCATGCCTTTCCGGGGGCTGCAACTGACGCCGATGATTTTGACGGTTTTGGGTTCCGCCGCCTGCGCCGTTGCGCCGATCATTCCGACGGCCGCCGCGCTCGCCGCGCCCACAAATGCCCGCCGTGTCCAGTCGCTCGCCATGATAGACCTCCTGCCGGTTATCGAATCCCATGTGACCCCCACGCTGCCGCCATCCTACCGATCCACACCTCCGCCACCAAGCAACGAGGGACAAGTGACAGGCGCCACTCCCTCTCTGCCCTCTCCGCGCCTAACATTCCACATGCCCACCAAGCTGCTCTCTACGATTCAGCTCATACTGGCGGTTCTTTTCTGCGAGTTCGCCGGGGTCCTCGGCGCTGTGCTGACCGCAACAGGGCAATCCCCCTGGTATCAGAATCTTCACAAGCCCCCGTTCAACCCGCCGCCGTGGGTCTTCGGCCCCGTCTGGACGGCTCTTTACGCGCTGATGGGTGTTGCGCTTTACCTCATCTGGGAGCGTCGCGGCAGTTCCGCCGCGGGCCCGATGGCCCTGGCGCTGTTCTTCCTTCAACTCCTGCTGAATGCCGCGTGGACGCCCGTTTTTTTCGGCCTGCACGCGTTGAGGCTCTCTGTAGCGGTGATACTCGTCCTGTGGGTGGCGATCGTCGCCACGATCGTCGCGTTCCGGCGCATTTCACCCGTCGCCGCCGGGCTTCTGATCCCCTATCTGCTCTGGGTCACGTTCGCGAGCGTGCTCAACGTCTCCATTCTCATCCTGAATTTCTGACTCGCCTGCCCCGGTGTTCGGTATAATGCTTCTTGCCGTAGCGTTGTCCTGGGCTGGCAAGGAGGTGGTCATGCGGATCAACCGTTCCTGGTCTTATCTGGCGTGTTTCGTAGTATGGCTGTTCATCCTCATGGTGCCTCGTCTGGCGCCAGCGCAGATCTCCGGCGGGACATACATGATCGCCGGCGTCTACGTCGACACCGACGGCACCCTGCGTCTGCGTCAGAAGGACGCGGCGGACGAATTGAACAAGATACGCGTTCGCGCCAGGACCACGCAGCCGGCTGGCAACGACAACCTGCGTTTCGTGTCGCTCCCGAAGCTTTTCGCGGAGGCTCGCGCGCTCATCCAGGCCGGTAAGGAACTCCCGCCGGAGATCAGGTATCTCTCCGGCCTGACGCAGGTCCGGTACGTTCTCGTTTACCCGCAGGAGAAGGACCTCGTGATCGCGGGCCCGGCGGAGCCGATCGACTCGCCGGCCAGTCCGCAACCCAAGGGCAGGTTCACCGGCCGACCGGTTCTGCAGTTGGATGATCTTGTGGTGGCGTTGCGTATGGCGGCGGATCAGGCGGGGCCGCAGCCTTTCGGCTGTTCGATCGACCCCCCGGCCAATTCCGTGGAGACGGGGCAGGAGGTCCTCAAGCAATACGGCTCGCGCTCGCGCAAGGAGCTGGCCGACGCCCTCGTTCAAGCGATTGGCCCGCAGCAAGTCCGATTCTTCGGCGTGCCGGCCGACACGCGGGTGGCGTTCGTGTGCGTCGCGGCCGACTACCAGCTCAAGCGCTACTCCATCGGGCTGGATGCGATCCCCGTGGCGGGCATCGGCCACTCGATCGACAGCTCGCGGCCTGCGGGCAATCGCTTCTGGTTTGAGACTCTGTACGAACCACTGCTGGTTTCGCGGGACGGCAACGCGTTTGAGATACGCGGCCAGCGGCTGCAGCTCAGGGCGGGGGATCTTCCCTTCGAGGAAAGCGATGCCACACCGAAGGCCAAGGCGTTCGCCAGGCTGTTCACGGCGAAGATGCCCGCGTTGGCCGCGGCGGTCCCGCTTTTCGCCGACCTGCAGAACCTGGCCGATCTTTCGCTGCTGGCGGGCCTCATCCGCCGCGACAAGCTCGACCAGCGCATGGGCTGGGACCTCGCGTGGGTCCGATCGGCCGATGCCTACCGGGTGAAGGCGGTCCCGGCGCCGCGTGCCACGGACACGCTGGTGAACTTCACGAGCGGGAGCCTGGCCGCCGGCGGGGTCGGCATCGCGGTCGAGCGTTGGCTTGCGCCGTCCGCGCGCGAGATCGACGGGAAGGACACGCTGGCCGCCGTCAAAGAGAAGCGGCCCGGGTAGTCTGGGAAGAAGCGGGCAAGAGACCGCCGCATCCCCCTTACTTTTCCAGCCTTTGAATTTCCCGCCCCATGGCGAGGTCGTTAGCGGCGGCGTATTTCTTGCCCAGGTCCATCACTAGGTAGCTCTTCTCCCCGCCTTCCGACCCATAGCTTGTGGCGAGGATGAGTTGGTGCTCGGCATAGACTCCCACGCCGTTGTGCACCCATGCTGGGGGCAGGGCGCCCAGCGGGGTATGCCCCGAGATCAACACCCCCGACCCCTCCATCATTTTCAGGAACGCCGCCAGGTCCTCGCCGGTGTATCCGTTTTCGAGCACAAGTTCGGCCGGCCTGTTCCACACAAGCTCGTCGGCCACCTTGGCTTGGCGCTGGGCGATCTCCTTGGGGCTTTTGATCTTGCTCGAGGGGCTGGCATGCACGGCCACGACGCCGTTCTTCGCCAGCACCGCCAGGGGCCACCCTTTCAGGTACGCACACTGTTCGTCGGTGATCCTTTCGAGGAAGTTGAACTGCTGGAAGAATTCACCGTTCTTGCTCTGGTACAACGCCTGAACCAGCAGATTGCGGTTTTGGGGGTTCAGGCCAAACTGGGTCTTCAGGGCCTCGTAGATTCTGACGACTTCGAGCTCGTGGTTTCCCTGGATGACGATCAGGCGTTTGCCGTTCTCGCCGAGGGTCGCATGGATTTCCCGAAGCTTATCGACGATCCGCGAATCCCCGTCCTTTTCCGCCTGCGCGTCATTGGCCTTCTGATCCACCGCATCGCCCAGGATCAGGCCGTAGGTGTCCTGTTCGTTTTTGAGCCGCTGCACGATGTTCGTCCGGGTGAGCCACTTCTGGAAATCGGCATGTCGGGTGTGGAAATCCGAGGCCACGTAGAGTTGGCCTCTGGCGGGCATGACGACGAGCCCGTCGTCGATCTGGAGCTTTCCGGTATCCTCGGCCGCCAGTGCGCGCGCCAGCCGCGACGAAAGCAGCGCGGAGGCGCCCAGAGCCGAGGCTCCAGCCAGCAAAGCACGCCTTGATATCTCTCGCTCGGACATCATCCGCCCGGTTGGAGGACAATTCGATCGTATAAGAGACCTCTTCCTCCGGCAACAATCGCCCCACTTGCTCTGGCCGACCGGCCCCGTACGATGGCTCGGATCCGCCTGGTCGCCTGGGCGACGCAGCGGGCCGCACAACCGCACAGGAGCCGCTCATGCCCGCAAACAACCCAACCTCGCGTCGCACCTTCGTGACCGGCGTTTTGGCCGCCTGTGCCGCTCCTTCGCTTCCCAGGGGCGTTTTCGCAGCCGCGGACGAGGGCGCGGCGGACAGGAAGCTCGACTTTCCGCTGGTTGATCTCCACGTACATCTAGACAACAGTACCATCGAAAAGGTTGTTCCCCTGTCCACGGAGCGTGGGGTGAAGTTCGGCATCGTCGAGCACGCCGGCACCAAGGAGAACAAGTATCCGGTCGTTCTCAGCAGTGACGATGAGCTCAAGGCCTACATGAAGATGCTCGACGGGAAAGGCGTCTACAAGGGCATCCAGGCCGAGTGGACCGACTGGATGAAGTGTTTTTCCCGCGAGACCCTTGCCCAGCTTGACTATATCCTCACCGACACGATGACCTTCCCCGGCAAAGATGGGCAGCGCGTGAAGCTGTGGGAGCCCAACGTCGAGCAGCGCGTTGACATGTCCGACAAGCAACGATTCATGGACCGCTACGTTGATTGGCACGTCGAGATCATCACCACCCAGCCGATTGACCTGCTTGCCAATGTCTCCTGGCTGCCGGCGCCTCTGGCCAACGACTACGACACGTTCTGGTCGGATCAGCGGATGAGGAAGGTTCTCGATGCCGCGATCACGCATCGCGTGGCCATTGAGATCAGTTCCAGCTTCAAGCTTCCCAAGCCGAAGTTCCTGAAGGCCGCCAAAGAAGCGAGCGTCAAGTTTGCCTTGGGCTCGAACGGCCGCTACCCCAACATGGGCCTTCTGGACTTCAGCATCGCCACCGCGAGGGAGCTGGGCCTGAAGCAATCGGACATGTTCACCCCCGCGGCCGACGGCCAGAAAGCCGCGCAACGATACTCTCCGCGGCGAGGCTGACGTTGGATGGGGGCGAACGGCGAAGATCGATCATTTCAGGACGACGCGGAAGGTGGCCGGCCCAGCCAGCGACCCTGTGGTGGTGCCGCTGGCAACTTTGCCGTCGAGGCCCAGGCGGCCGGAGCCCGTGCCGGAATCGCGTCCATAGGAATTTCGCCCGGAAAAGGTGAGGGTGAACGACCCGTTGCTCTGCAGGACGAGGTTGTAGGTGTAGAGAGCGCGTTTATCGTCAGGCGAGGTGGCTCGGGCAGTGTATCGTCCGCCCTGCTTCACACGCGTGATCCGGAAGACGAGACGTGCCGATTCCCGCTCGCCGTCCACATACCACCGGCTCGTGCCCTGGAACACATCGCCCACGCGGGGCATTCTTCGGACCTTGCGGGCGGCTGCACGTACGGCCGGCGCCGGGGTGCTGTCCTGCACGGCCAGGGGCGAGGCCAAGCACTCGCCGGGTCCCTCGACGCCAATCGTTGCCGACAGGAACATCCGCTGTTCGAGACTCTCGATAAGTGCGCGTTTCATGGTTTCTCCTCAGACGGGCTGTGCTATCCGACATATCCCCGATGACCACAGGCGGAGCGCCGCTCCGCCTCGGTCTATGAGCCAACATACATCCTTCTCGCATCACATTCAACGGTTTTCTTCTGAATTCTTAGCTCGACTTCTGCCGATTTTGCGAGGCTATCCGACGGCGGCGAGCCGATCCAGCACGAACGTCCCGAATCGGCCGGGGAGTCTTGAAACGACATCGTCGCCCATGGCCTGTTTCAAAACCGCCTGCTGCCACGGAGCCGTCGAACGGCCGAAGAAAGCAGAGGAGTCCAAGGCAAATGGATTATGACCCGAATGCCATTTCCTTAACCCATAAATGGCTGATTTTAATTCATTTGTGATATTTGCGCAAGATGTGACCTCCTGTCATAATGGTGTTTGCTATAGACACCAACCAACAGGAGGCCACGGATGGCCAGTATCTC
>Ga0315284_10014817_pt1 | contig 11096 bp, 8 predicted proteins | sample YL17G09_16_MG_FD_203696 | JGI IMG/M metagenome (GOLD analysis project Ga0315284, IMG submission 203696) | Sediment microbial communities from Yellowstone Lake, YNP, Wyoming, USA - YL17G09_16 | ecosystem: Environmental > Aquatic > Freshwater > Lake > Sediment | place: USA: Wyoming | collected...
GCAGATACGGTAGCAGGCGTTAACACGAAAGTTCCAATGTCGTAAAGTCCAGTTGCGCCGCCATTTTCGTAGCCAACTACTTCTACAATATCAGCTCCAAGAGCTTGCGCTTTCTGGGCGTAACGTACGCCCGCACACTTATGAATCCATGTAATGTCGTGTTCTTTAAAAAGCGGGATATATTCGTCCGGAGCTTGATGCCCCGATGTCTCTATTATCTTAACGCCTTCGTCAATCATTAATTTAACTAAATCAATTTGTTTTACCGGCATTAACATCGGAAACAAGTTTACATTAACTGCGAAAGGTTTGTCTGTGAGCGAAAAGAGCTGTTTTAGAGCTTCTCGTAACGGCTCTGGTTTTCTATACATTACTGACGCCAAAATACCTAACGCTCCGGCGTTTGAACATTCTGCTACGAATTTTGGTTTCGTAATATTCATCATATTGCCACAAAAAATAGGGTATTTAATACCCAACATTTCCGTTATTTGCGTTTTAAACATAATTATATGTCTCTAACATTTTTTTTTAATTTTGATAAAATCTATAAATTCTTTTTTAACGAAATCTAAATTATAAACGTATAATAATTAAAATTTAAAAAATTATATAAAAATAATTCTTAATAATCAAATGAAAGAGATTTCTTCAGAAGAATATTTTAAAAAAGTATTAGGTTCTTGGATTGGACGAATTGCGGGAGATTTCGTTGGCGCTCCAATAGAATTTAAACCAATTTCTCAAGTAGAAGAAAAGTACGGCGAAATTGCGTATTTTCCCGAACCAATTGACTTGAATTACGTGAACGACGACGAAATGTACGAAATTTGCGCTCTAATAGCTCTTGAAAATAAAGGACCAAGCGTGAGTTCAAAAGACATCGCTCAAGAATGGGTGAATCGACTGTATAAGTTTAATTTTACGGCTGAAAAAGTAGCTTTAAAAAATTTAAGATCGGGAGTTTGGCCTCCAGAGTCAGGAATTCGTAATAACGAGTATTTTGATGCAATAGGAGCACAAATGAGAGCAGACATTTGGGGTCAGGTAACTCCGGGATGTCCAAAACTTGCTAAATATTACGCCGAACTGGACGGATGCATTTCACACGCGGGAATTGGAATCGAAGGCGAAGTTTTCATCGCTATCTTAACCTCTCAAGCTTTTTTTGAACTCGATATTCGCGAAAATATCAAAATGGCGCTCTCTTATGTACCTTCTCAAAGCAATAGTCTATATACTTGTATGGTTAAGAAGGCAATAGACGTTCATAACCAATTTCCAGACGATTCTCGAAAAGCTCGGACCGAAATTATAACCTTCTGGAACAAAATTAAGGAAAAGGAATTAATTAAAAATGTTTCTAAATCTAATAGAAAAAGGTTAAACTTTCTTACCCACGCCATTTCTGATGTTCACGTATTACCTAATATTGGTATAATAATATTATCTCTTTTGTACGGAGCAGAAGACAAAGAAGATCAACTCGGTAAATCCATATGTACAGCAGCAATGATGGGACTCGATACGGATTGCAATTGCGGTAATATTGGTGCAATCATTGGAGCTCAGCTGGGAACAGAACAAATCCCTTCTAAATGGAAAGATCCTTTAAAAAATACTTTTTCTACTTACGTGAAAGATTACGAGAAATGGGAAATAACAAATTTAGCTAAAAGAATTACAAATGTAGGACGACAAATTATCACCCAGAAGTGTAAAGAACGCGTAAAAATCGTTTAAATCGATTAAAATATTTAGAAAAATACGTTTTACTCTCGTTTTAATTTATCAATATTAACTTCCAAAATTTTTTCTAAAGCGTCTTGAAATATGACAGTTCCCATTTGTTTGTAGCCTTCTACCGAAAAATGCAATCCATCGTAGATTGCACGTTCGCTTTTTAAATTTCCGTTTTTATCCATCATTCCACTATATAAATCTGCGAATAAAATCGAATTTTTGTTGAAAAATTCCACTAATAACTTGTTCAGTTCGACTTTTTTTCTATTATAAGAGGGGCTTGATGTTTCCGTTACTATTGGAGGAATGGTTGCTCCAATCGATGTTATATCAAATTCCCTAGAAATTTCGTGCAATTCTTTAATGTTGGAAAAGATTTCCTCAATTGGGATCCCCCATCCTAAATCGTTGGTCCCTTCGATAATTATGGTATAGTTAGGCTTTGGTTTAGTCTTTAATATTTCGTAATTAACCCTTCTTAACAACTCGCCCGTTAATTCGCCGGGAATCCCTCTGTTTACGAATAATAAATTATGGATCGTGTTATCGTCTAAACGACCCATCTTTTTTTCTAACGATTCCAAACAAAGCAACTTTAACCAATATTCGTATTGAGATTGTTTGTTTCCGTATCCTTCAGAAATTCCGTCGTTGGAAGGATCGTAACCGGGAAAACCTGCCGTTAACGAATCGCCTAAACATAAAAAAATCGTATTAATTCACTTCACTCAATATTTAATAATTTTTTAACATCTTTAGACGTAATTTCTGATAAGTCTTTTACTATTAGATCGGCGTTAAAAAGCTCTTTTTCAGGATGCGTTGTTGTAAGCGCTATACATTTCATTCCAGCTCTTTTTGCAGATTCGATTCCAACGGGAGCGTCTTCAATTACAACGCACTGACTCTGTTTTACTTTTACCCTTTTAGCTGCTTCTAGAAAAACGTCCGGTTCTGGTTTTCCTCTCTTTATTTCTGCGGCAGTTATTACTGCATTAAAATATTTTTTAATTTTTAGACTCGTTAATAATAATTCAACGTTTTCGCTTGGACCACTGGATCCTACGGCCAATTTAAATTTTAAATTGTATAGTTCTTTGATTAATTCGATAACTCCGGGTAACGGCTTCAATTGATCTTTTACCATGTCTCTATAATATTTTTCTTTAAGATTTGCCAATTTCTCTATTGTTATTTCGTTAACATTGGGTCCCATCAATTTTTTTATAATTTCTGGCGATTGCTGACCAAAAATTTGTTCAAAGAACTCTTTTGTAAACTCTACGCCGATTTCGCTAGTCATTTTAACCCAACTTTCGAAATGAACTGGTCCGGTATCTGCTAAAACGCCATCCATGTCAAATATTACAGCGTATTGGTTAAACATGCGTTATGCCGCGAAATTTTATATTATATAAATAATAGCGAAAACGATTATTTTAATTATTTTTATTATTAAAAGATCAATTAACTGAGGAACATGAACAATGAAGATTTTAATTGATACTTTTTGTTTTTTACAGTTATTTTAAAATCATTAAAATCGGCTGGATAGATTATTAACTGGCGCTAAAATACCATTCATATCAAAATATAACAGCGTATTGGTTAAACATCCGTTTTTCAAAGAAATTTAGTATTATATGAACAACAACGAACACAATTTTTTTAATTATTTTTTACATCGTTTATGCGTAAATTTTAACTATAATTTAGATTTATAATCAATTGAGAAGGAAAATTCGATCGCCTTCTCGTAATTTAAATCCCCGTAAACAAATAAAAACTCGATAACAAAAAAATTTCGATAAATTTTTAATAAAATAAATCTAAATATAAAATAAATAAGAATATTTAAGGTCCTGTTGTCAAGCTTGGATATGGCACCGGCTTGCGGACAAATTCTTGAAAGAATATGGCAATTAGCCGGATAGCGTGGGTTCAAATCCCACCAGGGCCGCGTTTTTTATAAAATTTTAATTTTTTTAGTTAATTGCGTTTTAATTTCGGATTTAAGGTTTAAAAAAAATTTTTACTAATTTCTCAAGTTATATAATTTAATATTTCTGAAATATTGCTTATCTCTATTAAGTTGGACATAGTTATTTCCTTTTCGTAAGGAAATTTATATGTTCTTTTAAACAAGATTGGTTTTAATCCCGCTTTATATCCTCCAACAACATCCGCGTATTCGTCGCCACAGATTACGCAAGAATTTGCTTCGTTTTCCAATCCTAGTTTCTTTAGCGTAAAACTAAATATGTCAGGATGCGGTTTTCTTTTTCCAAACTTAGCAGACGTAACAATAGTATCGAAAAACTCTAATAAATCGTGCTTTTGAAGCAAGTTTTTAATGGTTTGGTGATGTGGATGGTTCGATAAAACCGCTATTTTAACGTCTTTTAATTCAGAAATTTTTTTTAGGGTGTCTTTCGTTTCTTTAAAAGGAATCCACTCGTTTTCTTCGATAGAATGATACAATGTGGCAATTTCTTTTAATAAATTGTCGTTAACGCCTTCTATACTGTTAATTATTTTTTTTTCAACCATTGAGTCTAACACGCTTTTAAATATGTACGTTGTCGGATATTCTATTTTTGATTTTAAGCTTTCTTTAAAGCAAAACTCTCTTTTTTTCTTAAAAAATTCAATAAATTCTTTAATTACCGTCTCGTCTTGTCTTAAAACTTCCAAATTTTTTAAGCGATCGATTGATTTAACTAAACCTTGTTTGTAGCACTCGAAGTATTTTTGTAGAGAAACCTCTTTAAATTCAAATAATGTGAAGCCGAAATCTAAGATTACACCTTTAATTTTCATGTCTACAATATAAAAAATAAAAAGAAATATTAAATTTTCCTTAAGTAATTATAATTTGGATACCTCCTCCGGCTTATTAAATTTTTAATAACAAAATCATAATTAGAACAAATATTTTAGATATTTGAGACCGTAATGTCGATTGACAAGTGGTTAAAACAAGATAAAGAAGAAGATTCAAATAAAAAAGTCGAATCAATTAAAAAAATTCAAGAACAACAACTCAAAGAAGTAATAAATAAAAAAATTGAACAATTAAAACGCGAAATTAAAGAAAAACAACCTTTAAGATCGGATTCCGACGACTTTTTAAGTTATTTCGTCGAATTTCGAGACTGGTTAAATAAAAGAACGTATTTAAAGGGAGATTTGGACGAAATAGCAACTTGGATCAATAATTTATACAATAAATTAAATCTTATAGTATCTCAAAACGACGACGAGGATAACGATACGGAAAAATTAGATTTAAAAAAACAATACAAAAAAATACCTCTAAGTTTTTTAGACGATAAAACTAGAATTGCGATTAATAAAATCGTTTACGGCCAAAATAGAAGTAATTCAGATAATTATTACGTCAAAAAACTGAATTTAGAAATTCAGGATAAATTAAAAGAAGCTGAATATTATCACATTTTAAAAAAAATTCTCGAGTTAAAGAACTAATTTTAATAAATGCACCATTATTACCTTTTTAACTATTATATTAGAAATTAATAAAAAATATATGTTATTGAATCTTATAATTTAATAAAATTGATTTTTGGAAGCATTATAAAATCGATCCTAGACTTGCGAAAGGATTAAAATAAAAATTTGTTTAAAAAAAAAGCTAATTTTTAATTTTTGTTTTCAGGTCAATCATTATTTCATAAATTTAAAAAAAATTTTTTCTTATTATTCCACGATTTTTTGACTTTTATCTTTTAGTTTAAATAGGATTAAAACAAATTCGTTCTCGTTTCTTGGAATCCGTTCTCGTTTTTTGGAATCTAAACCGTTTTTTCCCGCGCTTTTTAAAAAAGTCCGTATGTACGCCTACTGTATTCGTAATACTTTTTGAGCGAATATTTCTTCTACCTTATCTATCCTATTGCTTTAAAATATGATTTCGAAAAGTCCGGTAAAAATCAAGTATTTGCGAGTAAAGACGCAGTAATAATATAAGAGAAAATAAAAAAAAGCGGGTAGAAACATTTTATATACGAAAAGAATTGAAAATGTTTATAATTTTTCCTTCTTTTATAAAATTACCCCAATAAAATTTATTTTAATAATTTAATAATAGAAAATATGTGGCTGATTTGTCCTTCTGCTGGCGCTGGTACACGAATTTTGCCCTTTACTTATTCTAAACCAAAAGCATTTCTAAAAATTGCTGGAATGAGATTAATCGATCACATTTTAATTAAGTTAAAAAAGACATTCCCTAAGGGAACAAATATTTGCTTTATAGTAGGCTACAAAAAAAGGCAAATGAAAGATTATATAACGAAAAATTATTCAAATTATTTCAATATTAAATTTGTGGTTCAAAAAGCGTTAGGTTTTACCGCAGGTACGCCTTATTTTTCGGGCTTGGCAGACGCTATCTTATTAGCAAGAGATTTTGCGCAAAACGACGATTGTTTCATTTTTTTTAGCGATAGACTTCCGATGGAAGATTATACGCCAATTGTTTTAAATTACCGTAAAGAAGAATGCGATGGTATTATGAACGTTAAAAAAGTCCCTAATCCACAATTTTACGGCGTGATACAACTAAATAACGAAGGATATATAACTAAAGTTGTTGAGAAACCTAAAGAATACGTGTCTAATTACGCTGTCTCGGGGGCCTATTTGTTTGGAAAAAAGATGACGCCCAGATTTTTTGAATTGTTGGAGGAACAAAGTAAGATCCCTCTCGAAAACGGTAAAGAACACCAAATAGCACCGGTAATTCAGAAATTAATAGACGAAGGAGTAAAATTAAAAATTAACGAAATGACCGAGGAAATGTTAGATTTCGGAAGACCTGAAGGATTATTAGAGGGTAATAGGGAATTGCTTTCGAGCTTTAATCTAAAGGATCCGTTATACGACGAATATTTTCGATTAGGAAATATCGTTGATTCTAAAATTATACCTCCCGTTTTTATCGGAAAAAACGTTAAAATATCGGATTCAGTAATAGGACCTAACGTCTCTATTGGAGACGAAGCGATTATCGAAAAGTGTATATTATCAGAATCCGTAATTGGCGATGGAACTCAATTACAAAAAATAATTTCTTCTAATAGTATTATTGGAGATTATACTATTTTAGAAGATTTGATAAAGTCGAACATAACGATTGGAGATTCTTCGTACATAACAACAAGCAGTATGAAATCTGTGTAAAGGTAAAAAGAAAAACAAAAAAAGAATAATAATAATATTAATTTTTAATCAAAATTTGGTTTTTTATCTTGCCAAGGAGCAATTTCTTCGAACGCCTTTGAAACTTGAAACACTGTTTTTTCGTCAAAGCGACGACCAACGATTTGCATTCCAATAGGTAACCCCGAATTAGTCCATCCACACGGAATTGACGCAGCAGGAAGACCTGTCATGTTAAAGGGATATGTATAAGCCATCCAGCTCATTATACTTAACGCCTTTTTATTTACAACTGGAAATCGAGTTCCCATTTTTGTTTGTTCTAATTTAAAAGCAGGACACGGAGTAGTGGGCGTAATTAAAATATCGTAATTGTTAAAATATTGATAAAACTCTTCGTAAAGTTGTTTGCGTTGATCCATTGCTTTTCCAATATTTGTTGAATTAGAGATTAAACCAAAATCAACAGCAGGAACTAAATCTGGGCTTAGGTCTTCTGGTCTACTACGGAACTCTTTTTCTAAATCGTACGAATATCCCGTGCAAACTAACGTTTTATACCCCAATTCGGGACTACGCAATTTTAAGTTAGCTTCCTCGACAATCCAGTCAAATTGCTCTAATTTTTTAGCGCTCTCAACAACGCTCTTTTCTACCTCTTCTTCGGGGGCTTTATAAAATCCTATGTTCACGGCGTAACCTATTTTGATTTTTTTAGGTTTTTCTTCGAGAACTTTTACGTAATCTATGCCATCGTCGGGAAAAGAGTTACTATCCGAAGGGTGATGCCCCTTCATAACGTTCAACATTAAAGCAGCATCTTTAACGCATCTAACAATTGGACCGTAATGATCCATTGACCAAAAGGCTATACCAATAGTAGGATATCTGGGAATACGCCCAAAAGTAGGTTTTAAACCGTAAACCCCGCATAAGCTACTGGGAACTCGTATCGACCCCCCGCCGTCAGATCCTAACGATAAAGGTCCTAATCCGCTGGCAACCGCAGCAGCAGAACCCCCGCTCGAACCTCCCGAATTTTTTTCGCGATCCCACGGATTTTTAGTTTCTCCGAAAATTTTATTATTAGTGAGGGCAATGTGTCCAAATTCGGGCGTATTTACTTTTCCAAGTATTACGCAACAAGCGTCTTTTAACCTTCGAACGGCAACATCGTCTTGCTCGGGGATAAAGTTTTCGTATAGTTTAGAACCGTAGGTAGTTCTAATCCCTTTAGTTTGCATTAAATCTTTTATTGAAAGCGGAATTCCGTGCAATAATCCAATTTTTCCGTCTTTTTTTACCGCTTCGTCTGCTTTTTTGGCCATTTCTCTTGCCAAATCAAAAGTAGGGGTGCAATACGCGTTAACGATAGGATTAATTTTTTCGATTCGTTCAATTATAATTTCAGTAATTTCTTGAGAAGTTAACTCTTGACTTAAGATAGCGTCTTTCATATCGCAAGCTGACATATAATAAATATCTTCGTCCTTCATTTTTTATCACATTTTTACGTTGAAAGGAAATAATTTTAATTAAATAATATTCATATTCAATTATTAAAATGTTTTCTATAAGACAATTAAATGTTTGGGTTATAAAAAATCGTTAATTGAAATTTTTTAAACACTATTAATCGAATAAAACCGTTAAATAAAAATATTTATTTGTTATTTTATTATTCAACATATAACTACTAATTGAGAATTTATAAGAAGTATAAATTGATATTGCTGTGAATCTTAAAAAAGTATTGTTTGTATCGCTGATTTTGATCTCGTTTATCCACACTTTAACGTGTTTCGCGGTTAATGTGAACGCAGTAACCTACGATATAGATGTTGACGAAGACGATAGTTTTGAATGGGAAGTAAAAGAGATCGATCCAATTAAATTTGAAAAAATATTTGGTTACGAACCCAAATTGGCCAAAGGGGACGATACAAAAAGAACTATCAAAAGAATTGACGAGATCTCCACAGGATGGAAATTTACGGTCGAAGTATGGGATTTTAAATCGGATTTTGGGGAAAATGGAACGATATCGTACTTGGACGTGCCCGATAGTCCCGGCGAATACGACGAGAACATATTTATACCAACGCCCGTTAACGATTTTTTAACGAACGCTAAAGAAGATTTGGGATCCGAATACGAAGTGAGAGGTCAAAGAATTATAAGAACAGAAGCGGAATATGTAGTGGAAAAAGAATACGATTCGAGAGGCGTTTTAGTTTCGGAAAAATACACAGCTACGAACGAACGAATCATATTAGAGATCGTTGGAAAATTTGGCGTAGTTCCTTCCGCGAACGTCGAATTAATTCTTGGATTTGTTGCTTTAGCAGTTGTAGCTATTATTATTGTTAAAATTCGAGCTAAAAAAATATTAATCTCAGATTAAGATTTGTATATCAAAAGGCTTTTTCTATTAACTAATATTTTGTTTGCATCGAAAAAGATTTAATCGTAACAAATGATTAATTATATTTACGAATAAAAATGCATTTTTAAGCTAATTAATTGTAAATAAGTAATTATAATGAGCGAGTATAACCTTAAAAAATTAAAAAGGTTCTCAGGAAGGAAAGGCCCACTTGTGTTAATTATTATGGATGGAATTGGCCTCGGAGAAAAAAACGATAATAACGCGTTTTATTTAGCAAACACTCCATTTTTAGACAAACTTCAAGAGGAATGCCCAAAAAAGAAACTATACGTTAAATTAAGAGCTCATGGAACAGCGGTAGGATTGCCCAGTGACGACGAGATGGGAAATTCCGAAGTTGGGCACAACGCTTTTGGGGCGGGAACCATCCCCAAACAGAGAGCTACGTTAGCAAAAGAAGCAATTTTGTCCAAAACTCTGTTTAAATCTCGTAAATGGATAGATTTTGCTACAAAAATAAAAAATAACAATAAAAAACTTCATTTAATCGGTTTATTATCAGACGGATACGTTCATAGTCATATGTCGCACTTAATAGGGCTTTTGCAAGGTTCTAAGGAATCGGGTATAAAAACAGTGCGCGTACACCCCTTATTAGACGGTAGAGACGTACCGCCTCAATCGTCGTTGAAATACGTTCAAGAGTTAGAAAATACTTTGAAAAAAATAAATCAAGAAAGCAAATTTGACTACAAAATAGCGTCCGGAGGAGGTAGAATGCACGTTACCATGGATAGGTATAATTCTGATTGGGAAGTCGTTAGAAGGGGGTGGGAAGCTCACGTGTGCGGCGTTCCGGAACAAACTTCAAATTACAAGGGATTTTTTAGATCGGCTGAAGAAGCAATAAAACAAGCAAGAACAATCGATCCAAAAATAAGCGACCAATACTTACCATCTTTCGTTATCGTAAACGATAAGGGATTTCCCGTAGGAAAAATGGAAGACGGCGACGGCGTCGTGTATTTTAATTTTAGAGGAGATAGAGCGATTCAGATTTCGAGGGCTTTCGACGAACCAGATTTTAAAGATTTTAAAAAGAGATGTAATCCAAAAGTTGAATATTATGGATTATTACTGTACGAAGAGAAAGAATTAATTCCAAAAAAGTATTTTATTGAACCTCCTATTATCAAAAATCCTTTATCTTTATATCTATGCGCGGAGGGTATATGTCAATTTGCTATCGCTGAAACGCATAAGTATGGACATTGTACTTACTTTTGGAACGGCAATCGAGAAGGCTATATTTGCGAAAAGTTCGAAAAATACGTAGAAATCAAGTCCGATCCTTCGGAAATGATTAAAGACAATCCTAAAATGAAAGCTTTTGAAGTAAACGGCGAACTACTTCAAGCAATTAGATCGGGAAAATACAAATTCTTGCGCGTTAATTTTGCTAACGGTGATATGGTGGGACACACCGGAGACAAAAAAGCGTCGATTGTTGCCGCAGAAACCGTCGATAAATGCGTCAAAGATATTGCCGAAGCGGTAAATTCTTTAGGTGGAATAACCATCGTGACTGCTGATCACGGAAACATTGACGATAAATCGGGTGCTTTTGAAACTGCGCACACGTTAAATCCTGTTATGTTTGCGATCGTAGATTCAGAATATAATAACGAATACGTCGTTAACGATAAATTAAAGGAACCCGCTTTGGGCAACGTAGCTGCAACGATCCTTAACTTGCTCGGCTACGAAAAACCAGCGGATT
>Ga0315284_10014820_pt1 | contig 11095 bp, 24 predicted proteins | sample YL17G09_16_MG_FD_203696 | JGI IMG/M metagenome (GOLD analysis project Ga0315284, IMG submission 203696) | Sediment microbial communities from Yellowstone Lake, YNP, Wyoming, USA - YL17G09_16 | ecosystem: Environmental > Aquatic > Freshwater > Lake > Sediment | place: USA: Wyoming | collected...
AATATGTGTTTAATAACAACATAGAAGGTACCAAAGTACCACACGAAGGCGTTGTTGTTAAATCGGTATCAGGTAACCGAGGAAAGGTGAGCAAAGTGATAAATCCGGATTACAGTATATTCAGTGAAAAAAATAATGTAGGTGACTCCCATTAATTTGATAGTGTCACTTTTTTTTATTAACTTTGTAAAAAATTAAAATTAGATTATGATAAAACCAGCAAGAGAAGTGATTTTTGGAGTTTGTGATAAAACCGGAAATTGTGATTCGTATTTCGGATTCTTTAAAAATGAAGAAGACGCAAAAAAAGAAGTTAAAATCCAGGCGGAAAGGATGAAAGATGAATTGGGTATAATGGATTTAATTGTTAAAGAAGATAGAGCCATCTTACCTAAAGGAGATAGAATTGAAGAATTAGTAATTGTTATTCACCCCTTTGTTTTAAGATGATAGAAAAAACACCACAAGTTAATTTTATTGAGTTTATATCCAAGAATTTGTTCTGGTATGCGCTTATGGTTTTTTTTAACAAATCATTTAACCCAACTGATTGGTGGATTTATCAATATTTTTGGGGTGGGGTATTGTTTGTTATATTTGAGTTTTTTATATTTAGTACGTGTTTAAAAGAAAATAAAGAAGAAGAAAATGGGAATTAAAAGATTAAAAAAAGAAAATGAGTTTTTAAATATGTCTATTGGAGATATGTTAGCAAAGTTTGACACCAGTAAAACTAAAAAGTATTCGCAATTTTTGGTGAAGATGTTAAATGAAAGAATTGAAGATTGGAATAAAAATAATATTCTTGAGTCTAAAACATCTCGACAAGATCCGATTGAAAAAGCAATACCAAATAATTCTTTGGAAAATAATTTAGTTAGATCTTTTATATGTGATTGGTTGTTTAGTTGGGGTAATATGGAAAGATTTGTGGAATTTACAGAACTAATGGAAAAAGGTTTGGTTAAAGAAAATGACATAAGTAAATACGATTCCTGGAATATGTTAGAACTGCAACTATTTGAGGCAAAAAATCGTGAGATGTTTAAAAAATCAAAAAAAGAAATTCATAAAATATTTGAAGATGAAAATTATATGATCTTTAAACCATTAACATATATAGCGTCTTGTTCATATGGGTATCAAACAAAATGGTGTACAGCAATGATTAACGAACCAAATTATTTTTATAACCATTCAAGAGGGATTCTAATTTATCTTATAGATAAAAAAGAAAATAAAAAATTCGCATTTTATAAAAGTGTACCAGAACCATATGAAATGGATTCGGAGTTTAGTCACGAAAACTATGTTTTTAAAACATATAATCAGGAAGACAAACAAATTGATACAATCCAAACGGGTCTTCCGATGAACATACTTCAAATAATTATGATGGAGTGCGACACCAAATTACCAACAACAGTTCCAAACTATAAATTATTTTCAGATGATGAAAAAAACATTATGAGAGAGTATGTTGGAAAGTTACCAGAAGAATATGGAGCACCTCGTATTAGGACGGGAGATGGAGATGTGATAATGGAAGAGACTGTTGAAATGGAAGTACCAATAAGAAGACCAACACTTACTGTAGAACGTAGAGCACCGGGACTAATCCTACAACCACCAGTATTACGCAGAACACAGGAATCACCCCCACAACCACACGAGTATGTTATTTCTGAACTTACAGAAGAATTAACAAGACGAATAAATGATTTACGCAATGATTTACAAGACGAATTACCTTAATTTATGGAAAAAGTTGAAGTTTTAGTTAGGTTTGCAAATGAAAGTGTCTATTATAATAAAATTAAAATAGATCCCACAAAAATGGAAGACCCAATGGTTTTTATTGATGAGGTATTTGTAACAATTGACGGTATTAGGGTGGCAATGAAAAAAGAAGATTGGATTTTATTGAACGAAGAAAAATTATGAGTACATATACAAAAGTAACCTGGGAGTGTGGTAATTGCAATAAACAACACGAATCGTATTCTGATAGAAGATGGGATATGCAAATGTGTGAGTGTGGACAAAGTGGTTACGATTTAGAAGAACATTACTCAAGAACTATGGGTGATGTAAGAATTATAAAAGAAGAAAATATTGTTAAATTAAATAAATAAAAGAATGGGAATAAGTCAAATTTTAATGGGCGTGTTATTGGGTTTAAATTTATTAATGGGAGCTCATTTACACGGAAAAGAAAAAACAGGTAATCACAACTTTTGGATAAATATGGTAAGTGTTGTGATATATATGTCAATATTAATAACTGGTGGATTTTTTGAATAATGAGACATCACGCAAACTTTTATACAAACAGGTTAGTAACCGAATGGTTGAAAAACGGTAAGATTATAATTGGTTGTGATCTTGATGACACAATTATTCCTTACAATGAAGAAATCAAAGACAACTGTAAAAAAATGGTTAATTTAATTTTGGAATGTCAAAAAGAAGGAATTGTGTTTTTGATAAATACTGCAAGAAGTGGACCACAATTGAAACGAGCAAAAGAACAAGTTGAGAGTTTAGACATTATAGTCCACGGTGTTAATGAGATGCACCCAGAATGGAATAGACCTTATGGTATTAATGGAAAAATATATGCAAATATATACCTTGATGATAGAGGTGGATTCTGGGATAGTTATGAAACATTATCAAATGCACTTGCAATTGTAAGAGAAAAAAGAAAAGATGGGAGTAAGGATGAATAATAATCATAGAACCGATCAGGAGTTTGAAAACTTCCTAATAAAAATTGGTGGTGTTACCATACAACATAAACAACACCTTGAACCAATAACCGAAAGAAGGTATTTTAATATCAGTAATGGTTGGTTGGGAATTATTCAGAGACTTTTTGAAACGTTAATAAAACTCGGATGGGACAAAAGTTTTATCAATGTTAAAGAAAAGTTTGGTGGTATGAGTATATTTTTGGATAACCTACCAGAGAATGGGTTTTATTTTATTGTAGAGGCCGAAAGAGAAACATTTTCTGTTTGTGAAGTTTGTGGAGAACCAGGTGAACAAAATAAAATTAACAACTGGATTCATACTTTATGTGAAAATCATAGAGACGAAAAATTATATGTTGAATATCAGGGAAAAACATATTTGACAAAATTATTGGAACCAATAAATAACGGCGATTTATATTATAATGCCAAAACTAATGAGATTGTGGTTTGTGATGTTAATAACTTTTTTGATCCCTGGTCTTTAAAAGTGGTTGAATTTATAAAAAATAATGATTAAATTTTTTGTATGAGTAAGTTTGAAAAAAAGATTATTGAAAAAGAAAAAGAGAGACTTTCAAAAATGGAAGAAAGAATTGTTGAAAAAGACGAAAATATTAAATTAGATTCTAACTCAAAACAAGATTTGGGCGACGATGGTTACAAACCGATGACATTTACTATTCATCCAAAAGAAAGTAAAATACTAAACGAATGGATGGGACATATCTATGGTGTTTACGGCATGTATGGTAATTTTGAATATAAATTTAAAAGTTCTGGTGGTTTAGGTTATGAAATTTGGGTTTATAGTGATTTAGCAGACACCGAAATTAATTTAACAAAAGATTTTGACTACTAACTGACATTTTTACTTGGTAAACTGACAAAATGTCAGTATTTGTCAGTAAAAAACTCAAAGGTATAAATTTTGCAATATGTAACACGACAAAAGTCATAATAAATAAAATAAAATAAATAAATGGGAAAAGTAATTGGAATTGATTTAGGCACAACAAACTCTTGTGTCGCAGTAATGGAAGGTAAAGAACCGGTGGTTATTACCAACAATGAAGGAAAAAGAACAACACCGTCTGTTGTTGCTTTTATTAAAGATGGGGAAAGAAAAATTGGTGATCCGGCAAAACGTCAGTCAGTGACAAATCCGGAAAAAACGGTTTATTCTATTAAAAGGTTTATGGGATCATCTTATGATGAAACAAAAAGTGAAATCAATAAAGTCCCATACAAAGTTAAAAAGGGAAATAATAACTCAACTAAAGTTGAGATTGATGGAAAAGATTTTTCACCACAAGAAATTTCGGCAATGGTTTTACAAAAAATGAGACAAACAGCGGAAGACTATCTTGGTGAAACAATTACAGATGCTGTAATTACTGTACCGGCATACTTTAATGATTCTCAAAGACAAGCAACAAAAGAAGCAGGACAAATTGCTGGGTTAAATGTTTTGAGAATTATTAACGAACCAACAGCTGCTGCTTTAGCATATGGTCTTGATAAAAAATCAAAAGATATGGTAATTGCTGTGTTTGACTGTGGTGGAGGAACTCACGATGTCTCTATTCTTGAATTAGGTGATGGTGTGTTTGAAGTATTAGCAACTGATGGTGACACACATTTAGGTGGTGATGATTTTGATCAGGTAATTATTGATTGGTTAACCAGTGAATTTAAAGAAGAACATAACATTGATGTTACAAAGGATCCGATGGCCTTACAAAGACTAAAAGAATCCGCAGAAAAAGCTAAGATTGAATTATCATCAACACAATCTACGGAAATCAACTTACCATATTTAATGCCAGTGGACGGAATACCAAAACACTTGGTAAGAAATTTAACAAAATCTAAATTTGAACAACTAATCCAACCACTTGTTGACAGAACAATTGACCCTTGTAAATCAGCATTAAAAAACGCTAAAATGACTGTTAACGATATTGACGAAATTATTTTAGTTGGTGGTACTACCAGAATCCCTGCGATCCAGGAAGCTGTTAAACAATATTTTGGCAAAGAACCATCTAAAGGTGTCAACCCAGATGAAGTTGTTGCGTTAGGTGCTGCAATCCAGGGAGGTGTGTTAGCGGGAGATGTTAATGACGTATTACTTTTAGATGTTACACCATTATCTTTAGGGATAGAAACTATGGGTGCTGTGTTTACAAAATTAATTGATGCAAACACTACAATACCAACTAAAAAATCACAGGTGTTCTCAACTGCGATAGATAACCAACCATCTGTAGAAATTCACGTACTTCAAGGGGAACGAACAATGGCTAAAGACAATAAAACAATTGGTAGATTCCATTTAGATGGGCTTCCACCATCAATGAGAGGTATACCACAAATTGAAGTCACATTTGATATTGACGCAAACGGAATTATTAAGGTATCGGCACTTGATAAAGGAACAAATAAACAACAAACAATTAGAATTGAATCGTCTTCTGGGTTATCACAAGAAGAGATTGAAAAAATGAGACAAGAGGCCGAACAAAATGCAGAGTCGGATAAAAAATTAAGAGAAGAAGTTGAACTGTTAAACACTGCGGACTCTACAATTTTTCAGTCAGAGAAATCAATTAAAGATTTAGAAGAAAAAATCACAGAAGATCAAAAAACCGAATTGACGGATTTAATAGACAAATTAAAATCATCTTATGAGAAAAAAGAACTTGACACAATTAAAACTGATATGGAAAATTTGAATATGAAATTCCAGGAAGTAACTCAAAATCTTTATAGTCAAACAGATGAAGGTCAAAATGATAACCTATCTGATGTAGAATTTGAAGAAGTTTTATAATTTCATTTGACATTTTAAAATAAAATTAATATAATTAAAAAAAACAATTAATATGACAGTAAAACAAGCTTTAAAGCTAAAAAACAAATTAGTTCAAGAATTGAATGAATTACAAGTACGATTACAAGCTAATAATTCAGTAATTGAAGGGAATGTTAGAAATTACTCATCAAAAGAAACTTTGAGTGAAATTTATAAAAAAGTAGACGAATTAAATTTTATTAAAACAAAAATACACAGAACTAATAGTCCGGTATATGATAAAATTTTCTTACTCGCAGAATTAAAATCTTTAGTTTCAAAACTTAAAAGTTTAGACTGTACAAGTGGTATTGCTGAAGATTATTATTCACGTAGATTGGATGCCCCAACAATAAAAAACTCCGAAATTAGTGTTGTTGAAAGAGATAATGAAATTAAATTTCTTGAAAATCGTATTGAGGAATTACAAGAAGAATTGGACACCTTTAACTCAACAACAGTAGTTGAAGAATAAAACTGTGGGGGATTAATATATTAAAATTAGAGACATAACATACAATTCTTGAAAATAGATGCTTGATTCTGATAATGTACTCAATACTCAAGATTTAAACGTTCAAAATTAAAAAAGTCATCAAGCAAATCTCTTTTTAACTTCTAATTTGATAATTAAAACCCCACTCAACCCCAATCGTAATGGTTGGGGTTTTTAACAACAATGACTGAAAAAGAAAAAAAATATATTGAAAAATTTTTGAACGCCCATTTTGGAAAATTAGAATTGACCGAAATGAAAAATGGTGAATATAAAAGTTTGGGTCACCAAAACAAAAAATCAACCATTTTTATTGTTGAAGAAAAAAATAGTCAAATTTTTGTGGACTCAAAAAAAGTCATTGACCCAATTTTAAAAATTTTTAGGACTGATTATTCGGAAACTTACGATTTTGTAAAAGAATGGTTATTTAAAAAATATGATTTAGATTGTATTGATTTAGTTGGGATGAAATAAAATAATCTTTTATTTAAAAACTTCCCACTTAAATCCACCATATTCTTCTTTATTTTTTTTTACTATATTACTGTATAACGTTTGATGTGGAATATTACTATATTTACCTGCATTACGAATACTTTTATAAGTACCTATCAATTCACCAGTTAATGAATATTGTTTAATTGTTAAATTACCAATAGGATCTTTATCACCCAAAAGTTCTTTAAATTTATAATATTTTCTATTTAATTTCATAACGTTTCCATCACAATATATGTAATTAAAAAAACATCTTAATTTTTTTTTACTATATATTTTTAATTTAAGAATTAAATCACCATTTTTTTCTGCAACAATATTTGGTTTTTTTAATTCAATACCCAAGTCATTAAAAACTGGTGTTAAACTATTATATAATTTTTCACTAACAATTAATGAAAATCTTGGATATAAATCTTCGGCACTATTTTTACCCGCACCAATATATCCGTCACCATCAAAAAGACCTCTAATTAGGTGAGGGTATAATTTTTTACTTATTTTTGGTAAATTTACGGTAAAAGATTTAGCCTGAAAAATACCTAATTTATTTAATGATTCTGATATTTTTTTTGAACATATTTGTAATATATGTTGTTGATATGTTTTATTTGTTCTTTTATCGTATTTAAATACTTCACTTATTTTGTGTCCCGAATCCATTTCCTTTTTAATAAACTCTAAAATTTCCAAATCCTTTAACCCAAAAACTAATTTATTTTTACTAACATAACCATCAGACATTATCCACCCTAAAATATATGCTTTATTTGGGGTATCTATATTGTCAAAATAATTTTCATTTAATGATTTAGACCGATTATTAGATCCAATCCTTAATTTTAAATTAATACCTTCTTTTTTTAATACTTTTTGTACTGGTCCGTATGATTTAAACCCAAAATATTTGGCAATTGTAGTCATACTAGATCCACTATTATACATCTCAATTACTTTTTCTTTATTTATTTCTTTTTTATTCATTTTTTATTATCTTTGTAAAAACATTTAATCAATTACTATATCTATAAATATCATATAAAATGGAAAAAGATAAAAAAAATTCAATTATTTTTTTAGATTTTGATGGAGTTTTGGCTCTATCTTCAGAATGGGGTGGACGATACAAGAAAAAAGGGTTTGACTCAAACCCCGAAACTCCTATGGATACCCGAATGGATAACTTTAACGAGAAAGCGGTTAAAGTATTAAATAAAATCATAGAAGAAACCGATTGTGAATTAGTTATTTCATCTGATTGGAAAAAACAAGGAACATTAGAACAAATACAAGAAATGTTTATCACTCGTGGAATTAAACCGCCAATTGACATAACACCATTTTGTAGTGTCCTATTTCGTGAAGGTAAATTACCTAATGATTTTGTTTTACCACATTTTAATAAAACAGAGTATGAACGACATATTGAAATTTTACATTGGTTAAAAGAACATCCTGAAGTAACACATTGGGTTGCTGTTGATGATCTTGATATGTCAAAACGAGATGGTTGGGGACTTGAAAACTTTGTTCACTGTAAACGACCTAATCTTGAGGGAATAAAACAATCAGGTTTAAAAGAAAAAATATTAAAATTTTTGGAATGAAAAACATAAAACAATTATTTCGTAGAAATCCAGGACTTCTTGAAAAACCAGAAGTTAAAGAACTTATTGATTATTGTCGCGAACTTGAAGGAGAAGTCTTTGAAAAAAAGATTGAAGATAATTACGATAAAGAACATATGTTAAAATTAATGTTGTCTGATATACTTACAAGTTGTAAAGAATATGAAGAAAATAAGATACTGCAAGATAGGTACCCAGAATCGTATGAAAAAGTTGATGCCGATTCTTTAGTTAAAAATTTAAAAGATTATATTTTAGATATGAATTTTATGAATAATTTAGGATTATGAAAAAAAGAGTTTATTTAATTGATATTGATGGGACAGTATGTGATGACATTAAAAATGAAGACAGTCACTTATACCCAATTGCAAAACCATACGAAGGATCCAAGGAGGAGATAAATAAACTTTATGATGAAGGCAATAAGATAGTTTTTTTTACGGCCAGAGAATATAAAGATAAAGGAACAACACTTGCTTGGTTATGGAGACACGGATTTAAATTTCACGATTTAATAACAGATAAACCAAGATGTGGTGAAGATGAAGAATATGTTTGGATTGACAATAAACCAGTTAGAGGCATAACATATAAAGGAGAGTGGACACCAATTGTTGAAACAAAAAACCAGGAAGTTGAAACACTACTTAATTTCAAAGCATGAAAGAAATAATCTTAAATGAAAATTGTTTTGGTCCAGACGTTGAGATTGACGGAGAGTCATTATTTATTCACGAATATGATAATAGAGATCCAAAGTTAATTGAAGGTTTACAGGATAAACTAATTTCAAAATTACACGAGTTAAAGGGTGGTATGGGAATGAACGATTGGACAACAATTGCCGAATTAATTGTCCAGTTATCTGGTGAATATGAATATCAAGCTGATCTATCTAATGAAGGAACGTCTTGCAATCAGTGCGGAAACTACAACCATAAGTATGTATATAAAAAAATAAAAAATGACAAAGAAAGTTAAATTATTCATCATAGATGAAAAACCATATTTAGTTTCATTAGATCAACCGCAAGTTGGTGATAAAGCTATTGTTACTGTTGGTGGCCAATACCCAAGTCTTGTTGAATGTGGTAACGAACAAATTATTAATTTAATAACAAATAGTAAATTGTCGCTCACAAAAGCCTTCAAAGTCTACCTAGAACCGGAAAAAATAACTTTAACTCAAAACCAAATAGACACACTTACTGAAGGTGATGGCGTGTTAGAGGTGACAGACGAAAATGGTATATTTACTTATTTAATATGAAAAAAGAAGTCTTAATAGAAACACCAAAAGGAATTGGTGAAGTTGAAAATATTTATATTTCCGATTTAGGTTTTTTAATGTTGAAAATCAATAATCTAACCGGAACATACACAACGTATAATCTTGGAAAACACGACCCGACAGAAAATATATTTACAAAAGAAATTTTCAAAGATGAGCTCACTGGATCTCCACGGGATTAAACACTCCCAAGTCCAGACCTTATTAGATCAATTTATCTGGGAAAATTTATAATAAAACTTGTGTAATTAAAAAAAAGTATCTATCTTTGTTAAAAATAAAACAAAATGGAAGATAGGAAAACGTGTTTACTATCACAGGAATTTCAAATGACTTTTACCCAGGATGCCGATTGTTGTGATTCTGGCGACGGTCAATTTTTAACAATAAGAACTGAAAATGGTGGTGGTGGTGATTTTTATATTATTGAAACAGAAAGATGGGCATTTGACAATATTCCAGAATTAGTGACAACACTAATGAGGTTTTACGGTAAACATCAAAGTATTAAATCAAAAGAATTAGAATGAAAAAATTATTTATTGCCTTATTATTAGCGTCGTGTTCTAGTAAAGAATACAAGTATAGGATTGAAGGTACTGTTGAAACAAAAGATGGTCCACATGCCGCAGTTTGGTACACCGATACAATTTGTTTTGATAACGATACAATCTTTTATCATAATAGTGATAGTAGTGAAGTGAGAATTTATCCACCATACGTTTTAAAACATTTATCCAGATGAAAAAAAATTTATTTGTTATTGGTTCGTTGTTATTTTTAACCAGTTGTTCTAACTGGCAATATAAAGAATTTACATATTTAAGATGTAAAAAGTTGGATAAAGTTCACGTTCATTTATATTACCACGAAACGTGTGAGTGGGATTGTTTGAGTATGGGTGAAACATATTCTATTGTTGTTGATACCGCAAAATTTAAATATAAGGTAGATAAAAACGGTGATGTAAAAAAAGTAAAATTAATAAAATGAAAAAAGTATTTTTAGCAATTATGATGGGTGTTATGGTAACATCTTGTACGGAAAATGAAAGAGTTAAAGCCTGGGGTGGAGAAGGAACAATTAAGTTACCAAAAGGTCGTAAGTTAGTTAATGTAACCTGGAAAGAAACTCAAGTATGGTATTTAACAAGACCTATGGACTCAAATGACGTAGCACAGACGTATCAATTTCACGAAGAATCATCTTATGGTGTAATTGAAGGAACTTATAACATTATAGAAAGTAAGTAATATGACAGAAAGAGAATTAATACTTTTAGGGTTTAAAAGTGAGGAAATCAGAGAACACGATGAAGATGAGTCTTATTACTACGTTCTTGATATCGTTGATGGTTTAACATTTATTACACCAGTCAATGAGGAAATAAAGGAAGACAATTGGTATGTTGAGTTTTTTAATACTGATCCACTTGTTAGATTCCACGAATTTGGAGAAGTCCAAGGACTGATAAACCAACTAACAAAAGCAATAGTAAAAAATGGGAAACAATAAACAACTTATTTACGAAACAATTCTTAATGAACATAGAAGGATTACAAA
>Ga0315284_10014821_pt1 | contig 11095 bp, 11 predicted proteins | sample YL17G09_16_MG_FD_203696 | JGI IMG/M metagenome (GOLD analysis project Ga0315284, IMG submission 203696) | Sediment microbial communities from Yellowstone Lake, YNP, Wyoming, USA - YL17G09_16 | ecosystem: Environmental > Aquatic > Freshwater > Lake > Sediment | place: USA: Wyoming | collected...
CCAATAGTTACCAGATTGAGGACCCAAACGGAGTTATCGACCACCCCGTCAAAAAAGGATTTAAATACATCGTGAGTTTCAGCACAGACGGCAGATTGGATAAGGTTGATATCACCGGGGTAAATTTTGATTCGACCTTATGTGTCAAGTTCGATTATCTGGGAAGTCCCTATAACTGCAATGGTGCTCCGCTGGGCAGTGGTGTTGTTACTTTGCAGGCGGCAGAGACGACCACAACGGTCACGGTGGAGCCTGTTACGGGGTTTATCTCGATAGAACAGTGATGAAAAGGAAATCCTGCGATGATAAGCTGGAAATTTAGAACTCCTGGTTGCCTGCCGATAGGGCTGGACATAGGCCATAACTGCCTCAAGGCGATTCAGCTTGTCGCCGGTTCCGGACACATAAGTGTTCTTGCAGCGGATAAGGTTCACATTTCTCCTGATATTAACGGAGACAGCTCGGCAAGAAGGACATTTGTTATTTCGGTGCTGAAGCGGATGCAGGCAGAGGGGAATTTTCGCGGCAGAGATGTTGTTTCGTGTCTGCCGAATGACAGATTGAAGATGACAAGTCTTCGCCTGGCTGAGGCCGAGGGTGAAAATATAGAGCAGGTTTTGAGAAAAGAGGCTGCCCAGCGTTTCGGACTGGACCCTGATAAGGACTCAATTAATTATCTGGTTGCCGGCAGTGTTCAGCAGGGTGACGAGACCAAGAGCGAGCTGATATTGTTTGCGGCGGATAACGAAGCGATAAAAAGCCATATTGAAATGCTCGAAGAAGCTCGGCTTAGACCGGTGGCGATAGATACGATTCCGTGTGCGCTTTTCAGAAGCTTCGAGAGGTCACTGAGACGTCAGGAAGACAGGGAACGAACGGTTGTTTTTGTGGATGTGGGAAGCCGATTTACCACCGTGGTGTTTGGCCGAGGTGAGGAAATTACTTTTGTCAAGCAGATACCGATTGGCGGAGAAGAATTCAATCGGAGAATCGCAGCCAAACTGGGTATCAGCGTCAACGAAGCTGAGGTATTGCGAGGGACGCTGCGAATGGAAAGGTCGGCTTCGGGACTCCGAATGCCGTGCAGTGCCTCCGGAAACAATGAGCAGCAGATAGATGCCTCGATACGACAGGTGATAGTTGATGAGGTTGGTGCGGTGGCTGAGGAGCTGGCAAGAGAAATATCGCTGTGTTTTAGATATTACACGGTGACATTCAGGGGCAAGCGTGTGGAGCGGGCGGTTTTTTCAGGCGGGGAGGCCTACGAAAGTATTTTGCTTGGTGTTCTGAAAAGGCAGCTGGCGGTTGAGATTGAAATAGCTCAACCGTTGAAGGGATTCGATTTGTCACGGCAGACCGGTATAAATTTTGACAGTGACAGGAGAGGTTTGCTCTGTGAGTGGGCAGTAGCTGTGGGCCTTGCTCTTAAACAAGCGTGAAGCGAGATACGAGATAAGAATTATGAAAGAGATAGACCTTCTTCCAGAATGGTATAAGAGCGGCAGACGACGGCAGATTAGTTATCGAAGCCAGTATCTTGCTTTGGGCTGCATATTCGTGGCGATGATGGTGTGGAATTTTACTACGGCTGGTGCAATTTCAAAGGCCTCTGCCCGGGGAAGGCAACACATAGAGAGAAAATCCGAAAGCGAAAGTGCATCACAGGAATTTGCCAGGCTCAAAAACGAAGTTGCAGTTTTGCAGCAAAAGGCTGATGTCCTGGAAAAGGTTGATTCCAGAATTGACATCGCAGATGTTTTGGCGGAGCTGAGTTTTCTGGTTGGTGAAAAAATAGTACTCAGCAGAGCGGAGATTGTCGCCGAGATGATAAAAAGCGAAAAACACGAAGCAAGAAACGTGGTACGAGGGGCAGGGTACGGCACACAGGATGCCGGATTACTTGGTGACGTCCGGTTTAAGGTAGTGATAGGCGGCGTAGCAGCCGAGGCAAGCGAGGTAGCACAGCTGGTTTGCAGGCTGGAGGAGTCACCGTATTTTTGTCTGGTCTACCCGTCGTTTTCACGAAACAGACAAATAAAAACAGGGCTTTCAAAACTCCAGATGTCAAGTGTAAGTGAATTTGAGATAAGTTGTTATCTGGCAAACTACAGGCAAGACTGAAGGTAAAAGGATGTTGTTTCGAGAAAGAAAACAAATAGTAATCTGTCTTGTAGCCGCAGCGATGGTTGGTGGTTTTGTGCTGTTTAGGTATCTGCCTCTGAGGGGAAAAATGAAAGCGGTCAAGTCCATGCTGATCGAGACACAAGTTGCTGTTGATAAGGCGCAGGCACAAAGTGAACAGTTGCCGGCACTTAAAGAAAAGTTGCTGATACTCCAGAGGGCGGTTGGAAACTACGAGCGGCAGGTGCCCTGCTATAGAGAGCTTGGGGGTTTTCTGCAGGGAATTGCTGAGTTGATGAATCAGCAAAATCTGACCGGCCAGGTAATTCAGCCCGGCATGGAAATCAATCTTGAGCAGTTCAATTGCATACCGGTGAGTATTAAGTGTGAGGGCAGATTGGCTCAGATATTCGAATTCTTTAAGTCACTGCAGGCTCTGGACAGAGTGGTTCGCATTGAGCAGGTAAAACTCATAAACGACAGTGATTTTAATGGTCGGGTGAGTATGCAGACAGAGGCGGTTATTTATTACAGAGCAGAGCCGGCTCAGGGATAGAAGTAATTTTAAGGTAAAAAGCAAAAAACAAAAAAGAATGGTATGAAGCAAGAGCTGAAAAATAGCGGCAATTTTCGACAAAGCACATTTGGTGGTCCGGCCAACGGACTTTTTGGTCAATTAGCTGCAGAAAAGAAAAAGACCGTCTGTGCATTGGGTTTAATAATGGTGATGCTGTTCATGTGGGCTAAGGCGTTTTGGAAGAAAGCACCACAAAGCGCTGAAGCAGCACCGATGAATCAGTCTGGTGCTGTGGGAAAGGCAGAGCCGCAATTAAAAATATCATTTATAGAATTGCCGAAAATCGCAGGACGTAATGATGTACTTACCAGAGACTTTTTCGTTATAGATAGCGCCGTTCTGGGAGGCGTCAGAGAAGTAAATGTTGTTTCAAAAGGTGGCAATGAAGAAGTAGTCAGACAGATTGCAGAAAAGCTAAAACTGGAGGCGATTGTGACCGGCAGTGTCCCGCAGGCCTTTATCAATGATAAGCTGCTGTCGGTTGGGGATAAGCTGCTTGTCGGCAACGCAGACCAGTCGTGTGAATGTGAAGTAGCCGCAGTTGAAGAAAACAAAGTGTTGATAAAGTGTAGAGAAGCAGAAATAACATTGAAGCTTACACAGACAGCAGTCATTGATTATTGAAAATGACGTTAACAATAATCAATGAGCAAAGGAGACAAATTATGTATCGCTTAAAAAATTTAAGCAGAAAAGTCCCGAATAAAGGCGAGGTTTTCATTTGGGGCTTTGTATTGGTTGTGATGGCAGCTATCGCATTTGGTGATGTGGGACAGGAACCGAACGTAGTTGTGGCTGATTCGAACATCGAAGGCGTCGAAGCAGACACTGGTGACAGGGATATTTCTACCGCCGGAGCGGTTAACTCGTTTAAGTTCAACAAGGATGAGGATATCCGAGATGCGCTGCGGGTTTTAGCGGCGAAATATCAAAAGAATATTGTACCTTCATCGAAAGTGGACGGCACGATTACGGTCACCAGTCTCTATGATGTAACGTTTGAAGAGGCGATGGATGCAATTCTCGGCTATCTTTTCAAGTACGAGCAGGACGGCAATTTCATCAAGGTCTACACCGCGGAAGAATATAAGAAGTTCAAGGAAGACAAAAGCCGAATGATATACAGGGTCTTTACCTTGTATTATATCACTGCGCAGGAGGCCAAGAAACTTGTTTCGCCGGTGCTTAGTCAAGCCAGCATCGTAGAAGCCACTACCGCCGCCCAAGACGGAATATCCATTGGCAAGGAGGGCATTACCTCAGGTGTCGGCGGTGACAGTATGGCACTGCACGATGCGATAATCATATTTGACTATCCTGAAAACATTGCCAGTGCCGAAGAAGTGATAAAGGTTCTCGACGTCAGGCCCAAGCAGATACTTATCGAAGCGACCATTCTAAGTGCTACTTTGACCGAGGGAATGGAGCTTGGCATTGACCTGAACTTCCTGGGCGGGGTCCACCTGGACGGTACCTCAGCAACACAGGACCTTACCAACCCCATCACGATTTCCAGAGGTAGCGCAGCAACTACGCCTATCTCGCAGGTAGCCGCCGGAGTTGTCGGCTCGGCGATGGAGACCTTCGGTTTTGCCGGTGCGGGAAGCAGTGGACTGAGGATTGGTGTAAAAAGCGGCAGCGTCAGTGCGTTTATAACGGCGCTGGAATCGGTAACCGACATTACGGTTCTTGCCAATCCCAAGATTCTTGCATTGAACAAGCAGGCTGGCACCGTCTTTATCGGTCAGAAGATTGGCTACAGGGACAGGACCACTATCGATGCCAGCGGCCAGGCCACCGTTGGAGAGGTCAAGTTTCTCGATACGGGAACCAAGCTCTCTTTTCGACCTTATATAGCTGACGATGGATACATCCGGATGGATATTTACCCCAAGGACAGTTCCGGTGAGCTCGATGACGAAGGTATCCCGACAGAGACCACAGCGGAGTTGACCACGAACATAATGGTCAGAGATGGCCAGACTATCGTGATAGGCGGTCTGTTCAGAGATGCAGTCACCACTACTCGCAAGCAGATACCGTTGCTTGGTGACCTGCCAATTATAGGAGCAGCTTTCAGAGGCACCACCGACAGCACTATAAGACAGGAAATAATCGTGCTGCTTACTCCTCATATCATCACTGAGCCTCAGCAGACGGACGGACAGGATAGGGCAGAGGATGTGAGTCGTAAACGATATGGCGCTCGGATGGGCCTGCAGTGGCTCGGCAGGGCAAGATTGGCTGAGGACCGCTATGCCGCTGCCGTGAAATATTATGTTGATGGCAATACTCCTGCTGCATTGTATGAGCTGGACTCGGTACTTGAGCTTCGCCCGACATACCTTGAGGCGCTCCGGCTCAAAGAAAGGATTATCCGAGAGACGGCACCTGATGATGCGGCAACAATGGAAAGGATTATGTTAGGCGTTATCGAGCAGGAAGAGGCGAACAGGTGGATGAGGAGATAAACAAATTGTAAGGAGAACCAGTAATGTTACGCAAAGCAGCAGTGTTGATGACCGTGTTCGTTTCTCTGGTCTGCGCCGGCTGTGAGTCGATGACTGATGCCAAGAAGACGGCACAGCAGCGGTGGCAGAAGGCTACATCTGCTATAAAGCTAAACCTCGCTCAGCAGCAGTATGACGATGGAAAATATGAGCAGGCCTTAAAAACCGTGCAGGAATGCATTAGTGCCGACCCCCAGATACCGCAGGCGCATCTGCTGTACGGCAAGCTGCTCCTGGCAGAGTCCGACGGACAAAAAGCCCTCGAGCAGCTGCAGTCAGCTGTTGAATTAGACCAGCAGCTTGACGAAGGGTGGTACTGGCAGGGCGTGGCTGCACAGCAGCTCGGACGCGGTCAGCAGGCCCGCCTCTGCTACGGCAAGGCAATGGCACTGGAGCCTTCCAACATCGATTACACACTTGCTGTTGCCGAGTTTTATGCCGCGCAGCGGGAATATGAGCAGGCCATAGAGCTGCTTGAGGAAAAGATAGAAGTTATGCCCGGGGAAATTTCGCTCAAGGTCACTGCGGCGGATTTGATGTGCCGAATGGGGCAAAATAAACGTGCCATCGAACTTTACAGGCAGGCGATGTTGATGGCTGGCGGTGACAGTGACATAACCGAAGCACTTGGATACTGCTACGTATTCAGCGGTGAATGGAAACCGGCAGCGGAGATTTTCAACAAACTGTCAACCCAATGCAAGGACAGGCAGAAGGAAAAACTGTACATGGAGATGGCAGCGTTGTGCAGCGTCAACTGTGCCGAATATGGCCAGGCGGTCAGTTGTTACAACAAATTGAGTGTTGACCAGAGGGCTAACGCCGAGATTTGGATGAAAATGGGCCAGGCGGCGCTGGGAGCCGGAGCTGCAAACAGGGCCTTGATGTGCGGTCAAAAGGCACTGGACTTAAACGCCGGCTATGCCGATGCAATTGCCCTGATTGGCTGTGCGCAGTATGTCAGCGGCGATTATCTCGAAGCCATCAACAGTTTCGAGAAGATTTCAGCAGGGCAGGAAAATGCAACACTTGCCTGGCTTATGAAGGCCAGATGTTACGAACGGCTTGGCCGGACGGATAAAGCCGGCCTGGCATACAGAAAGGCTCTGGAAACAAATCCGCACAGCCAACTGGCGGATTTCCTGGCCAGGGGGCAAAGTCGATAGTGACCAAAGATTATCTACCGGCAATTAGTTGAGGAGTTGGTTTGAAATCGAACGGAAGATTATATCTGATGTTTGTCGTTGCGGTATACAGTTTACTTACAACTGGCTTCGCCGAGGAGCAGAACCCCGGCCTTGTTCGATTGGCAGCTATCGATTGGCAGCCGTCAATAGGGTCGGTTTGCTGTGTCATGGGCGCTGTGGGCGTGATTTGGCTTGGCTGGTCATGTCTGAAACTGGCTGGCCAAATCACGTCCATAGCCGGCCTGCTCAGAGAAGACAACGCCGGTCATACCAAACAAAGGCGATTCTTTGCTTTCTTTGGAACGTCAAAAATAAGGCAGCTGAGCAGGCAGATTAGCGCCCGCATAGCAGGCGAGGCTGATTATATTGCCGAGCTCGAAAAGCAGAACGAAGATTTGAAAATCCACAGTCAGCTTTCGCAAAGGCAGAAAACAAACGCCGAGGCGATTATATACAGCATCCGCGATGTGGTTGTTGTTATTGATGAGTTTGACAGATTGCTGATGGCAAACAAGGCAGCCGGTGAACTTTTCAATTTTGATTATAGAGATATTCAGCACAAAGCCCTTGAAGAGCTTGTAGCTGGGGGCGGCAGGGAATTGGTGGATTTTCTTCGCCACAGCAGACAAACGAAGGTCCGCGCAGCAAGACGTGAAATCGCCTTGAATATTTCGCAGGGCCGTCAGCTAAAGACCTTCGATTGTATTGTTTCATGTGTTTATGATGAAAATGGCCGGCTCTGCAGTGTCGTAGCGATACTGCATGACATTTCGCGGGAAAAAGAAATATCACAAATGAAAAGTGATTTTGTAAGTGCGGTCTCACACGAATTGAAAACACCTCTGGCTTCAATCACGGCTTATGCGGAAATGCTGCTTGACGGCGAAGCGCAGGATGACCGGACCAGAAAAGAGTTTTATTCGGTGATTCAAGGTCAGGCCAAAAGATTAAATCGGCTGAGTGAAGATGTGCTTAATATTGCACGAATCGAATCGGGTCTGATAAAGATAGACAAGAAACCCGTCAGCCTGGCAATCCTGATAGAAGAACAGTTGCGGATGATAAAGAGCTATGCCGAGGAAAATGGTGTTGAAATTATCGGACCGAAATCCAAAGACATGATTGTTTTCGGCCAGGTCAATGCCGACAGGGACATGCTCTCGCAGGTTATCGTCAATCTGCTCAGTAACGCCGTCAAGTACACCAGGCCCGGAGGTTCGATAAAAATTGAAACCGAGGTCGATGAAATTGCGAACGTCGCTCGAGTAAGTGTAACCGATACCGGACTCGGCATTGCCGAAGATCAAATCGAGCACGTATTTGATAAGTTTTACAGAGTCGATGCAAACAAGGCACAGGCAAAAGGGACCGGTTTGGGGCTTAACCTTGTCAAGCAGATAGTCGAAAAGGTTCATAACGGCCGGGTTTTTGTCAGCAGCCAGGTCGGCGTAGGCAGTACGTTTGGGTTCGAACTGCCCCTGGCGACTTCGCAGGTGGTTGAAAAAATGATTGTTAATAGTTGATCAGGAAGGTGACGTTCGTCCAATAATCAATCAATGATGGAGATAAAAGAATGGCTGGAAAAAAAGTCTTGATAGTCGACGACGAGATACACATCGTTCATGTGGTGGCAATAAAACTCCGTAATAACGGTTTTGAGGTTATATCCGCACAGAATGGCAGGGATGCATTTGAATTGGCCTGTGAACAGAAGCCGGATGTCATCGTTACGGATTTTCAGATGCCGGTTATGACGGGCATGGAGTTTGTGGAGAAACTGCGGCAGCAGCCAACGACAAAGGATATACCGGTGGTAATGCTGACCGCAAGGGGTTTTGCTATAGAGGATGAGCGGGTACGGGATTTGCAGATATCGGAGTTTCTCAGCAAGCCCTTTAGTCCCAAGGAGTTGTTGAAGTGCATTGAGGATATACTGTACCACGAAGCTATGTTGGGTTGATTTTGAATGTTAAAGAAGATTATGTTGGATACACTTGTCAAAAGCCCGAGTTTGTCGCTGCAGACAGAGCAGTTAAAGAGCTTTGGCGGCAGGGTTAATAAATATGGTGTTAATTTTGCGCTCTGTAATGCCGAAGGCGAATTGATTCTGCTGCAGGAAGCTGACAGATTCAAAAGCGACCGGCAGCAGTTGACGGAATATGGTCTCCAGACGCTGGAAAATGATGTGGGACAAAGCCACACCGGGACCGAAGATGGCATCTTCCGACTGGGTCGGGCAAAAGCGGTTTTGGCAGCAGTTCTGAAATCAGCCGACAGGGTCGTTGGAGCAGCTCTGGTTGATTTGGGCAGCAGTTCGTATCCTGGCAGCGACACGCAAAACCAAATGCGCGACGAGTTTTTGTCTCAGATGCTGGCGCTTATTGCAGAGAACTTTCAAACACAAACCCAGGCTGAAGAACAAATTGAAATGGTCAGCACCGAGCTGGCGCGGGTCTATGAGGAACTGGTCCTGCTTCATAAGCTCAGTATGAATATGAAGGTTACCGAACCGGATGCCAATTTTTTGCAGATGGCCTGTGACAGTTTGACCAACATCGTCAGTGTTGAGGGTATAGCGGTACTGCTGGAGAAAGTTGTAGATGACCGCAAGCAGTTGGTTTTAGCCGCGGGTTCCGGCCTGATAGATATAGACGAGCATACGGTGGCCGTTTTGTACAGCAGGTTGGTCGAGGAAATAAACAGCGGCAGAGAAGCGCTGCTGGATAGCGAAGTGGATTCGCCGTTTAGATATGAATGGCCGCAGAGCATAAAAAACATTATCGCGGTACCTTTATGCGGTAAAGACCAAGCCGAGAATAAAAGCTCTGTGATAGGATTGATGGTTGCAATAAACAGAATCGATAAGCCTGATTTCGACAGCACTGATGTAAAGCTGTTTAATTCGGTTGCCAACGGATGCGGTGTATTTGTCGAGAACGGCAGGTTATTTCAGGACCTGAAGGAATTATTTATAGGCTCCTTAAAGGCGCTGACAAACAGTATCGATGCAAAGGACCAATACACAAGGGGACATTCCGAAAGGGTCGCATTTATCTCGAAATGGATTGCGGAAAAACTCCCCGAGCGAGAGTCTATCGACCAGGAGCAGATACACAAGATTTACCTGGCCGGATTGCTGCATGATATAGGCAAGATGGGAACGGACGAGGCGGTTTTGCGAAAGAAAGGGGCATTAACTGAGCAGGAGCTCAATCATCTTAGGACCCATCCATCGACCGGAGCAGCTATTTTGAGTGAGATAAAGCAGATGCGTGATATTGTACCGGGCGTGCTGTATCATCACGAACGGGTCGATGGCAAAGGATACCCCTGCGGCTTGGTCGGCAGCCAGATTCCGCTGATAGGTAAGATTGTCGGGCTGGCAGACAGTTTCGATGCGATGACATCGAAGCGAACTTATAGAGATGCCCTGACTCTCGAAGAGGCACTTGCCGAGATTGAAAGAGGACTGGGTACGCAGTTTGACCAGAGGGTCGGCCGGGCGTTTATTGAAAGCGATGTTTATCAGCTTTGGGGTATTATCCAGGATGGATTCTGTGAAATTTACGGTGGCAGGAATATTTCAGAATATGGAACCGTTGCTGTCGGGAGCATTATTTAGATGAAAGTCAGAACACAGGATTATAACAATGTTACCGTTCTCGAATTACAGGGAGAGCTGGATTGTGACGCCGCAGAACTGTTCCAGAATACTGTCACCGGCATAGTTGCTGCCCACAAGGGGGCGATTGTGCTTGATATGAGCGGGATAGGATTTATTGATGGTAAAGGGCTGGAGCAGCTGTTATGGGCCAGGGATTACTGCAGCCAGAACAATTGTCAGCTCAAATTGGCAGGGACTGATGAAAACTGCACGAAGATTCTGGAAATTACTCGGCTTGAAAATGAGTTCGACCGTTATGCCGAACTTGACAAAGCGGTAAAAAGCTTTGTGTAGAAACCAGCGAATAATTCGGTTTCTACCAGCGGCTTACTCGGGAGCAAAGACTATATGGCGCAATTGGCGGTGGAAAACAAGGCCCAGCTTGGCCAGCTGCTGCTGGCACAGGGTATTGTAACCGAGGAGCAGATAGAAAAGGCCCTGGCAGAACAGAAGCAAAAGGGCCATCGCAGGCTGCTTGGCGAGCTGCTCGTCGAGATGAATTATTGTACGGAAAACCAGATAGCCTCGGCGCTGGCTGAAGGCTATGGAGCGCCGTATGCGCAGGTCAGCCCCAAGATATGTGATGCAAAGGCGATTGAAATTTTGCCAAGGGAATTCCTCGAAGAACATACCGTCCTGCCGCTGTTTAAGGTTTACAATGTCCTTACGGTAGCTGTAAGCGAGCCGACGAACGTATTTTTGATAGACGAAATTGAGCGCATAAGCGGCTGCAAGGTCAGGGTGGTTTGTGCCACAACAAAGGACATCAAGGCCACGCTTCAGACGTACCTGCCGGCTGCGAATGTCTTTGTCATCGACGATATTATTGACGATGAAGGCCTCGAAGACTTTACACTTATAGAAAATATCTCCGCGGATATAACCAATCTTGAGGAGATAGCCGGCCAGTCACCGGTTGTAAAGCTGGTCAATTATCTGCTCTATAATGCCGTTCGGGAGAATGCCAGCGACATTCACATCGAGCCGGACGATAAGAAACTGCGGGTCAGATACAGGGTTGACGGCTAGCTTTATG
>Ga0315284_10014822_pt1 | contig 11094 bp, 9 predicted proteins | sample YL17G09_16_MG_FD_203696 | JGI IMG/M metagenome (GOLD analysis project Ga0315284, IMG submission 203696) | Sediment microbial communities from Yellowstone Lake, YNP, Wyoming, USA - YL17G09_16 | ecosystem: Environmental > Aquatic > Freshwater > Lake > Sediment | place: USA: Wyoming | collected...
TACCCTGAACACTGATCGCTGAGAGCCGCTGGCTGATCGGAACCCCGCACGCTAGTGCGCGGCCCGCGCCCCTGCTGGCCGTAGGTGTAGCGGCCCGCGCCCCTACTGGACGTAGGTGTAGCGGCCGCCGTCCCCGTCGGCCGTCGGTGTAGCGGCCCGCGTCCCCGCCGGCCGAGGTATGTGGCACAGCCGCCCTCGGCTGTGTTCGCTGCGTCCCTGCCGGCCGTAAATGTAGCGGCCGCCGTCCCCGCCGGCCGTAGATGTAGCGGCCGGGCTCCGTACCGGCCGTCCGAATGGTGTAGCGGCCGCCGTCCCCGTCGGCCGAGGTATGTGGCACAGCCGCCCTCGGCTGTGTGTTCGCTGCGCCCCCGTCGGTCGTCGGTGTACCGGCTGGGCTCCGTACCGGCCGTCCCCGAACCTCCTCCCCCTTATAGGGGGAGGGCAGGGAGAGGGTTGGGTATCGGCGCCGTCGGTGTAGCGCCGGCCCCCTGTGGCCGACGGCGACGTGCCCCCCAGACCACCGCCGGGAACGCATTCGGACACGTGCTTCAAACTTGTGGGAGCGCTTTGGCTACAAGAAGTCCAGAATCTCTCTCGGAACCGGCCGATTTTGCGAAACGAACCCACCGTTGACGGTCACGTCCACCGCGACCGGCGCCGGCACGGCTTCGCCGGCCCGCACGGACTGGAGCCGCTGCAGTTCGTGCAGCGCCCGGTAAAATCCCCGTTCGAGGGCGCTCTCGTATCGTGACAGCTTACCGAGGCAATCCGGTCCGCGGGCGTCGTTGAAGAATGCATATCCCACGTCCTCATGGTGTCCGCCCCTCGCCATGAGGTCGGCCCGCGGCAAGTTGTATTGGTTGCGTTCGAGGACCTGCACCTCGATCCGCGCGGCCCTCAGCAGCCGCCACGCGGTCGCGACCACCCGGTCCGCGAGCAGTTCCTCCAGCTCGCCTACGGGTTGCAGTTGCCGCAGCATGCCCTCGCGGAAGGCGTCAAACTGGTCCTCGTTTTCGTCGGGCAGTAGTGCGGCTTCCGAGAGCAGCCCGTGCTTCAGCGCATTCATCTTCGAGCTGGCCTTGCCCTCCGCCGTCTTCGGTCCGGTCGACTTGGCCGCGTTCCGGCGGTTGGCTTCGATCTTCGCATCCGATGTCATTCGTTACTCCTTTTCTGGTACCCTTGACCAGGGCCGGCCGGTAATAAGCGCACGGGTGTCGCGCTGCAATCCCCCCGCTGTAGCCTGAACGCTGATCGCTGAGAGCCGCCGGCCGTAGATGTAGCGGCCCGCGCCCCTGCTGGCCGTACGTGTAGCGGCCGGGCTCCGTACCGGCCGATGGAACGTCGTAGCGGCCGCCGTCCCCGCCGGCCGAGGTATGTGGCACAGCCGCCCTCGGCTGTGTCTTCTGCGCCCCCGCCATCGGTGTAGCGGCCGCCGTCCCCGTCGGCCGTCAATGTAGCGGCCTGCGTCCCCGCCGGCCGAGGTATGTGGCACAGCCGCCCTCGGCTGTGTGTTCGCTGCGTCCCCGCCGGCCGATAGCCGACTGTAGTGGATTCCGCATCGGCGGCTTGCCGCCGGCTGATTGCTGACTGCTGATAACTGAAGACTGATGACTCAGCGCCGCTGGCTGATCGCTGACAACTGATAACTGAGGACTGATAACTGAAACCCATGCTCTCCCTCATCATCCCCGCCCACAACGAAGAGACCGTCATCGCCCGCGGCCTGCGTGCGATTGTGGTTGGGGCGCGGCGTTAGTCGTTGCGAACCACGGACCACCGCTTCGTGGTCTGAGAAACTTCCATGGACCAAGCCCCACCCGTCCCCTCATTCACCGCCAGCGCGCCGCCGCATTCCATCCCCGGGCCGCTGCCGCTAATTGACCGTCTCTACGCCGCGACTCTGCGCCGCACGATTTGGCCATTGATGAATATCGCGACCGGCCGCTCGATTCACCGCAAGATGAGGTTTCTGGAGCAGTCCCAATGGTGGCCGCGCGTCCGGCTGGTCGAGCTGCAATGTGAGAAACTGCGGCGCCTGATCGAGCACGCGTATGCGCGCGTGCCGTTCTATCGCCGCGCCCTGCAGCGCTGCGGTCTGACCCCGGCCGACTTCACGTCACTGGAGGCGCTGCGGGGCCTGCCCACCGTGACCAAGGCGATGCTGAAGGCTGACCCGCGGGATTTCCTCGAAGAGGGTGGCGACTTCCACCGACTCGTGAAGGATGCGACGGGCGGCTCGACCAACGAGCCGACGACGTTCTTTCGGACGCGCGAGCAGGACAGTTGGCACTGGGCCCTGAAGTACCGCATGTGGGGTATGGCCGGCTATCGGCTAGGCCAGCCATACGTCAACCTCTACAACATGCAGCGCCACGGCCTCCGCAAGCGCGTGCAGGACTCTTTCCTACGCAACCACGCTTTCTACGTGTTCACCGCGGCCGATCAACAGCGTATGCTGGACACAGTGCTGGAAGCGCTGGCCCGGCCGGCGGTGCAGTACCTGGCCGGCTGCACGACGACGATTCGCATCCTGGCCGATTACCGAGCGTCGCTGCCGCACCCGCTGCCGATCCACCTGCGCGCCGTGCTGAGCACCGGCAGCCTGTTGACGCAGCGCGACCGCCGGATCATCGAGACGCAATTGGGGGCCCCAATGTGGGACCATTACGGTTTGGGCGGCGAGGGTGCGCACATCGCCGCTGAATGCGAGCGCAAGTTCGGGTATCACATCAACGTCGAGAACCTGATCGTTGAGCCGGCTGAGCCGGAGACCATCGACACCGGGCAGCCGACCGAAGTCCTCGTCACAGTGCTCGACAATTACGCTTGGCCGCTGATTCGTTATGTGACCGGCGATTACGCCGTGTTCTCGACGCGAACGTGCCCTTGCGGCCGCGGCGTCCCGATGCTAGAGCGCATCGACGGCCGAGTCAGCGAAGTTCTGCGGCTGCCCAATGGCGTGAAACTAAACACGCACTACTTCTCCGTGATTCTTTCCGAGGCGCACGACATCGCGCAGTACCAAGTCGAGCAGACAGCCCGCGATACGGTGCTGCTGCGGACCGTCTGGCGGGGCCGCGAACGGGCGGAATCGATCACGCGCTGGATCGTGTCAGAGCTCAACAAGGTCTCCGCGGGAACGGTGCGCGTACTGTTCGAGGACGTGGCCAGCATTCCGCCGCTGCGGAGCGGAAAACACCGGTTCATCATCGCACTGCCCGAGGAGACACGCGCTGGATCGAATTGACGGGTTCAAGCACTTGCACGCGGACAGCCGGTCAACGGGCGCCATGTGCCCGTTCGACTGGCTGGTCGTCTTCGGGCCCGGCGACTACCACGGATTTACACCGAGCTGCACCACGCACATCGCGAGCGAGTTCCGGCGGCGCGGCGTGCGCGTGCTGTGGGTAAATCCAATTCCGATCGGAACGCCCAGCGTTCGCAGCGCCGGCGGACGGCGACGCGTGCTCCTGCGGCTGCAGAGCTACCTTCGGCCGCTGCGGTGTGTGCGCCGGGGGTTCTACACGCTTTCGGTGATCGGCCGGGCCGCAATTCGGGACCGCACGATCCACTGGGCCACGCGGGGGTTGTTGCGAGGACAACTTCGCGCCGCGCTCTGCATGCTGGGTGTGCGTAACGCGCTCACTTGGATCGAGACGCCGTCGGCCGTGTATGGGCTCGATCTGATCGCCGGCCCGAAAGTCTACCAACTCTCGGACAAGTATGAGCTCTCGCGTTACGCTTCACCGGCCACCGCGAGGTGGCTCGCGGAGAGTTCAAACCGGCTCGTCGATTCTGCCGACGTCGTACTCTGCACCGCCCGGACGCTCTGGCGCGAGGTCCGCCAGGTACGGCGCGACGTGCATTACCTGTCGCATGCGGTCGACCTTGACCTGTTCTCGCGGCGTCCCGATCATCCGCCGAGGGACATCGCCGCACTTCCGAGGCCAATCATCGGCTACTTCGGCACGCTGACGAGCTCAAATGACCAATCGCTTTTGGCGGCCTGCGCGCGGCAGCATCCCGAATGGTCAATCGTGCTCATCGGTCGCGTCACGGCAGGAGACTGGTCTGCTCTCCATGCGCTGCCCAACGTACACTTCCTGGGCTATAAGCCCCTACACGATATAGCACGCTACGGCCAGTGTTTCGACGCGGCCGTGATGGACTGGATTCTCGATGACTGGATGTACTACGCGCATCCCCTTAAGGTGAGGGAGTATCTCGCGCTGGGATTACCGGTCATCTCGGTACCGATTCCGGAAGTTGTTGAAACGTACGCGGAGTGGGTCTACCTTGCTGAAAACCCGACACAGTTTGTCTGTCAGGTGGAGCGCGCCCTTTCAGACAACACTCGGTTGCGGGCCGTCCACCGGCGCCAATGGGTCGCAAAACACTCCTGGCGTGAGTATGTTGATACCGTCTGCGACCACCTTATCACCGCGACTACCGGTAAGCGGCCCACATGTTGTTAGTGAACGAATTCCCAGGCACCTGCCCCTGCTGATAGAGCATACCGTAGTTTCCGTCGCCGCACGGATTGCTCATTCCCATCGCATTCAATGCATCATAATTGGAGTCGTCCGCCACGTCCATCCAGCGGTCTTCGTACGCAAAGAACGGATCGTGATTCCAGATTGAGACCGCATTCATTAAGCGCGCCGCCAGTGCCGTTCCGACGTGGCACCAACCGTGGGTAGCGCGACGATACGCTTCATCCTTCCAAAACGGGTTTCCCTCGCTATCGGTTTGACACCAGTCTCCAGTGAACGGGTTGATCTGGTCATGCGTGTCGGTGGTGGGGGCACGCTCCATGCACCACAGTGCGGTGGCTCCGGTCCAGCCTGTACCGGCATAGGTGCAGGCGTCCGTCTTAAACCACGCGTAATTGTGGTGCGACCTCATGTTCTCGTCGTCCAGCATAATGCCGGCGAAGATTAGCGGCCATTTGGAGAGGCACCGGTCCCCTCGCGTCGGGGGGTTCGGATTGGTCTGAATGCAATAGTACGAGTCAATACCGTATTGTACGAAGTTGATTAGTAATTGTTCCTTATCCGGGTAATTACAGCAGAGAATCAGCGCAGCATCGGACTCCATCACGTGTGCTGTAGAGTAGTAATTCAGACAATTATCTAGAGGGCGAATGTGCTCACCCCAATCGGCCATCTGGTGTACGATCCAGGGCCGCTCGAAATAGCGCGCGTACCTCTGGGCAACCGTCATGCCCGTGGGCTTGCTAAAGGACGGTGACCCCCCGGCCGGCGTCAGTGCCGGCAGCAGTTCCCGGTGCAGATAGCTGCTATCGTAGATTGGTTTGTTCGTTCCGGCGTACGGCGGCCGGAATGCGCTACTTGCTTGCGGTGCGATTACGCACGTGAGTACGGACGCGCGGATCAACTTAACCTTACTGAGCGGCATCAGCGTTTCGACCAAGTTGAGACGGTCCGGGTCATTATCGGGTCGGCTCTCGGTGGACATCAGCGATTGGTCTGGCTGAAGAGTCACGGGGTACTGGACTGCGAGGGAACCATCGTAGTAGAAGCCGCGACCATCATACGCCTGGTACTGGCCCATGACCGGGTTGATCATAGAACCGTGCCGCGCCGTCGTACCACTGCCCGTCGGCGCCGGATCGACACTCACAACCGTCACTGCGCCTGCCGGCGTATCCGGGCAGACCCACCAGTCGCCATTCACAAACTGCCCGACCTGGTACGGCTGGTCGAACGTCCACGTGATCCCATATTGCGAGATCGAGCTCGCCATCTGCGGACCGTCGCTTACCGTCAACGTAACGCCGCGGCTCGTCGTGCCGTGGCCGTTCGTCGCGTTCGTGAACGTGACCAGATCACTGTAAGCGCCGACCTCGAGGCTGTTGGCCTCCGGGTTGATCGAAACCGTTACGATCGTCGAGTCCCCCGGCGCGAGCGCGCCAGAAGCGCTCGACAGCGCGACCCAGGCCTGCGTCTTCGTTACCGCCCAATCCAGCGACGCGCTGCCCGTGTTGGTCAGGGTGTAGTCCTTTGAGCTCGGGTCAAACGGCCCGCCGACGTTGCCGTAGCTGCTCAATCCAGAAGACGGTAACACCACGAGGGTCGCCGGCTCAAGCACGGTCAATGAGATCGTACGCGTCGTGTTGCCCTGCCCGTTCGTCGCGTTGGTGAACGTCACCGTGTCGCTGTAGCTGCCCGCGTCGAGGTTATTCGCGTTGTCGTTGATCGATACCGTGACTGACGCCGCTGCCCCGGCGGCTAGCGCGCCGCCCGTGCTGGATAACGTGACCCAGCCTTGCGTCGCCACAGCGGTCCACGTGAGCGGCGACTCGCCGACATTCGTCAGCGTGTACTCCGTAGAGTCCGGCGTGAACGGGCCGCCGACGTATCCGGCGCTCTCCAAGCCGTCCGCGGGGGAGACTGACAGAACGCCCGGTAGCGAACTCACCGGCCCGACGTAGTTTTCATCAGACTGCGTCTCGGTGACAAGCACGTACGCACGGCTCGGCGGCGAGAACTCATAGCCATCCAGGCTCGGCGTTACCGTACCCGACCAACGGTGTGGGACGCGCAGAATGTAGCGGCCATAAGAATCCGACGTCGTCTGGATGCCGTCGTTCGTCGCCACGGTTACTCCGGCGAGCGGGGTTCCGCCATCATCACGCACGAGGCCGCCGATGGTCGGCTGAACCTCGACCTTGGCAAACTGGGGGTCCATCCCGCGCTGGCTGTGCGTGCAGGCAATCGGTTGTGCCAAGCCGGCCAGAACGATGCTCAGCCCGACCGAGTACGTCCCGGACTTCACGAATGTGTGCGCTCGCTCGCCGAACGTCTCCACCGGCCCGCCCTCCTGCAGGTCGCCCCAGTTCCAGCGGTATTCGCCGTCAGGAAGTGAAGCGCCGTCCATCGTAAAGGCATGGCCGACAACAGTCAACGGAGCGTCGCCCTCATAGATGTCCAGCGCGAAATACACGGGCGGATATACGAGCACGATCACCGTGCCGACGTTCGAGTGGTTGATTCCGTCGCTGGCCTCGTACGAAAACTGCGCCTGGCCCTGGAAGCCGGCGCGGGGCGTGAACGTGACCGAAGCCGCGCGGTCGTCAATGGGTTGGATCTTGCTCACGCTGCCATTCACGGGGGCAGCGACGATCGCGAACTCAAGCGGCAGCCCAGACGGGCTCACGCCGCTCAGCTCGATCGTGATGGGCGTATCGGGAGGCGTCAGCACACCGAGGTCGTCAACCACCGGAGGCTCCCCATCGGCTGGGTCCCCGTTGCTTGCACCCCCACTCGTCGTAGAACTGTCGGGGACGGAGCCTTTCGTTCCACCTGGAGCCGTTCCCGGACCAGAGCCGTCGCCATCGACGGACGCTTCGTTGCCGTCGACGGACGTTTCGTCGCCGTCTAAGATGTCAGGGGGAAGCATGATCGCCCCAGCCCCGCTGCTCTCGATGATGCCGGCGATGGCCGAGTTTGGATCAGCCGGGTCCAAGCCTGCTGGGGGGCGCGGGCAGCCGCCGGCCCCGAGCAAGGATGCGAAAGCGACGGCGGCGAGCGCGAAAAGCAGACGCGCATTATATTGGGGTAGAAACACGGGGCTTCCTTCCTCGTCCTAGATTCACGTCCCCGTGTACTATTCGATTCGTGGAGTGGAGATGCAATTCGGTTTTGCAGCGCGCGAGTCCCCTTATCGGGGTAGCGGCCGGCGGCCCGCCGGACGGAAATGTAGCGGCCGGGCTCCGTACCGGACGTCCGGGTAGCGGCCGCCGTCCCCGTCGGCCGTGGGTGTGCCGGGTTCCGTACCGGCCGTAGGTGTAGCGGCCTGCGTCCCCGCCGGCCGAGGTATGTGGCACAGCCGCCCTCGGCTGTGTTCTCTGCGCCCCCGCCGCCCGTCGCCGAAACACCTCCCCCTGTCATGGGGAGCCGGGGATCGATCGCATCACCTGCGTTTTGTCTTCTTCTCCGTGTCCCGGCGCGCCGGGATGCCTCTGTGGTGAATTATCCGGGCCACGTCGCGTGAGAACCATGCCGGCGCAGGGCAATAGGGAACCCCCTAGTCTGTCGCTAGTGGATCCGCCCAGGTGGCAAATCCGGCTTAAATCCAGGAAATTCTTTTGACACGCCGTCGCTGCCCTGTTAGATTATGAGACAAGGCAGGATTCATTCGCCATGAGATGTGCTCGAACAGCGGCGGGCTGGTTCGGCGCAGCGCTGGTCGCGCTGTTAGCGTATGCGACCTGCGCCGCATACGGCGGCATCGCGCCGTCGGGCGCCGCACCGAGCGCAGCGGGTCAACTCGCGACCTCCGATAAGCAGTTCGCGGCGGATTCTGCTATCGCCGTACAGTCCCTGGACGACGTCAACGCCCTGCTGCCGAGCTTTTCACATGGCGTGTTTGGGCTTGCGCAGCCGCTGGTCGCGTTGCCAAGCGAGTCAAGGCCGGGCGATGCGTCCTTGCGGGAGCTTCCCCCCGCACCGAGCAGCATGGCGCTCGTGCTGAGCGCATTGGCGACGTTGGGCGCCTATCAGGGGGTTCGTTCCGTCAAGCGGCTGCACTTGAACTTCGCGCCCGACTGGTATCATACCGGGGGGCCCACGCAGATCGGCCACGCCACGCCGTTCGATCTCGAGTTCGGCGGCGCGCTGCCCGTTTGTGAGTTTGACGAGCCGGTCGCCCGGCCGGCGTTTGCCTATCGCATTCCACGCGAGCCTCGCTCGCGGCTACGTTCGCAATTCTTCCTTCTGACCGAGTCTCCTCGGGGACCGCCGAACCGTTCCTGAATGCATAGCGTCCAGGAAAAACGAGTTAGGTGAATGTCCTATGACCTGCGCGCTCTGTTGAGTTGAATCGCTGAAGTAATAGCGACCGGCACACAGCGGAGTGCAGGCCTTAAACGAGGAAGAAGCCAATGAAGAAATTAATAGTGGTTCTAGGATTGGCGGCCCTTGTCGCCGTGCCAGCGATGGCCGATCTATCAGTAAGTGACTTCGGCTACGGGATGTGGCCGAGTTCCGGTGGGAGGGGCGGCGAATTCCAGGTGACTGTTGACGCGCCGGCATATGATACGATTTCCGGGCAGAACTACACTTTGCCAAGTGCGTTCCGGACATTCTGTGTCGAGACAACGGAGTACCTGGATGTCCCCGGCGGACCGTACGACATTCAGCTCAGTGGAGCTGGGCTGTACAATGGCACTGGTAACCCGAATTACAGTAATCCGCTGAGCGGACAATCGGCGTACTTGTTCTCCCAATACTGGACGGGCAACATCGTCATTGGTAGTGACGCTCAGGGCGCCGCGTTCCAGAATGTCCTTTGGTTTATTGAGGGGCAGATTACCGGCATTTATGACGGCTTCTTGAACAACCAGACGGTGAAAGACCAGATCGACGCCTATTACGCCTTGGTCGCCGACATCGACGACGACGCACCGATCGGAAATGTTCGCGTCATCAATATGTGGTACGACGGCCACCTCGGCGACGTTGGTTACACGAGACAGGATTTGCTTGTCTGCATCCCCGCTCCCGGTGCGGCGTTGCTCGGCGTGATTGGGATTGGCCTGGTCGGCTGGGTCAAGCGACGGTTGGCGTAAAGGCTCGAACTGCAAAGGCGGCGCCTACGAGAACGCTGCCGATACAACGTAGCGTTATCGCAGATTTGCGTCTTTGAAGAATCAGGAAAAGACCACCCGCATCCGAAATCATATGATGCGGCAATGGCCCAACGGGGCCAAAAGGAAAAGGAAAATGAGAAAACTTGCATTCATCTCGCTGGCGCTGCTCGCCTTCGTGCCGGCCGTCATGGCGGGCTTGGCACCGGTCGGAAACCCGCAGCAGGGCCAAAGCTGGGGCCAGGGGTGGGTTGAAAACGGCGTCGGACCTTTCGACTTGATTGGCGCACGGATCGTTTCGGGCGATTCATTCGAACCCCCAGCGTTGAGTGGCTTCAGCGGGGGGTCGGGTTGGGTAATTGGCCTGAATACGGCGAGTCTGGCGTCGGCAGGCGGTTCCAGTACGACCTCGGAAAACTTCACGACGAACTTCACGGGTACTGCGGGCCCCGACGCAGTCGTGTTGGATTTCGTTGCGTTTAATGGCAGTTTAATCGTTGATTCGGCTCGCTTGTACTATGACCCCACTGACACGACAGGTCTGACGCAGTTCTCTGGCTATGACTGGTGGTACGGGGCTTCTGACTGGACTGTTGTGCGCAGCGACCTGGTAGTTCCCGGACCGGCTGCAGTCGTGCTCGGCGCGATCGGCCTCGGCCTGGTCGGCTGGGTAAAGCGGCGGCTGAGCTGACGCTCCCGGTAACGAATGCGGCTCCGGTCTGCTCGGCCAAACGCCGAGCAGACCGGGTCTACCGCAAACTGAAGGGAGCGTGATGCTTGACTCATAACTTTACCCGAGTGCTGAAAGCGGTAACAGCGTTAGCCCTTGCTGCTGTCTGTCCGATCTTGTCGGCGGGCATCCAGCCCCGCGGAGATCCGATCGAAGGCGGCAGTTGGGGCCAGGCCTTCACCTACAGCGATCCGCGCGACGCGCTGATCGACTTGGTGGCGGTCGGCATCCTGAAGGGCGGCCCGTTCGAATCGCCGACGTTTCGGGCATTCGACGCCGCCGACTGGAACATTGTGTGCGAGACGCCGACCGGTGGGCCGGCGCTGGCCGCCGCGGGTACGCAGACGAATCCGGTCGCAGAGTTGGGGTTCCAGCTCTGGTTCGACGCGGAGCCGGAAGACCCCGTGTCCGTGATGTTCGCGGCTTGGCGTCCAGGCGAGTCGCTGCCGTTCGAGGCATACGAGCTCACCTGGGCCGGCGGCGGTACTCGCTGTGTGTGGGTAGTCGCGCAGGTCCCCCCACCTGACAAGCCTACCCGTGAAGAGCTAGATGGACCCACAGTACCCGCGCCCGGTGCAGTGGTGCTGGGCGCGCTCGGCCTCGGCCTCGTCGGCTGGTTGAAACGCCGCGTATGATGTGACGATCGGCTGCTGGTGGTGCCCTCCGGCGTTCGCCGGAGGGCACTGCCAGGGCCGTTAAAGACTATGCCGCGGGCACGTACGTAGGGCGTGCCGCTAACAGAGGTGGAGTGAAA
>Ga0315284_10014825_pt1 | contig 11092 bp, 6 predicted proteins | sample YL17G09_16_MG_FD_203696 | JGI IMG/M metagenome (GOLD analysis project Ga0315284, IMG submission 203696) | Sediment microbial communities from Yellowstone Lake, YNP, Wyoming, USA - YL17G09_16 | ecosystem: Environmental > Aquatic > Freshwater > Lake > Sediment | place: USA: Wyoming | collected...
CTCCCCACGGGCGCAGAAGTCGAGCAGGCGATCAAGCGGAGGCTCATGGACGCCGGCGTCCCCGAAGACAAGATCGGCATCGCCGACAGCGGCGTGCTGAACAACCCGATCTTCCAGCAGGCTACGGTGCTTATTAACGCCCGCCCTGCCCGCGCCCATTATTGGTCCGGCATGGGAGGTTGTATCAAGAACTATATCCAGTTTGTCCCTAACCGCCCCGATTATCATGGCGACGCCTGCGCCGACCTAGCCTCCATCTGGTACCTGCCTCCGGTCAAAGATCGGACCAAGCTGAACATCCTGGTCATGCTCACGCCGCTTTTCCATAATATCGGACCGCGCGGCTTTAACGAACAATATCTCTGGCCCTATAAAGGGCTCGTTGCCGGACAGGATGTCGTGGCTGTGGATACCACCGGACTCCAGATCTTGAAAGCTCAGAGGCTGAAACATTTCGGCGAGGACCGCCCGTTCGAGACATCGGCCCACCATATCGCCCTGGCAGATACCAAGCACAAGCTCGGCAACAGCGATCCCGCCAAGATCGAGCTCATCAAGCTCGGCTGGCAAACCGACATCTTGATTTGATTATAAATGGGGTCAAACCTACTCGTTACGCATCTTCCCCGAGAGAATCTTGCGTAACGAGTAGGTTTGACCCCGAATTATAGACGATGCCCATATACGAATATCGCTGCAAGGACTGCCGGAAAAAATCCGCGTTTCTCACGCTCTCGGTCAACGTCAAGCTCGATCCGAAATGCCGGCACTGCGGCAGCCAAAATATGGAGAAGCTTGTCTCGCGCGTAGCGATCTTCCGCTCGGAGGAAAGCCGGCTCGAAAACATGGCCGACCCCTCAAAGCTCGGCGGTCTTGAAGAGAACGATCCCAAGAGCGTCGCCCGGTGGATGAAAAAAATGGGAAAAGAAATGGGCGAAGACCTGGGCGATGACTTCGACCAAGAGATCGAGCAGGCTACCGAAGAAGCCGAGCGGGCGAAAGAAAAAGGCGAGGACGAAGGAGAGAGTTCCGGCTCTGCAGGCAGCGCCACACCCGACGATTTTTAATGCAGCTTAGCTTATATTGAGAGCTCCTTTCTACTGTTGCTAGCGCCATAATAGTTATTCCATTGATTATTTGTAAGCGCTGCGGATTCTCCAAGAAAAGAGATATTACAGGAGGAAGGAGGACCCGCAACATGAACCATGCGAGTCCTGAAAGGGGGTGGCAATCTGACCCGAAGGGTCATTGCGAGGGGCCTTGTGACGAAGCAAACTGATCCGAAGGGTCATTCCGAGCGGAACGAGGAATCTCCGCTTTTGTCGCGAGAGACATAAGAGGAGATTGCCACGACAGCTTCGCTGTCTCGCAACGACTGCGTCGGATTGCCACGCCAAGAGGCCCGCAATGACGCGTTAGGCAGATCGCCAGGTCGCTCCGCTCCTGGCGATGAAACGATAATTATTGCGTTTGGATTAGTGGGTCATTTCACCCACCGCCTGGTCATTGCACCCACTTCTTTCTGAAAAAGTTCCATTCCCATTTATCGCTAATAAGATAATTTATTTATTTTCAATATATTAAATATATAGGAATTATCGGAAAGATTGGCATGAAACCTGCTTATTACCGCAGCCAGGAAAATTTTAGATGCCTAGAATTTTAGTTTTGGACGACGAAAAGCTCATCCGGTGGTCTTTGAAGCAGATTCTTTCCCAGGAGGGATACGAAGTCGATACCGCCGCCACCACGGATGAGGCTCTACGGCTTTCGCATTCAAAATCCTACGGCTTGATATTTGCGGATTTGGAGATTTGCGGAGACCAAGCGACGGCTCTCTATGGGCAACTGCTGGCCGGCCAGGAAAAGGCCAAGATCATCGTACTCACGGCGTTGGCCAAGGAGCAAGCGGAACAGACGCTGGGCGGTTTTAAGACGTTTTTGATCCTGGAAAAGCCGTTTGTTTCCGAGAATATCAAAGCGGTCGCCCAAAAAGCTTTGGGCCTCGCCAGAGAGGACAAGAACCAATGAAGATGTTTTTTTGTGCGGAAAGCCCGGTTTCTCCTCGGCAGCAAAGAGATCCCGGCCTTAGCGCCGAAATTCGAATATCCGATAACTACCCAGCGATATCAAAGGAGGTCTAAGTTGCCAGCGAAAAGACAAAAAGTGCTGATCGCCTTGTCCGTCAAGGCGTTCGGATTCTTCGTGTTGGCAGTCCTTGCCGCCGGATTCCTGGCGGCCGCCAAGCCCGTCCAGCAGACGGCGAAGGACGCCGAGACCTGCGGCCAGTGCCATGAGGATGCCGTCAAGGGCTTTGCCCAAAAGCCCCACGCGGCCATCGGAGCGGCCGGCTGCACCTCGTGCCACACCGGGGCCGAGAAACATATCCAGGAAGGCGGCGGTGCCAATATCTTCGCCTTCAAGCCGGCCGATCTTCCCACGCAGAAATCCAAAACCTGCCTGAAGTGCCATGCCGACAGCAGTTCCAGGTTCATGTCCGGCCCCCACGGCAAGGCCTCTTTGGATTGCACGACCTGCCATTCCGTTCATGCGGCCAAGACGAACCCGAGCCTGTTGAAGACCGGCGCGACAAAATCGTGCTACGCCTGCCATGAAGACGTCTTCGCCAAGTTCAACCTGAACGAACGGCACAGGCTTCAGGAGGGAATCCTCGGCTGTACGACCTGCCATAATCCCCATGAGCCTCAGACAAGAGAGCGGCTCGGCGGGTTCAAACAGGAGGCCTGCCTGAAGTGCCATACCGGCAAGGGCGGGCCTTTCCTGTACGAGCATGGGTCCTCTCGTGTCGAAGGCTGCACCGTCTGCCATGACTCCCACGGCTCTCCCAACCGCCATATGCTGACTTACCAGAGCGCGGCCGACCTGTGCTTCAGCTGCCACACCTTCGTGCCCCAGTGGCATAAGAATTTCAGCGAGAAGACCACCAACTGCACGTCCTGCCATGCCACGATCCACGGCTCGAACCTCAGCAAGATCTTCCTCAAGTAAAGGAGAATCGAGATGAAAAGAACGCCCATCCTCGTCTCGGCCCTGCTTGCGTCTCTCGTCTTCTCCCAGGCCTTGGCCCTTCAAGCCCGGGACCAGGAAAAGAACTTTTACGGCAATTTCGCGTTCGGCTACCGCGCGGTCGACACCAGCGGTGCCACCGACAAATACAAGGAGCATATCAACCTGGAAAAGGGCGTCCGGCTCTTCAATTTCAACCTGACCTACCTGGCCATGAACGACCTCAAAAAGCTGTTTGACCGGATCGATATGAACGTCTATAACTTCGGCGGCGATCCGTTCGAGACGTTCAGCCTGTCTATCCAGAAATACGGAGCCTATAAATTCCAGTTCAACCGAAGGAAATCCGACTATTTTTACGGTGACCAGGTCGGGCCCCGCGGTTTCTTCGATGCCAACAGTTTCGATTTCAGCCGGATTTCCGACAGCGGGCTTTTCAGCCTGACCTTGACCAAAAATATCAACGTCTTTTTGAATTTCGACCGTTTTACGAAATCCGGAACGAGTGTGACGACCTTCGACCTCAACCGGCTCGAGATCGAGACCGATCAGCCCGTCTCGGAGAAGCTGACCGAGGTGGCTTTCGGCTTCGACCTTCATGTCAACCGTTATTCCCTGGTCTTTGAGGAACGGATCCAGGATTACAAAAACTCGAACAGCCTCTTCCTGCCCGGCTACGCAGACGGCGGACCCGGGGCCGCCTATCCGGCATCCCTCGATTACTTCCGCCTGAACCAGCCCTATGACTTCAAGTCCAACTTTCATATTTTCCGCATCAACGCCTGGCCCCTAGACAACCTTATCGTCAAAGGCTCCGCCCTGCTCAGCCATCAGGATACCAACCTAGCCTACTCCGAGCAGGCCGGCGGGATCGATTACCTCGACCGAAGTTTTACGACCGACCTGAGCGGGATCGGCACGTTCAAACGCGAGATCCAGCTCTACGACCTGGACCTGACTTATCTTCTCTTTGATAAGTTGGCCGTCATCGGTGCCGTGCGCTATAACAATTTCGATCAGACCGGAAGCCTGACGATTAACGGCGGTCGGGAAGTCGCCGATTTCGGGCTCGACACGCTGGGCATCGAAGCCGGCCTCCAATACCAATTCACGCCCCGGCTCACCTTGACGGCGGGCTATCGCCACGAAGTCCGGACGCTCAAGAATCCCGGGAGCGAGAACGCGGAGGACGGTGATGAGGAATTAGCGCCTCCCGACGCCTATTTCCAGACCGCGACCTTCGCCGAGAAGACCGTCCGGAACAGCTTGTTCGGCAACGTGAAGTGGGATTTCAAAAACGTCAAGCTGACCCTGGACTACCAACACGGAAATTATGACGATCCCTTCACGCTCTTATCGCCCACCCTGTTCGACCGCTTCCGGGCTACGGTTAAATATCAGCGGAAAGGCTTCAACGCTTCGGCCAGCTATCTCATGACCAAGACCAAGAACGATATCCCGGGCGGCACCGATTTCCGCATCGTCTATGGAGAAGATGGCTACGGCGATGTCTGGAAGGCTTCGAACAACCAGTTCAACCTGCGCCTCGGCTACAACGCCGCGAAAATCAACGCCTTAGCCGGATATTCTTATATCGATTTCAAGAGCGACACGGACCGGCGGGTCGGCTTTGATCCTTACTGGTCCGGCCCGGCCGGCACCTTCCTATGGCCGATCCATTACCAAGGAAAATCCAGTTTGCTCGACGCTTCATTCTCCTATGTCCTGGACAAGGGTTGGAAGGTCGGGGCGTATGTCAACAACTACACAAATTCTGGCTATTGGCCGATCGATCGCACCATGTTGAAAGGGTATCTTGAATACACATTCCCAGGCGGGTATATCACCCAGATTGGGTACCGCTATGTCAACTTCAAAGAGAAGGATTCCGGGTTCAACGACTATAAAGCCAACATCCTGGAATTCTCCTTCGGTTACCGCTGGGAATGATTGAAAAGGAGGATCAAATGTTAAAGAAACCTTATATAATCGCCGCTGCCCTGGTCGTTGCCGCGGTCGGCCTGTTCCTGGCCTTCCCCAGCTCCAACGGACTGGCCGTCAGCGTCTCCAAGAGAATGAGAGCGGAACAGCTCTGGAAAACGTCCGGGCATGCGGACAAGACCGGCGAACCGTTCAAGCACTGGGACCCCGATGGCTCCATTCCCACGACCTGCGCTAAATGTCACAGCACTCCCGGATACAAGGATTATCTCGGGGTGGACGGCTCCACTCCCGGCGTCGTCGATAAGGCCGCCGCGCTTGGGACAACGGTCGAATGCGACGTTTGCCATGTCGACAAAGAGAGGGGCATTCTCCGGAAGAATCCATCAGTTCTCTTCCCCTCGGGCGTGACGATCAATAATCTCGGGCCGGAAGGACTCTGCATGGAATGCCACCAGGGCCGCGCTTCGAAGACGACCGTTGATACGAAGATCACAAGCCTCGGCCTGCCGAACGACGACACGCCCAGCACCAAGCTCACGTTCTCCAACATCCACTACTTTGCCGCCGCGGCGTCCCAGTTTGGCACCTTTGTCAAGGGCGGCTATGAGTATGCGGGCCGCACGTACGATGGCCGTTTCGCCCATATCACCGGCTACAATGCCTGCAATACGTGCCACAACCCGCATTCCCTCGAAGTCAATCTCAAGGCCTGCAACACCTGCCATGTGGGCGTCAAGGACCCTAAAGATATCCGCTACGTGGGCTCCCAGGTCGATTATGACGGCGACGGGGACATCAGCGAAGGCATGTACTACGAGATCCAGGACATTATGCCCAAGGAGCTCGACGCCGTCCAGAGATACGCCAGGACCGTCGTCGGCACGCCGATCGCCTATGATCCGAATGCAAATCCATACTGGTTCATCGATACCAACGGCAACGGCGCGGCCGATCCCGATGAAGCTGTGTCCACGAACAGCTATAACGCCTTCACCGCCCGACTGTTGAAAGCCGCTTATAACTACCAGGTCGCCAAAAAAGATCCCAACTGCTTCGCCCACAACGGAAAATACATCATCGAGCTTCTCTATGACTCGATCGAGGACCTAAATGCAAAACTTGCCGTTCCCGTGGACCTGTCCGAGATGAGCCGGACCGATGAAGGGCATTTCAACGGATCGGGCGAACCATGGAGACACTGGGATGTCGATGGCCAGGTTGCCGCAACGTGCTCAAAGTGTCATTCCGCCACGGGCTTAGCCTACTTCTTGGAAAATGCAAAGACCCAGAACGAGCCGTTATCCAATGGTATGCTCTGCACGACCTGCCACACATCTCCGCCGGCTTTGAGGCCATCTCCAGTCGTGACGTTTCCCTCAGGATTGACTGCTAACTTGAACGATGCCAGCAACCTGTGCATGAACTGTCACCAGGGACGCGAGTCCAAGGCCTCGGTGGACGCAACCATCGCCGCCAAGCCTGGGGGACCTTTCAGTTTCAAGAACGTCCATTATTTCGCTGCCGCCGCTGTTTTTCTGGGAGCCGAGGTCAAGGTCGGCTATGAGTTTTCGGGCAAGGTCTACTCGGGCCGCCAGCCTTTCGCCAATCACGGCGGCCGGTTTAACACATGCGTCCAGTGCCATATGAGCTCCGCGGTCGTCCATGAAGAACACAATTGGACGATGCGCGCCCATAACGTCGCAGAGCCGCTGAAGGAAAACTGCGTTCTCTGCCACGGCAATGACATCTCTCAACCCTTCAAGGGAGCCGATCCGGAGAAGTTCGATTTCGAAAATATCCGGCCGGCCAACATCCCCGATTACGACGCCGATGGAAACACAAAGGAATCGCTCAAAGAAGAGATTGCGGGTTTGGAGAACACCCTCTTCACGCAGATGCAGGACTACTCCATTACTAGCTTGGGAGCCATGATCCTCTACAGCTCCACAGCCTATCCCTATTGGTTCAAGGATCAGAACGGCAACGGGATCCTGGATCCTGAAGAAGCGGTTTCTACCAACGGTTTCCCCATGGACGCCAAGCTGCTGAGGACGACCTTCAACTTCCAGTTGAGCAAGAAAGAGCCCCACGGATTCATCCACAATGCCCGCTACATCGCTCAGCTCCTTGTCGATTCCATCCAGCATCTTGGAGGGGATGCCGGCAAGTACACCTGGCGCTAATCGGCCGGAACTCTCACAGCGATATTTCTCATGGGCGGCATCGCAAGGTGCCGCCCTTTTTGGTGTGCCGGGCATGCTCAACCGCTTGGAGGTGGAAGTCCTCTACCCAACCTGATGGGGAAACCCCGGGGTCAAACCTCAACATTCAACAAAATACTAGAGGTGGGCGCATTGTCGAAAGTTGCTTGTTTCTTGGGGACGATGATGTTGAATGTGAAGGTTTGACCCCGAATCCTTTTTGATGGTTTTTTGGATGAAATTCAATTTTTTGGATGAAATTCAAGGAATTGGATGATTTCTGGGCACTTTAAATATTAAATACTTGAAAACAAATGAAATAGAAAGCAATGCGGGTTGGTATGTTTTTTGCTTGTAACAGTGGTTTGAAAGGCTATTTGCATGACAAATAAGGAGGTGGGAATCACAAAACGCGAATCCTATGCCTGTTGGGTTCGGAGCAGAGATTGCTTCCTCTGCTCCAGGGTTTCGGTATGTTTCGCTCAATCCCTGAAAGAGGAGGTGCGAACAACTTTTTATCTTGGATCCTACTTTTGAGGGGAATTCAAGGAAAAAGGAGAAAAAATCGATAATGACTAGAAAAATCTTTTTCACAACACTTGCCGTTCTTCTGACGCTCGGCCTGTCCATGGCTCAGATTCCAACCGGAAGAATCGTCGGCAGAGTCACCGATGCTGAAGGAGCACCGCTTCCCGGCGTCTCCATCACCTGCGACAGCACCAGGATGGTCGGCTTAGCGAATGCCGTCACCGATGAAACGGGCACCTACCGTCTGTTTTCTCTGCCCTCCGGCATGTTCTCTGTCCGGTTCACGCTGCCCGGCTTCAAGACCCTGACCCGGCGCGAAATCGTCGTTCAGCTGGAACAGACCCTCACGCTCAACGTCCAGCTGGAGCAGAGCGCCCTGGCCGAGGAAGTCACGGTCATAGGCCAGAGCCCGCTGATCGACGTCAAGAGCACGACCAAGGGCAGCACGATGACCAAGGAAGTCTTCATGCAGTTGCCCAGAAACCGGAACTTTGACGGACTTCTGAGCACGGTGCCCGGCGTCCAGTATGAAGGCAATCAGGGGGGTCTGTCCGTCGACGGCGCGTCCGGCACGGAAAACATGTGGTACATCGACGGCACGAACGTCAACGGCATCCATGTCGGCCTGCGCAACCAGAGCATCGTCATGGAGCAGTTGGACGAGGTCAAGGTCACCGCCTCCGGCTACAACGCCGAGTTCGGCGGGTCGATGGGCGGTGTGGTCAACGTCATCAGCCGCTCGGGCGGCAACTCGTTCCACGGCGACGCCTTCGGCTACTACAACAACAACAAGCTATGGATGCAGGGGAAGGATCGCGATTACCTCCGCCTGGACCCCTATGCCTATCCCTACATCGCCGAGTACGTCAACGCTGACGACCTCAACGACTTCTACGACGGCGGAAAGAACCGCGATGACTACCAGCGATTTGAAGGCGTTTTCAACTTCAGCGGCTACGCCGTGAAAGATGTGCTGTGGTTTTTCGGGTCCTTCAACCCGGTTTATGGCAGGACCTACGCCGACCGCTGGTTCAGAACCGATCCGGTAAATCTCAGCCAAGCCAAATTTGCGAACGACGTGTCCCACGATCCGCGCCAGGGCCGGCAGCTCTATTCGGGCTTTTATAGCAAGAGCTGGAACTACAACTGGCAGGCCAAGCTCACGGCGGCACCGTTCAAGGGCATGCGGATAGCGCTGAGCGCGGTCAGCAACTGGTCGCAAAGCCGCGGCTCGATCCCGTCGTTAGCCGGGACGTCGAACCAGGCCTACTCGTACTTCCCGGATTGGCAATTCTCGCCCGGTAACACCAAGGGCAAGCAGGCCGGCTTTACTTACCCGAATATGTCCGGGGCGGCGGTCATCGACTATACCGTCAGCAATAACTTACTCATCAACCTGCGGGGCGGCTACTTCCGGACGAACACCACCGACCAGCAGCTCTTCGTGGGCGGTACGCGTTATGCTTTCGGTAGATCCAATATGACCTACTTGCCGGGGATTCTTCCCGACAGCTACAGACACGACCAGGGCTGGAACAACGGCGCCGGCACCACCAAAACCCAAAAGTACGTCATGAGCAAGATGAGCGGCAACCTCGACTTCACTTTCTACATGAACCTGGCCGGCGAGCATGCCTGGAAAGCGGGAGTTCAGTATATCCGCCTGGCCGAGGACGTCGTATCAGCGCCCGAATCTCCTTGGGTTGATATCTACTGGAACGATTATTATGATCTGCCCGACGGCAGGCGCATCCAGGGCACGTACGGCTATTACACGATCCGCGGCGACTGGGTTTCTGCTTATGGTTCCATCTGGGACATCGCCAGCAACAACTGGGCCATCTACCTCCAGGATTCCTGGACCATCGGCCAGAAGCTCACCCTGAACTTGGGTGTCCGGACGGAGAGCGAATACATACCGTCCTTAGACATGTTTCAGCCGGACGTTAAGCCCATCAAATTCGGTTTCGACCAAAAGCTGGCCCCCCGGCTGGGCGTCGTCTACGACTTTTTCGGAGATTCCAGCCTGAAGATCTTTGGAAGCTTCGGCGTCTACTACGACGTCATGAAACTGTACATGGCCGAAGGCGCCTACGGCGGATTCCTGTGGTGGACGAGCGTATACGAGCTCAATGACTGGGATTTCACCAAGATCGCGGCCACGGGCAAGGTCGACGACAAGGAGAGCCAGACCGTCAACGGCATCAACCCGCATAGGGCCTCGTGGAACGATCGGACGACCTCCTGGGACACGACCGATCCTAACTTAAAACCCGTCGCCCAGAGCGAGTTATCGTTCGGCGCCGAAAAGAAGGTTTCGGAAGAGATATCCTTCAGCGCCCGGCTCGTCTATAAGCACCTCCTCCAGACGATCGAAGACGTCGGCATCCTCGAAAAGAATGAATTCGGCGGCGAATCCGAGCAGTATTACATCGCTAACCCGGGCATGGGCTGGGTGCTTCCAGTGTCCAAGGGCGGGAAATTCGAGGATAGGTTCTGGGAGAGCCCCAAGGCCAAGAGAGAGTACTACGGCATCAACCTGGCCCTCGAAAAGCGGTTCAGCAACAACTGGCAGGGCGGTATCAACTACACCTGGAGCCGCATGACCGGGAACTACGGCGGCCTGTCGTCCTCGGACGAAGGCGGCCGCAACTCACCCAACGTCGAGCGATATTGGGACCTCTTCTACGAACGCTACGACAGCCACGGCAGGCCCTTGGACGGCATCCTTCCCTCTGACAGGACGCACTACTTCAAGGCCTACGGCTCCTACGCCTTCCCCTTCGGAGTGACGGTCGGTGTGACGGGCTACGGCCGGAGCGGCCTGCCGCGCACCACCTCGATCTCGTTCACCCGGATGCCGATTTTCCCCGAAGGATACTTCGACACCGGACAGCGTCTTCCGTTCACGTTCTATGCAGACATGTATCTCGAGTACAACCTGAGGATCGCCAAGAAGTACACCATCAACCTCAACGCCACAATTTTCAACATCACCGACACCGATACGATTCAAGGTTACAACGACAGACCAAACTATAAAACCATTGCCTGGACGCAGGATCAGATCCTGAGCAAGTCGCTGAACTGGAAGGACTTTCTCCCCTCGAGCGAGCCCGATCCCCGTTATGGAAAGTGGACGTCGCGTTACGGCGCAAGGTCCTGGAGAATGGGCGCCAGGTTCTCGTTCTAAGACTGGAGTTCACGCGGAAGCGAGTATCGTAGAACAAGATACACAGGCCCGGCCCCTGGACGGGGGCCGGGCCTTTTTTGTGTGCCGGGCATGCTCAACCGCTTGGAGGTGGAAGTCCTCTACCCAACCTGATGGAGGTGAAGGGCTAGCGAGACGCAAGGGCGCCGCCGCGAGACGGCGTCTGAAGGAAGCGAGGAGC
>Ga0315284_10014827_pt1 | contig 11092 bp, 7 predicted proteins | sample YL17G09_16_MG_FD_203696 | JGI IMG/M metagenome (GOLD analysis project Ga0315284, IMG submission 203696) | Sediment microbial communities from Yellowstone Lake, YNP, Wyoming, USA - YL17G09_16 | ecosystem: Environmental > Aquatic > Freshwater > Lake > Sediment | place: USA: Wyoming | collected...
AGGCGTCCCGCGCCTGCCTCTTCTACGGAAAGTTTACTTTCAAGGGCAGGCGCGGGACGCCTGCGATCCCAGGAAGGGATTAATTCAACCTCCACCGGCGCCTTCGCCTCCACCCGCAGCGGGAGCGTCCAGCCGGGAGCGGTGACATAACGCCCATCGCGAATAGACAGCTTCAGCCCGGTGGCCGACTCCACCTCCACCTCGATCTCGCGCGCGTTGGCCCAGCCTTCGCCCTTCACCTCCAGGCGCACCTTCCAGTGGCCGGGGGAGGGTGGGGCGAACTGGTAGCCCACGGCGTGATTAGCGAAAGCGACCGGCACGGCGGTGGGCACGCCGTATTGCGGCTCGCGACCCGCCGCCAGCCAGCCCGGATCGGCCATGCTGATCAGCGCCCGCGCCGCCACCGGTTCGGGGGCCGCCGGGTCGAGCCCCAGCGCGAAGACGCGGCCCTCGCCGTGGGGGATGGGAGAGCGGTCGGCCTCGCAGCGGAGGATGGCCAGGTCGGCATCTCTGCCGAACAGCCACATGATGCTCTGGCGCAGCAGGTCCGCCCAACCGGGGGAGGTGAAGAGCGAGTCTTGCAGGCCGTCCGGGTAGGCGGCCACCGTCATCACCCGCCCGCGGCCATACGTGCCGACGGCGATCAGCGGGCACTCCCCCGCCGTCGCCAGCGCCGTTGCGCCGTGACGCAATGCGCATTCCTGCCCGCTCTTCGTCTGCCCGAACGGCCCGTTCACCCCGCGCATGGCCGGATGCCCCGCGGCGGGTTCCACCGGCAGCACCGCCGGCTCTTCCGGGCGATAAGCCTCGTTCCACAACTTGGTGCGCTTCTGCGGTGTCAGTGTAATCTCCACCGGCAGCGCCGGGTCGAGCGGCCCCCAGCCGCGCTGGGCGCGGTTGAAAGCGTTCGGCCCCGCCATCAGCAGCAACCCGCCGCCCGCCTCCACGTAGGCCAGCAGGTTCCACAGGTCATCGGCGTCGAGCACCGTCGGGTCGATGTCCGCCAGCACGATGGCATCGTAGGTGTGCAGGCCGGGCGACAACTGCAGCGCCGCGTCCAGCCGCTTCGGCAGCTTCCGCGTCAGCGGCAGGTGCAGCCCCTTCGACAGGCTGTCCTTGATGCGCGCCAGATACGGCAGCGACGTCACCGCCGCGCGCACGCCGTATTCCAGGCCAACCGCCGATTCCGCGAAAAATATCTCTCGAACGCCTTCTGGGTCCATGTGTTACCTCTCGATCTATTTCATTCTCTTACTCTTACTCTTACTCTTACTCTTACTCTTACTCTCCCCCATTCCCAGGAAGGCGGAGGAAAAGAACGAATAAATTTACGAAAACTCTATCCGTTCTTTTCTTACGCTTTCCTCTTAAATGAAGGAGAGAAAGAGAAAGAGTAAGAGAAAGAATTTTACAATTCCAGTTCGCACTCCCACAAATACCCCGACCGTCCCGGCACGTCCGTTTCCGCTACGTAGGCCAGGTTCCTGTTCGCCAGTCGCATGTCGTGCACGCGGAAGAGGGTTAAATTCGCTTCCGCGTCGTGGATGGGGCCGAGGTAGTGGAAGGCGTGGGTGTCGCGGTCGTAGGCGAAGACGCAGCCGCCTTCGTTGTCGCCGGCGGCGCCGAGGAGCAGGCTGTCGTGCCAGACCATCAGGCCGGGCATGCGCGTGGTGGCGGCGGGCTTGCCCAGGTAGGTCACCTCCGCCCTCTTCGGGTCCAGCCGGCAGAGAGAGCCGCCGGTGGTGCCGATATAGAGGTAGCCGTCGCCGCCGTTGATCATGCAATCGACCGGGCCGGCGCCGGGGTACATCATGTTCGACTCCTGGCGGGCGTTGGGCAGGCCGTGGTGGAAGAAGGTGATCTTATGCTCTCGCGGGTCATACTTGAACAGGTGGTGATTCGTCGAGTCCCAGGTGGACCAGAAGCAACCGTCGTCGTCAATGGCGGAGATATGGGTGATACTTCCGACGTAGTCGTAATCCTCCACTTCGCCGGTGTCGAGGTGGTAGACGAAGAACTTGAACACCGGGTAGGCCAGCCCGTAGATCAGCTTGCGCTGGTCGTCCAGCGTGATGGTCTGGATGTAGTCGTGCTTCACCGGCACTGCCAGCTTCTCCGGCCGGCCGCCGGGTTTGATGCGGAAGATCGCTCCGCCGGGCGCCTGCAGCCGCTCGTGCAAACCATACAGGCAGGAGGTGGCGCCGTAGACCGTGCCGTCGGAGGCCAGCTCCAGCGAGCGGTGCACCTTCACCTCGAAGGGTTCGGCCACCGGGCGGTAGTCGAGCGGCTCGAACTGTTTTGTCGCCGGGTTGAACTTCGCCAGCACGTCGGAGTTCATTGCGGTGATGCCGCAGTAGAGCCGCTCCTCCGCCGGGTGCCAGAGCAGCGAGCAGAAGGCGACGTAGTTGTCGCGCTGGAACTGGTTCCACTCCTGCGTGCCCGCGTCGCTGTAATGGGTTTTGATGTCGCGGAGGATATAATGCCGGACGTTGGTAATGCGCATGGTCGCACCTCGAAAGGGAGTTCCGTTCGTTCGTTCTGCACCATGCGGGTCACTTCCTCCCCGACCCCTCATATAGCGGGAAGATTGGAAGGATGGGAGTGGGGGAATGGGAGAGTGGGGGGAAAGTCCCCTACCGATCGACGTCGAGATAGCACTAAACTTGTGAAAAATATTTTTTACCTTAGCAGGAATTTACCGGTCCCATGGCGAACGATAATTCAGCCAGGCGCTCATTGCAGCACGAGTTATGCTACTGCGCGAAAACAGAGATCACCGTCGGCGGTCCTGGCACAGAAGGCGAGACCTGCGGTCGCTGCCCGCGGATCGTCCGTGTGGCCCGCGCAGGGTAATCGAGATGCCGCGTGGGTTCGCGATGATTCCCGCACGCGCCGCACGTCTCGCCTTTATCCCCCGGCCCGCCGCCCGCGTAAAAAGTGACCGAGACCCTTCATTTTTTCTCACCGAAGGCTGTTCCGTGCAACAAGTGTGCCCCTTCCGCCTGGCAGGGGAGGATACGATCATGGCGGCCATCACTGAAATGTCGAAACGCCGGCCGCGACGCGTTGAAGAGAGCGAGCTCGCCCGGTCGGGCTTCACCTGCGCGCCGGTAAAAACCGGCAGCACCGTTTGCCGGCGCGTATTATGGGAGGACGATCGCTTCGGGCGCGTGTCGGAGTTGATCGAGCTGCCGGCTCAGCAGGCGCGGGTGTTCGTGGAAGTGCCGGCCGGGCGCACGGCCTCCGGCCAGGTGCTCTGGAAACCGCTCGAGCATCGGCCGGACGCGAAATCCGAAACCGTGCGACTGCTGCTGGCGATCATCAAGGAGCTGGCGGGCGACGTCTTCACCCGCACCACGCCCCTGCGCAGCCTGGAGCCATTCGAAGTGGACGAGAGCGTGCAATACGGCGGCGTGGTTTAGTTGTTACCGAATGAATGGATGAGTGGATGGTTGGATGAATAAGTGAGTAGTCAGTAGTGAGTAGTCAGTATTAATTGATGAAATCGAATCACAACTGACTACCTACTACTCACATCCATTCATCCAGCCATCCACTCATCCCGTTGCCACAACATACAGCGTGGGGGAGAGAACGGCCTGCCGGAGCAGATATCCGGCGGGCCGTGCGCATTTCAGCGGACGTGGGGCTGGTTGCTCTTCCCTCTCTTCTGTACCGTCACGGTGACGGTCGCCACGTTCGAAAGCGCCGCTCCGTCGCTGGCCTGGTAGGTGAAGATATCGACGCCGATGAAGCCGGCCTGCGGCGTATAGGTGAAGGAGCCGTTCGCGCTAAGCGCCAACGTCCCGTGCAGCGGACCGGCCACCAGCAGGGCGGTCAGGCGATCGCCGTTCGGGTCGCTGTCGTTTTTCAGCACGCCCGGCGCCCGCACATTCAATTGCTTGCTCACGTTGGTGGAATAGGCATCGTTGTTGGCCACCGGCGGCAGGTTTGGCGCGGTGACGGTGATGCCCACCGTGGCCGGCGCGGAGGTCGCCTGGCCGTCATTCACGGTGAAGGTGAAGCTGTCCGCGCCCGTGTAATCCGCATCCGGCGTGTAGGTCAGGTCCGGCGCCGTGCCGGAGAGCGCGCCATGCGCCGGCAGGCTCGCGACCGTGTAGGTGAGCGGGTCGCCGTCCGCGTCGCTGCCGGTCAGCGTGATCGCCTTCGCGGTGTTCATCGGCGTGCTGACCGATTGCGCGTTGGCCGTCGGCGGGTGGTTGCCGGTCGGCGATTCCAACTGCAGCACGGTGACGCCGTAATGCTGCATGTTGCTGTATCTGCCGCCCCAGGTCATCTGGTGATCGCTGTAATCCCAGGTGTCGTGCAGGTAGACGATATTGCCGGTCGCGTTGTAGCCGAATCCCAGCATGGTGTGGCCGGCCACCTGGATCAGCACGGCCCGCCCGGCATCGATCTCCGCCATGTAGTTCTGGAAGGTGAAGCCCTTGGTATGGCCGTGATAGCCCGCGATATACTGGCTGTAGTTGGCGGTGACGCCGTACCCGCGGGATTCGACGAACAGGCGCAGGCCGTGGCAGCCGTCGCGCACCGTGGAGGAGCCGCCGTAATCGTAGAGCGGTGAGCCGTCCGTGTAGAAATAGAAGGTCGTCCCGCCGTCCACGTTGCCGAACTTCGCCTGGTTGGTGCCCATGAAGTCGCCGGTGCAATCAGCGGCGATGTGCTCCGTCCAGCCATTGGTGACGTAGGGGTCGGGGCCGGGGTCGTTATAGGCGACCCAGTAATCGTCCACGTGCCCGCGGATACTGAGGTTGTCATAGCCCATGTGGGTGGCGCTCAGCGGGCACTCGCCCGGTCCCCAGATCGCGTTCGTCAGCGGGCAGACGCCGCCGTTGGTGGGCCCGGCATACATGTTGGTATAGCCGGTGTTGTCGTAGTAGCCCATCATCATCGCCGCAGACGTGGCCGAGCAACCGTAGGACCAGTCGAAGGCCGGTGCGTTCGCCAGCGTGACGTCCCCGGCGAGGGCGTTGATGGTGGCGACCGGCGCGCGGAAATCCTTCGGCGGCTTGCCCGGCACCACAATCTCGTCGATTGAGCGGTTGTCCTTGATGAACGTCCGCTTTTTGTAGTTGTCGGGCGTGACGAGCCCGTTGTCCTGCGCCCAGCCCAGGCCCGGCAAGAGCATGGCGAGCAGCAGGAACAGCAGCAAAGCCCAGCGCAGCATGGGCTGATGGTGTTTAATCATTGACCCCCCTCCGGTATCGGCTATTACCTCTTCCCTTATTAACCGGCGATATCCCGATATTGTCAAGATGTTCGGTGCATTTTCTCCGGTTTATTCCTCAACCGGCGGTGATGATCAGTAATTCGGAGGTGAAAATTCCCGGCAGGCTGACCGGCAATCCCGTTGTGCAGAGCTGCGCGCCGGAGAAACGGGTCGTTTTGCCGCTGTTGTCGAAGGTGACCCGGTAGTCGCGTGACGGGTCCAGACCGCGGGGGTGGAAGGGGAAGAGGTCGCCCGGGCTGTCCGCCAGGCGGAAGAAACCGGCCACCGCGGCCTCCTCCCCGGCGTATTCCAGCACCACCCAGGCGCCGGCGCGGCGGAAATCCTGCTCCGGCGTGTGGTGGAAGACGCGGCAGGTCGGCAGCAAAGGCCGGATCACCTCCTTGTAGAGCGCGATGCCGTGCCGCCAGCGCTCCAGGCTCGGCGCATTCGCGCGTTCCACGTTGGGGAAGACGCCGCTGGCGGTGAAGTGACCGAGCATGCCGGTGCGGATGACGAAATCAATCTCCGCCGGCCGCATGTTGATGGAGCCTACCAGCGGCATGCACTGCTCCGGCGCCAGGGCCAGCGTCATGCCGTTGAGGATGCGGATCTGGTCGGCGGGATTCCAGTTGTCGGTGATCTGCGTGTAGTGGAAGCGCCGCAGCATGGACAGCTCCGACCGCCCGCCGCCGCCCGAGCAGTTCTCCATGATGAGATGGGGGAAGCGCGCCTTCACCCGCTCGTAAATGCGGTAGAGCACGTCGTAATAGCGCCAGGACTGGTTGACCGTGCGGCCATCCACCGTGCCTTCGCCCACGTCGCTGCTGCCGCCGTCGATGCGGTAGCAATCGAGCTTGAACCGCTCTACCGCCCGGCAAATCGTCTCGTAAACGTATTCCTCCACCGCGGGATTGAGTACGTCGAAGGTGGAGGCGCCGGGCAGGAACCAGTCGGGATGCTCCTGTTGGATGGCTACACCGCTGGAGGTCATCTCCGGCGGCATCCACAGCCCGCACTTCATGCCCTTGCCCCGCGCGTAGTCGAACACCTCCAGCAGTCCGTCCTCGCCGAGAATGGGGTTCTCCGTCCAGTCGCCCACCGACTCATTCCACGCCTTGTCCTTCGGCCCGAACCAGCCGGCGTCCACCAGGAACAGCTCCACGCCGATTTCGGCCGCCATGTCCACTTCCTGCCGCAGCAGCTCTTTCGACACCTGCGCGTTGAGGGTGTAGCCGGTGTGGTTGTATTCCACCAGGTTTGCCCGTGGCGCATCCTTCGGCATCACCGACGCCCGGATGTGCGCGTGCAGCGCGGTGACGGCGGCGTCCAGGTCGCCGTAGACCATGCCCACGTGCACCGCCGGCGTCTTCGTCGTTTCGCCCGGCGCCAGCACGCGGAACGGCGCCTTGCCGCCCAGCCCCGCCTTCGCATACAGGTACTCGCCGCCCCACGGCCGCTGCGGTCCCTGCCCCGCCTCCGTCCCGCGCGTGAAGGCCGCCTCGGTGTTGAAGGTGCACTCCAGGTGGATGACCGTCAGCTCGCCGGTGGCGCCGTTCCGCACGATATACATCGGCGGGCTGTATTTGTTGCCTCGCGTCGTCTCGCTGAACGTCCCCATCGGCAGTGGCTGCCAGGCGAACTCCCCCTCCATCCCCCAGGCATGGTTGAGGTAACATCCCAATGCAAATCCGCGGTCGGCGTCGCGGGTGACGATGTGCGTGCCCTCCTCCTCACACCCAATCATGCCGGCCCACGGATACACCCGTGACAGCGCAACAGGCCGGTCGCCGTCGTTGCGAATCTCCAGCCACCGCATGAGGAAGGGAGTGCCGTCTATCTGCGTATGCACGAAAACGGTGATCCCCGCCGGCGGGTAAGTCAGCTCCACGATCAGCTCATCCCCCTGCTCGCGCGTCCCGCGCCACTCCCACCCGTCGCGCAGCAGGCGCCCGTCCACCTCCAGCTCGAAGGCATACAGGTGCTCGGCCGGGAACCGCCCGCGCGTCAGCTTGAGGAAGATGTTCTCCTTCGACTGGCACCGCCCCATCGCCGAGTGGTGCACGGAGAGATAATTCCCCCCGAACAGCGCCTCTTCCCACACAAACCGCCCCGCATCCGCCCGCACCCACGGGAATCCCGGCACCTGCAGGGTGGTGGAGATGGAGGGGGTGGTATCGATGAAAAAATTCACCATATGGCATCCTCTTATTCTCTCAGGATCCCGATTATAGCGCCCGGTCCGGTGGTTGAGTAGGCAGGAGAGCCTTCTCAACCACCGGATCGAGAACTCTCATCGCAAGGTAGAGCGATTTTAATTTGTCAAAGAGCATCATTCGGCGAGCAACTACCTCGTCACCTCGCCCCGATCACGTCGAACAGGTACGTGCGCGAGTTCTCCTTCTCCTGGATGCTCAACATTTTGCCGGCATCGTCCAGCGGCAGCTCGATGTAGGTGCGCACGGTGCTTTCTTCGCCGGGACGCATCTTCAGCTCGACGGGTTCGTCGAGTGTGTCGTGCAGCAGAAAACCGCTCCATTCCAGCGTGCGGTCGGCGGCGGTCTGCAGGTTGATCGCGAAATTGCTCCAGTTGACGGACAGCTCGCCCGGCGTGCCATTCCTCACCTTGAAGGTGACGAGCAGGAAGCGCTTGCCTTCCCCGGGGGAATTCTCCCACAGCGTCCGGGTGGTGTAGGCCGCGCCCACGAATTGCACGTCGAGCTGTCCCATGGGGTAGAATTGCCCGGTCGGCGCGGGCACCTCCTCCCGCGCGGAGGAGCCGGAGGCATCCGTCGGGTCGGAGATCGGCGGCGGCAGCGGCTTGACCTTGTTGCGCAGATCGTAGCGCACTACCTTGCCGTCCGACGGCTGCACGATGAGCTTGGGCACCGGCCCCCTGGCCGGCGCCTTGATGACAGTGTAGAGATGCACCTTCTGCGCCGGCTTCAGGTAGAGATCCAGCCTGGCCTTCGTGTCTTCGAGGGCGGCGCATTGCGCGTATTCCCGGTTTTCGTCACCGGCATCCACCGCGACGAAATGGAGCGTCGTCCAGTTGGCATACATGTCCGTCGGCTGCGGGTTCTGCAGGCTGTAATGCAGCACCAGCAGCTTTTCATCGGCCGCCGGCGCGACCGTCGTGTCGCCGAAGGACACGCGGGCCACGGTGAATTCGGCGTCGAGCAGGGAAAAGACCACGGGGTCGGCATCGCCCAGCTTATACGACACCCCGAATTGCCCCCAATCGCCAGGCAGCTGCACGCCCCCCGACGGGGCATCCCGTTTGGCGGTCACGATACTCAGCTTCTTCGCCTTCGCATCCCAGGTTGCGTTGATGCCCAACGCTTTGAGCAGGGAGATCGCATCGACCATCGGCCTGCCCTTCTGGATCAGCGCGGTTATGGGCACGGTTTTGCCGTTGATGACCACGGTCTGCGCATGGATCGATCCGGACAGCCCGACCGCGATAGCCAGCCCGATCAATTTCCACCAGGTCTGCATGATGTGCCTCCAATCGAAATGAGAATGTAAAATACAAAATGAAACCGTTCACGGGGGCCTGCCGCGTCTCCCCCTCACCCCCCACGCCCCCTCTCCCCGATGAGAGGGGGAGTAGCTTGATCTGTCTGTGTAACCGACAATCATTCATCCAATTCTTCCTTATCCAGTGGGAAGACGGAGAAGGACGTGTTATAAAGAGCAACCGGTAACCCGAAAAACCCGCCTGTTACTCCACCTCTCATCGGGGAAAGGGGGTGGGGGGATGAGGGGGAGACGCGGCAGGCCCCCGTGAACGGTTTCATTTTGCATTTTGCATTTTCTTCTCCTCCGCCTCCTTCAGCATCTCCGCAATCCCGGTAAAGCCCCTGGCTTCCGCCAGCCGGCGCGGGGTGGTGCCGCCTTTGGCGACGGCGTGCGGATCCGCGCCATGGGCGAGCAGCAGGCTGACCAGGTCGGTGCGCTTGTTGGCCACCGCGCGGTGCAGCGGGGTGTAGCGATCGACATCGCGCGCGTTCACCTCCGCGCCCCTCTCCAGCAGCAGCGTTGCCGTCGGCACGTCCCCGGCCCGCGCCGCCTCGAACAATGCCGTCTGCCCATAGATGTCTTTAGCGTCCACGTAGGCGCCGTAGTTCAGCAGCGTTTTCACCATGTCCGCCCGCCCCATGCGGGCCGCCAGGTGCAGCGGCGTCACGCCCAGCACGTCCTTGGCGTTGAAGCGCGCGCCGTGGGCGATGAGCAAGGCGAGGATCTTCTCCCAGCCTCCCCCGGCGGCCGCGTGCAGGGGGGTGCGCCGATCGAGGCTGACGATCGTCGTATCCGCCCCGCGCACCAGCAGCTCGTTCACGCACTCCAGATGCCCGGCGAGGGAGGCCTTATACAGCGCGGTTTCGCCCAGTTGATCGCGCACGTTGAGATACTTGCGGGCCTGGGTGAGGACGGCGCGCACGGTCCCGGCATCGCCGGTCGCCGCGGCCAGCAGCAGGCGGTGGGCACGCGAATCGGGTGGGGGGATGACGTCGTCGGGGTTGGGCAGGCGCAGCAGCAGCACGTCCCCGCTGTTCGGATCGCGGACCGTCACGAAGCCTTCCGCCGCCGGGTCCAGGCTGGCCAGCATATCCACGCGCGCCCCCAGCGCTTCCGCCACGAAGCGCACCGGCACATAGGTGAGCCCCGCGCGTTCGAGCGCCGGGCGGCTCAGCGTGACCGGACGGCCGTCGATCGTTGCCAGCGCCTGGTTGACCGTCAGACGCACCACGTGCCCGCGCACCCGGATGGCGATGCGCAGCTCCGGTTTGCGAAAATCCACCTGCGCGCCAAACCACTCGGCAATGTAGCGCAGCGGGAACAGGGTCACGCCGTCAACGGACAGGGCCGACGGCATCTGCGCCCACCCCGGCATCCCCAGCATCCCGAACAGGCATAATCCGAGCCTGATTGCACGCATCCCCATCATCGCCCTCCCGCCGATCGGCCCGCCATGACGCCGTGCTCTGAGTGATGCAATTCGCCATGTCGCGCTCCGTTCCTGCCGAAGTTAACGACTAATCCGTGAAAAGGTAGCTGCGCCCGTCGCGCGACATCGCAGTCCGGTAGTGCGACCATCGTGCGACCAGGTGCTTGTTAAGATGTCAGGCGATTATGACGATATTCATAAGGTAATACGGAGGTGACGTGCGGATGGTTGCATCCGGCCATTACAGAGGGCTTTGCATCGGTATGCTGCTGCTGGCGCTTGTCGCCGGCGGCCCGCGCGCGCACGCCGTCCCCGATCTCGATACGGTGATGCGGGGCGCGGAGCAGCTCAAACAGGCCGATCCGGACGAGCTGTTGAACCGGGCGCTGGACAAGGCGGCGCAGCGGGAGCAGGCCGGCCAACCGCACACTGCCCCGGCCGAACAGGACGCGGCGAAGGCTTACGGACAGGTGACCGGCAAAGCCCTGGACAGGGCCGGCCGCCCGAATGCCGGCATCTTCGTCATCGCCGTGTTGGGGATCGCGCTGGTGCTGACCATGCTGAGCGTGCGCCTGATCCGCTTCATCGCCCATCGCCTCGCCGGCGCGGTCAACCGGGCCGACCTGGGCCGCTCCCTCACCGACGCCGACGTGCGCTACTCCTGGTATTACCGCGACGCCATCTCCCGCTTCCCCGAACCGCGCAAACCGCGTGACCGCTGACCCACCCGATATTCCTCGCATTTCCATTCTGCCGTATGTAGTAAGCCACGCAGCGCAGCGGAGTGGCGTCTGTTAACCCACCCGGTTCCGTCAAAGACGCCACTCCGCTGCGCTGCGTGGCTTACTACATACAGGCTCGCCGGCCTTTCGGGAACAGAGTCGTTTGGGACTATCCCCCGGAAGATCCAATAA
>Ga0315284_10014828_pt1 | contig 11092 bp, 24 predicted proteins | sample YL17G09_16_MG_FD_203696 | JGI IMG/M metagenome (GOLD analysis project Ga0315284, IMG submission 203696) | Sediment microbial communities from Yellowstone Lake, YNP, Wyoming, USA - YL17G09_16 | ecosystem: Environmental > Aquatic > Freshwater > Lake > Sediment | place: USA: Wyoming | collected...
AGCAATTAATGTATCAATTGAAAGAGTTAAATATTTATTTATTTTTTCTATTGTTTTTATAAAATCATATTTAATAAGTGGATAATTAATTGATTTTGCTTTCCCTTTTTGTTTATAACCAAACAATAAAATTTTATTTCCATTTTCACTCTTATTTATGGCTAAATTATTAAAAATTATTGCAGATATTCCAACTCCAAGCATACATCCTAAAGCATTCGAAATTGCAATATCTGGTGGATATGTAGGAAGAAATAAACTAACCGTATATCCAAATATTAATACAATCAATCCAGAAGTTCCTCCATATCTAATATAAAAAAAGTAAAACATAAAATAAAAATAATTTTTGTAATCATTTCATTTCCTCATTGCTTATGTTTCTTTTCAAATATTCTAAATTTTTCTTTCATTTTATTTTCTCCTTTAATCTTCCTCTCTATCTATACTTATTGGATCATATCCGGCTGCAATAATAATATTATCAATCATTGCTAGAATTGTTCTAGCATCCTCTTTCCCTAAAAGATTATATAAATACGCTTCTGAAAAAAACGGAGTGTTCTCATCTCCCTTGACGTAATGACGACTACTTTTAAATCCCCTTGGAGGTGCAGAACGTACTTGCCAAGATAGCAACTCTTTAATATATGTTATCAGTTCCGTGTTACAACGATGTTCAATTTTCTGATTACATCTATTGCATTTAATTTCAATGTGTTCCATCCTTATTTCTCCTTTTTATCCATTTTTCTCTTTTATTGAATTTGTAACTCTTATCTTTTCTCCATTGTTCATATTGAATATTATCCAACCCCATTTTTCTTTTCTAATTAAACAAATTTCTGAATCTTTTAAAAATCTATATAAAAAATGTACATCTGCTATTTCAATTTTTCCTTTTAATTGTGCATTAATATCTTCTTCATTATCATTTCCACCAGTAATAGCTATATCATCATTATTAATTATATTAGATGCAAAATCAAAATAAAAATCCATTGCAAATTTATTTCCAAATTGTAATTGATAGCGTGGAATTATTAGTGCACTTTGATGATCTACATAATAACTATAATCTTCATTTTTATTTGAATATTTTGTATTAAAATATTTATTAAAACTTTCTATGTATTCAGGCAAAAAATAATTTTGATGGTGCATATTATAAATTAAATTTGCAAAAAAGTAATGTATTTTGGCTTCTTTTGAAGCACACATAAATCCATCCCATCCATATTTTCCTTTAGAATAATCATCAACATATTTTCTATTTATTATGATAGAATGTAATGATGAACTATTAGTAGCAAATCCTTGTCTTATAGAAATAATTTTCATTTATGCTTTCTTTTCATAAAGATTCATATTCTTTTTTATCTTTTTCTTGTTTTTCTTTAATTTCTATTTCTTCATCAGATTTTTTACGATTTTCATATTCTATCATTTCTTTTTCATTAATTTCATTTAAAATTTTAATAATTGGACGATTCAAATATATTATAAACAATCCAGTTTCATAACCAGTATAATTTTCGTTTATTATTGTTTCTTCTGTACATTCAACCAAATAAATATCTGTATTTCCAATTATCCATTTAGATAATTTATAATAGTATATATTTCTGTCTTTATATTCTTGTTGTGTGATACCATATTTTTTATTAAGTGCATTATAAAATTTATTATAATTATTTTCTTTTTTTCTGCAGTCTATATTAATTACATAAGCATTTACTTTATCATTGAATCCCAAAATAATATTTGTAAAATCTTTTTCTTCTATAGAACATCCTTTTAATTTAGATGGATCTAAAATTCCGGTTTCTTTAAGAACATAATGAAGATCTAAGTTTAAATTATTAACTTCTTTTGTATCACTTGGATAAAAATCTAATGAAAGAATAAATTTTCTAGTGCTAAATCCCCACTTTCCTTGTTTATAACCAAATGCTACATTCCAATATTCATTAAACTTTTCATCTTTTCCAAATTCTTTATATATTTCATCTTGAAGCTCATTTTTAATAGCTATTTTAATAATTAATTTGTATAATAAATCATGGTCAATAATATTAAATATATCTCTACATTTTTGTATGTCAAAATAATTAATAAATGCTTCGTCATTTAAAGATTTTTGAATCATCATATTTAAAACTTCTTTATATATAGTAATATATCCATTATTATAAGGATATTTTTTAATGAGTTTCTCATTAATTTTTATTGAATTAATTATTAATTCTTCTCCAAATGCATTATTATATTTATATAAACTAATACAAGCAACTAAAAATAAAAGCTCGAAATCATCTGACGGTTTATAAGAAATAATAAATTTATAATCTTTTTCTGCATCATTTTTCAAAAGTTGTTTGTTTTTTTCATCTAAATTATAATATATAGCTATTTTGTGCAAACAATAAAATTCATATAGTTCTTTTTCTAAATTTTCAAAATTCATTGCAACTTTTAAATCATTTATTGCTCCAATATAATCTTGTTTAGAAACTTTAGCTTTTGATCTTTCAAAATAATAAATATATGATGGTTTAATATTTATAGCTGAATCTAAATTTTTTATCGCTTCATTATTTAAACCCCTTATTCTATTTATAGTTCCTTTCATATAAAAAGCATAATCATTATGTGGGTCAAGTTTTAAAGCTTTATCAACATCATCAAGTGCTTTATCATGTTTATAAATTTCTAAAAATTCACTTGCTCTAAAAGAATAAAAACACGATTCATTAGAATTAAAATTTATTGCTTTACTTATAAGATCAATAGCTTCATTATGCTTTTCTTGTTTTTTCAATTCAATTGATTGTTTGTAATAAGATTTAGAAGTAAAATAATAATGAATATTCTTCATCACAATTGAATAGTAAACATAGATACTTATTACTATAGATATTATAAAAAGTGGCCAAAAAATTTTTATACTTTTTTGTTTATTTTTTATTTCTATATTTTTTAATGTATCTCTTAATTCAACTACATTGATTGTCTCCATATTTTCCTCACATATTATTTGTTGGGTCCATATTTTGAATCAATTATTTACCATAAAAATTTTTATCGTTAATTCGTCTTACTGCATCACATGCATCGTATATATCTTTAAAACTTTACGTATTACCTGTTTTGTCTGTTTTGCTTTACATAGTATTCCTTTTTTATTTATGAGAAATGGTAAATTAAATTCTGGATGTAATTTATTTTCAATAAAGTAATTTACACTTTGATTATGTGTGAGAATTCTCATTTTTTCCTTTTTGTTTTTCTTTTATAATACTTGTTAAATCTTTTTTATATTCGTATAATATTCATTTTTGCTTATCCTTTATTCATTTCATTATTATACTAACTTTTAGCCATTTACCCAATAACCTTCCATCCATCTTTTTACTGTTTTTGTTTCATAATGACCAGGTATAGTATAACCTTCTCTAACTACTATATAAACTCCATTCCTATATTCATAAATTGGTTCTACAACTATTTGGTCTACCCAAATTTGAAAATCTGCATATTCATAATGACCTTCAATCCATCTCATTACTGGACGACCTGTAACATAAACTACTTCACGAGGAGTAACATATCTAACTGTTTCTCTTGGAGAACATACATCTGATATTATATCTGCTACAATTCCAAGACCAACTAAACCAGCAACTATTTCACCAGTGTGATTATAGCCATGACCACGGCTATAATTATGATGACCATTACGATGACCATCTGCATAAGCAAAATTGTATATTATGCTTAATAAAACTGTTAATACTATTCTATTCATTTTATATCTCCTTTTTTAAATATAATATGAATATTTCAATTAATTTTTCAATAATTTTGAAATATTTTTATAATAAATAAATGACTTATATGCACTCAACTTTATTAATTACATTATTTATGTATTTAATGTTTTCTTCTTCTATCTTACAAGTTGATTCATGGGTTCCTTTATGTTCTGGCTTAGAATATATAAAACCAAGTTTAAAAATTTCATTTAGATGATTATTAATTTTTTGTTTTTGTTCTTCAAAACAACAATCTTCTAATGAGTCTGCAAAATGTCTTCCATCAGTTGAAGTAAGCCAAGTACAAAAAATATCAAATGAATTTTCAATGTCAAAGAATTTTTTAAAGAACGATGTTTCTAGATATTTATCAATTTTAATTTGTCTTACACAATGTCCTATATACCCAAAAACACTACTTCCTGTTCCAATATAATCAGATAATATCTTATTGTTGAATATTGTATCTGAAAATCCGCCTTTAAAATCATTACTGGTCAATTCTTCATATGGCTTTTCTGCAAGAAAAAAACCAGCTTTTTTAGCTTTTTTATATCCACTTTTTTCTTCTCTTTTAAAGTAATCATTTATTTCTTTTGGGCATTTTTTTGAGTATCCTTCTTTCACATAACAATTAACAAGTTTTTCGAATTCTGGAGTTTTTTCAAAAGAAGTAAAAGGTTTAGTATAAAGTCCTTTTTCATAAAAAGTTTTATCTTCACGAAATACTATTTGAATTTTATTATCTCCATAAATTTTGGCATCATTGTGATTGAAAATTGATTTTGAAGTTTTATAAAATTCAAAATCTTTATTATTCAATTTTTTATAAAGCCGTACATCACTAGATGATGCTGAAGCAAAACAAGAATGAATTTGCATTTTTTCAAAATATTTCATATTACCTCCTTTTGTTATTTTTTTTAAATATAATATGAAACTTTCAATAAAGTTTTCAATAATTTTGAAATCACCCCCGTAAATAAAATGTATTTATAATAAGATACTATTTAAAAATTGAATCTGTTCTCTAGAGTGAACGAGGATAATTCCTTGATAGTGTCTTGATAGTCTTATGGTCTTTCAATAATGAAATTTTGTGGTCAATATCACGTAATCTTGTTCATCAACTACATTTTTCTCTAAATAATTAACATTATGTATTGGAACTATATGACAATTAAAATTTGAACCTTCAGTATCAAAGAAAACTTTGACATTTCCATGGCCTATTTTTTTCTTGATATTTTGCAATTTTCTTATTAGTTGATTCAAAGTTATTTTTTCCTTATTTGTCACATTTATTCTCCTATCCAAACTACAAAAGCCATCCATAAAATATGAATAATATTATCTAAAATAATATATGACCATGGCCACATTGGTGGATCCATAAATTTTCTTGATCCTTTCTTAATCGCTAACCATCCAATAAAATTTGTTCTATCACTATGAAAATGTTGGATTCCTATTAATAACAATTGCCACCATTCTAAATTACAAAATAAAAATGGTATTAAATATGTTATTACATGAACAAGACAATGTTTTGTACTCTTTTTCTTATTTTGAGCCATCCAATCATTTTGGATAATATAATCACCAATAAGATGTGCGTATATCCAATGCATTGTCATTTATTTTAATATCGTCTTGAATGTTCTCTTGAAAAATTTTTCTTTACAAATGGTTTTGCTTCATTAACTTTAAGTGCTCTTCCATTTAATTCTTTTTCATTTAATTCATTAATTGCTTTTTCAGCATCAGTTTGATTTTCCATTTCAACAAATCCAAATCCTTTTGATTTTCCACTATCTCTATCAGTTATTATTTTGACTTCTTTCACTGCTCCACATTTTTTAAAAAATTCACTTAATTCATTTTCATTTGTGTCATAAGACAAATTGCCTACATAGAGTTTCATACTTTTTTTCCTTTTTAGCTATTTAATTATTTTCAGAACTCAATTAAATAGCACAAAATTGAGAACTGTCTACAATTCACTATTGAATTGCTTTAAAAATATCAATTAAAGTCTTTTTATTTCTTACATTAATTCCATAAATTTTTTCTATCTTTTTATAAATTTTTTCTTCATTTTCTTTAAATTTATTTTTATCTTTGTCAAATTCTACAAAATCAGACAAATGTGACAAATCTGTTATCAAAAATGAATTTATACCAAAAATTTTTTTGATAAATTTTTTAGCAATATCTTTATACTTATCTATTTCTTCGGTTTTTGCAAGTTCTATTTTTTTAATTTTAGACAATTTCTTTATTTTCATTTATTTTTTCTTTTATTAATTTTTTAATTTCTTCAATTGATTTTTTTGGATCAATACCATATTCATGAAGTTCTTCTTTTATTTCTTCAATGGTCATATCTTTATCATTATCTAAAAAATCTAAAATATTCTTTAATGGTTTGTATTTAATTTCATTTTCCATAAATATCGCCATAATAAATTCTCATGAAATTTATTAATTCTTTTCTATTATATTCAGATTCTTTTTCAGTATCAAATTTAAAATCAATATACATTTTCATAGGAAGCAATATGCCAAAAAACCAATATTTATCAGTTTTTCTCGTATTAAAAATGCATAAGATACTTGAAAGATTTATAAACATATTTTGTATTTTTATATAATTCTCAATACTATCTAAAATGTTTTTAATTTGTTTTTCTGCTTCTTCATATTCATCAAATATTATTTCTTTTTTTGAACACCCAATAAAAACAATTTCTATTGAATATTTTCCATGTTTAGAAAATCTTTCTTTAATATCATAAACAAATATTATCTTTTTAGTAACTATTACAGAATCATCATTTAAAAAAATCAGTGGATTCATACTCAATTATCTTTGTACTTCATAAATTCTACCATCATTAAAAGCTTTTTGAAACAATAAAGAAATTTCTTTTATATAATCTTCTTTTGAAATTTCTACATCAACATATTTTTGTGCTAATTCTATTGTTTTAAAAATTTCTTCTCCAACATCATAAATTGATTTATTTTCTTCTTTAATAATATATCCAAAAGAAATTTTTTCATTTAATAAAAATTCTTTTAATTTCTTTTCTTTTGGACTTAATTTTTGTTTAGAAACGAACAATCTTAATAATTTTAATTTTAAGTCTAAGATATTTTTATTTATCTCTTCTTCATTATTATAATATATTTTAAAATTAAAATTTTTTGTTTTTACTTTTCCATTCATAAAATTCCTTAGCAAGTTTCTTTTCTTTAAGAAATTCATAAGCAGAATTTAATTTAGCATTATGCACTTCTTCGTCAAAATCAATGTTCACCATTTCTTCATATAATTCTTTAAAGAACTTCTTAACTTTTTCATCTTTAATCTTTTTAAGATTTTTTGTTACTAATCTATTTCTTTTGCATATTTGACATTTGCACATTAATTAATTTCCTAACATATTTTATAAATCTATTTGCATCTTTCTCAGCTTTTTCTCTGGACAAGTATATTAATGGAATAGAATATCTTGCAGAAATTGACCTTCTTACTTTTTTATATTCTATATTCCATTCATTATGTTCTATTAAAAATAAATTTAAATGATAACAATTTTCTGATAATGTATCTTTTACTATATTAAAATTACAATCTTTCAATTTATTTGCTTTAATAAAAAAATTTTTATCAGTTAATTTTTTATTATTAAATCTATATATTCTTAATTCATCATTCTCAAATTCTATTTCTAAGTATTCTCCTATACCCTTAAGCTTAAAAATTTTTGGTTTAATATTATTAAGAAGCTTGTATTTTTTCATTTTATATTGTTTTCATCTTTAGTAATTTTCATTATAAAGTAAAGTAAAATTGCATTTAAAATAATCAAAATAGTAATTATGATAAATATTCTCATTTTAAATGATTAAAATCCCCAGATTTATATAATTCTTTTATTATGTTTTTAAATGATCTTGACTTTGTTTTCAATAATTTTAAATAATCACTCCATTTAGAGAATGTTTTTATTTTAGTCTTATAATTTGTAATAGAGAATTTATTATCTTTATATAGTTTAAAAATAAATTCTTTATATAAATATTGTTTTAAGTCCATAAAGTTTGCCTAATTTTTATTAATCGAATCAACATTTCTTCATCTTCTTTATCATATTTCTCTTCATATTCTCTAGAAATTTTTAATGTTGAAGAAGATATTTTTTCTTCTTCTTCGGTTTTTTCATCATGCCAAAAATCTTCTGGATATCTTTGTCTAATTAATCTACAATAATCACTCCAACTATATCCATTTTCCCCCTTAATATCTATAGGGTCTATTCTATTTGGACGAATATCTTTCCACCAAATATATAATTCTTTTTGTTCTTTAGCAGCTTCTGCTTGATCAGGACATTTATCTTCTCCAACTAAAGTTATTTCCCAATCAAGATATTTAAATCCAAGTTCTCTACTTCTTTTGAATCTACTAAATTTTCTCTTCCACCATGACATTTTATCTTCTTCAATAAAATAATATTGCATTTGTGCTTTTTCTATCTCAATAAAATCTTCTAATAATTGAAAAACACCATATAGCATTAAAGTTCTACTTTCATAATATCCTGGCTTTAAAGAATTAATTTTAATTTTTCTATAATTTCCTATTGTACGATAATAAATCCAATCTTTGAATCTTTCTATTGGCCAAATAAAAGTTGATTTAAACCAAAATGGAAAAGTTTCTGTTATAAACCAACGAATTTTATTTTTCTTAGCTTGTTTTCTCCACTCATTCCATTCTTTTGAAGTTGCTGATTCTGGTCTATTGCAATATATATAATTATAAATTTTTTTCTTTAAATTTATATAATTCATTTATATTTCTCATTACTAATTATGAGTCCAAAACATTTTTCCTTAAATTCTTCTTTCTTATCACTATAAGATTTTTCATATAAAATTTTAAGTCTGCAAAGTAATTCTGACGATAATTGAAAATGTCTCATACCAACAAAATCTTCTTCTTTTTCAGTAAAAAATTCCATATTATTTTCCTTTTACTTTTTCCACCAATCTGTTGTATCTTCTTCCTCTTTCTTATTTTTTTCTTCACATAGCATGTGCAAATATTCCATAGCAGTTTTATACCAGTAATCATTTCTTTCTTGTAAATAAATTATTTCAGCATAAATAACATAAACAAATAAAGATGATACAAGTATACCAAGAAATACTCCAATTAAAAATATCATAAATTCACCAATTGATACTTATTTTTTATTTTAAGTTTTATTGTTCTTACAAAAGTTTCTCTTATATGTACAAATGAATTAATTAAAATAAGCTCTTCCAAAATTTCTAAGTCATCAAAAAATTTCTCAATTTTATTAATTTTTTCTATTTCGTATCCTTGATATGCGCTTCTTAAACAAACATAACAAAGCTTATCATTAAAATTCAAATCATCATTTGTTTTTCTAATATAAATATCTTTAAAATAAATTTTACATCTTCTGCATTCAAACATTAAATTTTCATTTTCCATTCAAATTCTTTTAAATACACATCTAAATCTTCTGCATTTACAATGAAATATTTAGATGGCCTTTCATCATTGTTCATTGTTCTTATAAAATAATCATATTCTTTTTTATCATATAAAATAGCTGCAGTTGTAAAATTACCATTATCAACCCAAACAACTACATATTTATTTTCATTAATCCAATCATCAAATTCTTTGTGACCGATATCTAATATAGTAACTTCTTTTCCATATTTATGAAGAAATTGTTCTTTAGTACAATCATGTGGATTTATATACTTTCCCATACTATTTCCTTTTTAAAATAAAATGAATGTCATTTAGCACTTTTCATTTATTTTATAAGTTACAATTCCATACTTTTCACGTGCAAATCTTATTAAAACATTTAATTTATATTTTGAACATTCTCCATATATGCAAAAGAAATTATTATTTGTTGGAACCATATAATTTTCATAACGAAATCTATATGGTCCTTGTTTTTTATTTGAATTTTCATGAATATGTTTTTCAAGTGCTCTTTCTATTGGAATTAAAATTTCTGTAATTTTGCATTTTTTACCAATAGAATAATTATTAATTTTTTTATTTAATTCATTTACGTATTTAATAGTTAACATTGAACCAAAATTTCTTTTAGTATCTATTTCTATAAATGTTGTGATTAAATAAAAATGCAATTCTTCTTTCGTAAAAATTTTATCTAATCCTTTTACTCCAAATTTACTTCTATCCATAAAGCTCCTTTCATAATTGATTTATCAATTTCTTTAATTTTTCATCATTTTCATTTTTTATAATATTACCACATTTGCAAATAAATTGTCTATTACCAATATTGAAGGTTTTTTCTTCAGCTTTATCTTTATTTAAAATTCCATTTTCAACAGAATAATAACTAGAATAAATATTATCTTCTTGGAGTACTCCATCAAGATGCTTACATCTTATTTTTCTTTCCTTTTTTTCTTTTCTCATTTTTATCCAAAAATTTCTGCATTTATAAAAACAAAAAGGTGATAGATTATTTCTATCACCTTTTAAAAATTAAATCAATTTAACTTTTTTATTCTTTATTCTTTTGCTACAAGAAAATGAGCTCTTCGATTTTCTTTCCATGCTTCTTCTGTATTTCCAATTACAAGTGGCTTTTCTTCACCATATGAAATTGTTTGAATTTTATTTGCATCAATATTTTCATTTTTAATTAAATAATCTCTTGTGCTTAATGCTCTCTGTTCTCCTAAAGCTAAATTATATTCATTAGAACCACGATTATCACAATGACCTTCTATCAATATATGAAGTACTTTATTATTCTTTAAATATATTGCTATATTTTTTAAAATTTCTATATTATTTTCTTTAATATTATGTTTGTTATAATCAAAATGAACATCTTTTAAAATTTGTTTTTCTGATTCTAAATCACTTTCCTTAAATTTTTCAATTGGAAAATCGGTTAACACATAAGAACCAGTTTCATCTTTTACGCCTTTTTTATGAAACAAACAACCAGATAATGTTGACATTACTAAAACTATTAGTAACATTTTTTTCATATGATTTTATTTTACTCCTTTATGATTTTATTATGATATTACATCTAACAACAAAGAAAAACCTATTTTACATGCTGAATAATCAAACTCTTTTAAATCTAAAAAATCTCTCCATTCATTTTTGGAAATAGATTCAAAATAAGTTCCATCACCTTTTGGTTTTTCTGGAATTTGTCCAG
>Ga0315284_10014829_pt1 | contig 11091 bp, 19 predicted proteins | sample YL17G09_16_MG_FD_203696 | JGI IMG/M metagenome (GOLD analysis project Ga0315284, IMG submission 203696) | Sediment microbial communities from Yellowstone Lake, YNP, Wyoming, USA - YL17G09_16 | ecosystem: Environmental > Aquatic > Freshwater > Lake > Sediment | place: USA: Wyoming | collected...
CCGTTCCTAAATATGCAATTTCGTAATAAATGCGGATCTCCGCACTTATCCAAGCCTGAGATTTTTGGCATGGTTTGTTGAGTTATTTTTGGTGTGATAGGAAATTGCAAGAGAATAGGAAATTGCATATTCAAAAGAGCCTAACGACGTTCTTTTAGCAATTTCCTAAAAGGTCTATCAGGCTCTTTCTTTTTATGCAGCTTTTAGCATTTCATCATTTAATTTTTATAACACACTGCTGACTCACAAATAATAGCATAAGTCAAGAGAAAAAACAAGAATAAAATTATTCTCTTGACATCCTCTTAAACCTATGATATCATTATACTTATGATGATAATGGCAGATAGGAAATTGCATACGAAATAGGAAATTGCAATGATAAATAATAAACAATTATTCGGTCGTACTATGCCATGTTTCAAGTGTAGAAAATATTACTACAATAAATTCTATCATGAATTTCACAAGGTCTTATGCTTAAAATGTCTCTCAAAACTCTTAAGAAAAGAAAGGGTAATATGAAAATTAATTGGAAGAAATTTCTGTCTATAGTGATAGCAAGTGTTACTGCATTTGCAGGTTTACAGCAAGTAATACCGGAATTGCAAGCTCCTATCGCTAATACAATTATGGCCGTACTTTTGGCTGCTATTAATGCTTTGGTTACTACCAAGAAAGAGCCAAAATCAGAATACACTTTGCCTATAAAGTAATAACTGTCGGATTTTGCAGTTATGGCAAAAAAGAAGCTAAAAGATCGGCTAAGCAAACCGAAGTGGAAAACTGTAGAACAGCTATTAAAAGAGGCCCAGGCTAAAGGCTCGCTTGAACCTGTCATATTAAGAGATGAGATTCCAGAAGAAGAACGATGGCGGTATAGATTCAATAAGAAAGCCAAAAAAAGAGACCTCGAAGAACGCTATCAATTTAGCATTGAAGCTGGGGTATCGGCTAAGAAAAATTGGTTCACATATCGCGATCATAAAACAGGGAGGTATGTAAAAAAATCTGAACTTGATAACTGTACTAAAGGTGTCCGCATGGAATTATGGCGTTATAGTAAAAACGCTGAGCATAAATTTAAGATGTTATGGAAAGAAAAAAGATATACTTTCTTGAAAAAAGCGCGAAGTCTTGAACGTGAAAGAGTTATTCTCAGGAACTTTTATCGGCGAAATAAGTCTCGTTTTGTTTGGGATAAAGATTTGAAAACATGGATAGCTTTTACTAGAAGTCCATAAAAGGATAAATATAATGAAAAAGAGTAAGCCTGTATATGTGATCTGGAAAAAGAAAGAGAATCAAATGGGAAAGTGGAAGAAATGCGCTAACGAGCATAGCGCTGCCAGATTTCAAAATGAAAAACGCAAACAAGGTTACATAGCTTATAGAGCGAGTATAAGTTATTAAATGCGGATTTTCGCACTTCCTAAAATAGAAAGGAAATAAAATGCCAACTATGTATTTGAGGGGTTTTTCGACAAGAATGAAAGCTAATGCTTATGTCAGGAAAATGAAAAAACTCTATTGGAAAGTAAAAGTTTTAAAAATGGGACGCGGTCATTATGCAGTAGTTTATTCCAGGTAGAATAGAGCATCCACCAGTTATTAAATGCGGAATTTCGCATTTCCTATGGAGTAGTATGTTATCAGAAACTTATGGCAAGACTCATTCGCTTATCTACAAAGACTCGGCCTATACTGATTATCCTGTATATGGTTTCGATACCGAAACTCCTAATTATACTATTCGCTTATTGTCAATATCCGATGGAGTAAACACTAAAGTTTTTGATGTTACTAATCAAACGATATTAGATAAACTAATAGATTATTTTCGCAGGATTCCAGAAGAACATATCATTCTTTTTGCTCATAACTTGAATTTTGATTTTCTGGTATTATTGAATCTTGAACTGCAACAAGAATATCCGCAATTTTTATCTCGCGAATGTCATTGGAAATATCGTGATGTACAAATAAATTATTTTAATGAACAACCCCACTTCGGCGATATCAGGTATGATAGCGGCAAGGTCTTACACCTAAGAGATACTTTCGCTTATTTTGGTAGAATAAAACTTGAAGTTTTAGCGTCATCTTTAGGTGTAGGAACGAAATTGAAAGCCGCTCAAGAGGATTTTACCAGTGATGTTATAACTAAAGAATTCAGAAAATACGCTGGAGAAGATGCCAGACTGACAGCTATGATTGGTCAAGTGATAATGAGCTATCACAAATTAGAGGATGTAAAATTGAGTGTCAGCGGTCCTAATATGGCAATGATGGTATTTCGGAAAAAGTATATTCCAGAGGATTTTGAAATAATTTGTCCTAATTATAATTATTTGAAATTTTGGGAATTATCTTATCATGGCGGAAAAAACGGTTGCTATCGACAAACACCTATTGAAATAAATAATGTGAATCTATATGACATCAATTCCGCTTATCCCTACGCGATGACAAAAATTCCCTCCTTCCTGGAATGCAAATTTTCCATAAGTAATAAAGTTTTGCCTGACAAGATTGGCATATATAAAATTACCGCTCTATCGAAGTGCGAATATAATTCAACATTCAATCACGACTTTACTAATCTAAAAAGACTTGATAACGTATGGATAACATCCTACGAACTTGAATCTTTATTAAGATGGAATTGCCTGGAATTTATTAAAATTCATAGCTTCATTTGTGTTATACCTCAAACCGATTTTAATCCTCTAGCTAATTATGCTCGCGATTATTACGAAAAGAAGAAAGCTGAGTCTAAGGATTCACCAATTTATCTATACTATAAAATATGCGCTTTGAATTCTCTATATGGAAAATTTATCGAACGACGAGAGCAAGACGAAAGCGATTACAGTATACGCGGACCTAATTATAATCCTGCAATTGCTTCACTCATTACAGGATTCACACGCGCTCAAATGCATGACATAGAACACAAAACTAATGCCATACATTCCGCAACCGATGCGGTATTTACTTGCGAAAAAATGAATACAGATAAGGAACTAGGCGGGATAAGTCTTGAAGGAAATGGTACTTTGCAATTATTCCGAAACAAGCTCTACCTGTATTATGATAAGGAAGGAAAACTCATAAAAACCGCGAGACATGGGTTCCATGGAAGTGTAGAGCAATTAGAGATGTTATGGCAGACCAGGAGCAAGAATTATCAATATCAAAAAATTCCTAAAGTCGGCGAGTACTTTCTACATAGGAACTTGCATTTGAAATTGTTCGGCATGAATACTTATAATGCAAAAATCAATATAGATTGGAGTATGCTAAATGGATAAACTACTTTGCTCTTATTGTTTTAAAGAGAACGCTGTATTGCTACGTTGCAAACAGTGTAATAAACTTTATTGTAGACAATGCATGCCAAATGATATAATGTGTTTTGTCTGCAATATAGTATGGACAAAAATGAAAAACTATAGAGAGGAAAATCATGAGAACAAGGGCAAGCAGGTTAGATAAAATCGCTAAGCCAACCGTTGAAAAATTAACAAATTTGACGGGCGTTTTCGCAAAAGGAAAACTTGAGTCCGCAGGTTCAAGAGGCTGGGGAGGAAAAACAGAACAAATAGTCACACCTTCTGGAGTAAAGCTGAAATTTGAGGAAGACGAAGAAGCTATCCTTAGATTTGTCGGAATAAAAGATATTTCCGATGTTATGGGCCAGCCCGAAGGAAGCGTGCTCTATAACACTTTTTGGGACGGAAAACGTCTTGTCACTATGGCATGTTCCTATAGCTTCAAGAAAGTCGAATTCCAAAGTGATACATGGTATTACCTTTGGGTTGCTGGCAGGATTGTCAATCGTAATCCTGAATTTAATCCGATGAAGGATTTCGAGATTCGGAAACTTGGACTAGATGGTGAGAGCGTTCAATGTCCATCGACAATTTCAAAGGATGCTATTTTGAAATTAGAGGATGATATCATCGCGGATCTTAACTATACCAAGTTGAATTATCCTTTGCAAACCAATTAACCGAAATTTCGTGAGAGCATAAGTGCTGAATTCCGCACTTATGCTCTCATGGGAGTTTATCATGGAAAAGTGTATGATTTGTCAAGGAGTGAATGAGAAGTTCAAGGGAATTGAAGTGAGAAATTATTGCCTTGATAACCTGCCAGCGGAAATAGCTATTTGTAAAATGTGCGCCGAAAAATTAGCTATCGGCTTTATGACTGGAAAAGTTAACCTATTCAAAATTTTTTCAAGCTTGAAACTTGGAAAGGGATAATTATGATTTGTAAGAATTGCAAGAATGAATTTCCGAAAGGAAAGTTTTGCCCGGAATGCGGATTTCCCGTTGAGGAAGAAAAGAAAAAACCCAGCGATAGAGCTTTGGAAGTCTTGGAAAAAGTGGAAAAACGGCTGGCCATACTTGAGGAACTTGAAGTCAAAAAAGCCAAGAGACTCGAAGAAATAATGAAAGGAAAAGAGAAAAATGGGAAAGACGAAATTAAACCAGGAAGTGCAAGCAAGCCAACAAGAAGCTTCCTTGATATCTTCTAGCTCTTTGCCAGAATTCGATGATATAGAAAGAGAATATCAAGAGTATATAGCGAGCTTGACCCCTGGTACTCAAGACGCGCCGATTAAAAAGACTCGCGGAAGAAAAAAAGCCGATGCCATGCAATCGGATAATGAGGAAATTTCTGAAGGAATATCTCCGGAACAATTGGAGAATATCGTCTGTTTTCCTTTGGATTCCTGGTTTATCAGGAACGATAAAAAGCGATTGTCCAATATTGAGCGAAAAGCTTTCGCGGAATCCTGTTCACGGTTAGCCAATAAATGGTTGCCGAAAATTGCCACGCAATGGCAAGAGGAAATAGGATTTTGCATATGCATGGCGACGATTTTTATGACGCGGATGAACGTGAAAAATCCCGAGGAAATAAAATCGGATGAAAAGGAAAAAGAAACAAAAACAGAAACAAAAACTCAAGTCTAAATTTTGGAAGTCGTATATATGCAAATTTCCCAAGGCGAAGGTTATCAGAATCAAATCATAGCAGTTTTTGGTCACAGAGGATCTGGCAAAACTACTTGGTTAATGAGAGAAATAGATTCTTTTGAGCCTTTTATTTTGGTAGATCCTCTTTACGACCCAAAATTCAAAGCTCTCAATTTGTATACCATAACATCTATAGAGGAAGCTTTCGATTTATTCAAGGTCGGAGATCCTCGAAGGTGTTATATAACGCCAAATTTGGAAACTTTCAATATTTTTTGTGGTTTATGTTTAGCCAAGGGAAACATAACTTTGATAGTGGATGAAGTGGACCAATACTCCACTACGCAATGGTTGCCTGCTAGGTTTAAGCAAGCAATAAAAATGGGAAGGCATCGGGGAGTTAATATTATAGCTGCTTGCCGACGACCCCATGAAATGAATATCCTGATAAGATCCCAGGCTAATAGGTTTATTATTTTTCCCATGGGCGGAGAAGATTGTAAGGACTTGACTAGTTATATTCCCGATGCTTTTGAACTGATAATGCGCTTAAAATCAGGCAGTGATTGGACTGAGTATATCGACTATAATTTCAAAACTAAGACGGCGGAAACAAAAATATTATCATTAAAAATAACTCTTGACATTGACTAAACACTTCTATATACTTATATAGTGAGTAAACCTATTTGCCATAGGATTCCTCCATAGGGGATGGAGAGTATACATTCTCCGTGTATACTCTCCGTCCATAACCATATTTTAGGAGTGATTAACATGGATGGTATTACGCCTTCGCCGAATGTCACCAAGTTGGGTTCGCTTTTAGTTATTTTCTTGATAGCGCTGTTAGCCGTATGGATGGTTAACAATGTCGTTGCTATCGGAAAATTGACCGCAAAACGCGCCGTGGCCTAAACCTTAATAAGTGCGGAATTTCGCATTTAATACAAAACGAAAAGAAAGGATTTTCGCCATGAGTCTTTTGAAAGATGTAAAATTTCGACCCCTTCGCACGATTCTGTATCCTGGTGTCCCTACTCAAACCAGGGACGCTTTGCCAGTAACAGAAGTATACCAATCGCTCAATATCCGTATGACCGGAGTTGTAACCACGGACCCAGCTGTCGTCCCTACAGGAAATACTCCTGAGGGTGCATTGTCCTTTATTCGCCGTTTGGTGCTTGAAGGATCTAGTAACAAGCGCCGAGCCGCGTATGCACAATTTAAGGTAGGCGACGTTGCTGCTATGTACAATTTGCAGCGTTTCCTCCGCAATGTTGCAGGAGTTATCTTGAATCCCGCTTTTGCAGCGGCTGCTACTCCTTATCCGATGTCTTTCGATCTACAGCTTGACTTTGAAATGCCTCATACTTCAGACCCTAGGCGCACCTATTTGAACGCTGCCGAGGATCTAGAAACTTTGACGGCTATCATTGACTGGGGTGATGGGACGGACGTTCACGTTCCTGGGGCTGCGGCAACTGTGGCCAGCGGGGGGATTGTCGCTCAAGTGGTTATTAGTGGCCGCGAATTGACAGACCCTAACGCTAAAAGTTTTAAGTATGGCGTTAATACTCTGAGCTACCAGGAAATCCAAGTTAACGCTGCCGTTAATAACCTGGAATTCAATCTTAGGCGCGGAAATCTATTACGCGGTGTGCTGATCAAGGCCTTTTGTATCGACCCTGTGCCGATTGCCGTTCTAGTTCCAGCCACGGTTGCGCATACTCCGGTCGATGATATCATTCTATCAGCTCGTTTCCTGCTTAATCGGGAAACCAAAATTGATATGTTTGACTGGGGAACACTACAAGGCCAAAACTTGATTGATTTCAAGATGCCAGCGCTGATTCCAGGTTACGCCTTCATCGACTTCATGGAAGATGGAAACTTCAATAAAATCATCCCGACTAATGAATTCCGGGATGTGACTCTACAATTCAATGTCCAGCCGAGTGCTCTATCGGTCGCACCGCTGACTGCTATTTCCTACATCCGTGTTTATCCGATTGAAATTTACCCTGCTATGCAACGTTAGTCTCATCGGCTTTGCCGATAGAAAGGGGAAAATTTCATGGATGATTATGGCGCAGTGTTTGGATATGATGGAAATGGGGACGGCGGTACAGACTGGGCGCGAGTCATTTCCAATCTAGCTATCGCAGGCGTACAGGCTTATGGTATCTACTCCGGTGAAAAGTCTAGTACTGTAATCACTACAGGTTCGGGTGGAACTTCGGCTACAAGTTCGACTGGCCCAGCTGCATATACCACGTTTGGCAATATAGGACTGGTAATCGCTATCGCTATTATCATAGCGATTATTTTGTTCTATAGAAAGTAGGGTGATATGAATCCCTGCGATTTCACTCTAATTCAAGGTGGAAGAACGTCCACCTTTGATCCGAGCTTGACTATTACAAATGGATCAAAGGTAGACTTTGATCTAATCATTATCATTTTGATAATTCTGGTGGTTATGATTGGTTTTCAGGATTAAAAATATGATAAAAATATGGAATATTGAAACCGGAGAATATCGTTACATTTCTTCCATGGATGATTTTCCAAAAGGTGTATTAGGCTCACAATGGTTAGTAATTTCCGAGGATCTAAATCCTATATATATCGACCCATCTGAAATAGTTGGGATAGATCCATTGCCTACTATTTATAGAATCACCAGTGAAGCGCCGTTTTTTAATAATTGGATTTTCCTGGTGATTGCCATATTAATCTATTTAATGTTGTATAGAGGAAAATAACATGCTAGAACTATTGGATAAAATCAGGCAGATCCTTTGCAACATTTTTCACCAAGGTTTTGGTGATCCAAAAGATTCTCAAGGCGGGGACTATCAGTTACCAGCCGATAATATCTGGCATCCTCTCTTGACTATGGAATATCCATGTATCCTGTATTTGAGAAATACAACTCCTTTTCCTCAAGAAATACAGCTAACCTGGAATAAAGAATTGCCTATAGGTGGTAGGATTGCATTTGGCTTGCCCTTAATTCTGGACAAAGTCATCGGGACGCTGTATGTAAAAGTTGGCAACCCATTGCTTATCGGAAATATCAATTTCATGTCTGTAGCCATAAAACATTCAGATCAAAATATCTAGGGTGATTTATGGCGAGAGAATTAACGGCAAGCGAACGTACAGCTTTTTTCTGGAGACATCCATCTCTAGTCTTTGAAATCGTTTTCCTGCCTCCGACGGGAAAATTAGTACAAGACGAGATATTAAGGTGCGTGCTGCTCTTTAAGACGACTGACAATTATCTTTTGACTATAAAAGCCGATGATATATACGGTCCCTCTTGCACCTGGAATGTGGGCCCTGGAAAATTGGAAGCTGCGATTACTGAATTCGTGAATAGCTTGGGAAAAAGAGTCACAGCTTTGCCAAAAGACTTTTTAGATTATCTGCAACAATTAGTAATTTTTGCCGTTATCCTGTTAATAGTCTATTTCATTGCGAGCGGCAATTTGGAAAAACTTGTAAAGAGCCTTAAATGAAAGGCAATCTTTTCCTGATAATTCTGATAGCTGTCATAGCTGGACTGTATCTTATGGTCAAAGCAACCGTAAAAATATACGATAGAGTGATTCAAAACATGGCCCAAGCCATACAACAAATGGAAGGAAATTATCCTGGATCTAGGGCCTATGAAAATAATAATCCTGGAAATCTGGTATTCGCAAATCAGATAGGAAGTATCGGCCAAGATTCCGACGGATTCGCAATTTTTCCGGATTATGTTACCGGAAAGGCAGCTTTGATAAGACAACTAAACGCAGCTTTTTACGGGGGGAGTGTTTACTACGATATTGAAATGAGCCTATACGAATTTTTTGCCAAGTGGGATAGAACTAATCCTGTGCATTATGCCGAATTTGTTGCGAGTGAATTAGGTGTATCACCGAATACAAAACTGAAGGATTTATCATGATAAGTGCGGAATTCCGCATTTAAGGTTAATATGAATAAAGCTCTTTTAATTGGAATAGTGATAATCGTTTATCTCTATTTCCAAAAACAGGAAAAGGAAGTTTCCGATCTTAAGGAAGTTTCCGATCTTATTGTTGAAAGCACTCACGGAAGCGGAGAAAGCGGAGAAGTTGAAGAGACTTATTATTTATCTCATAGCGTAATTGCTCCACCTTATAAAACTGGAGATCCTTTATATGACATGTCGGCTTTAATGGATTGGAAAACAAAAAATCCTGATTGGATGTTTTACTATATTGATGTTGGCAATGATACATTCAGACCTTGGGAAAGCTAAGCAAATTAGGATAAATTATGAGCAGTATATTACAAATAGCGATAGAATAGAGAGGTATTTGTATGGCCAGAATTCCGAAAAGACTCGCTGGGCCCGCATTAGTGACCAATGGAGCGGCTACTAAATACACTGTGCCAGCACTGACGAAAACGATTATCAGACATATCCACGTGCAAAATCCTACTGCATTGCCTGTAACTTTCACTTATTCAATAGGAGCAGATGCGGCAGCCACGCGGTTATCCGATGCATTCAGCATTCCCGCAGCAGCGCCTGGGGTAGCAAGCTCTATCTTGGATATATTCTGTTACTTGGTAATGGATGTCGGCGAGATATTTCAAGCTTACGCTGGTACGAATAACGTTCTTACCCTTACCATTAACGGCGATGAAATCATTCTAGGGTAAGTTATGAGCGGTATACTACAAAATGTTCAAAAGGTTCCTGTATACATTCAAGGTGGAATTGTGCCGAGTCCAGCCGAAGTTTCTCTTGATGATATACAGGAACCTTTAATACCATGCGGTATACTTCAAAACATTCAAAAGATTCCTGTATACATTCAAGGTGGAATTGTGCCGAGTTCAGCCGAAGTTTCTCTTGATGATATACAGGAACTTTTAATACCATGCGGTATACTTCAAAACATTCAAAAGATTCCTGTATACATTCAAGGTGGAATTGTGCCGAGTCCAGCCGAAGTTTCTCTCGATGATATGCAAGAACCTTTACTACCATTAGGTGTACAACAAATTACGCTGAAAGGCACTGCCGGTACAATCCCCAAATTCACCGGAACCACCATCGCCGATTCGATCATCATTGAGTTTAACAGTAACATCGGCATTGGAACGCCTGCGCCAATAGAGATTCTCGAAATACACCGAGATATAAATGCCGCAACACAGTTTCGTATCAGAAACGACGCGATCGGGACAGCAGCCCATTCGGCGATAGCAACATCCCTAGGAAATTGGGTTCAGTACGCAAAAATGGCATCTCTCTCCTCGGGTTTTACTGCCAATGGATTATTGGTCGCAAATGCCAATGTCATATATTCTCTCGGCGCTACTGCCGGGTTGCGGATATTCACGGCTGATGCGCGTGATCTTACTTTAGGAACAAACCTTCAAGCAAACGTCACAATCCAAAATGGGGGGAAGGTCGGCATCGGGACGACAACAATGCCGGGGAATCTCAATTTGTTTGGTCCTGCGGCGACATTCCTCAACATCGCATCCACGGCTGGATGCGATGCATATATAAATATTCAGGAGGGCGAGGGAGTCAACAAATGGGCCTGTGGGCATCGGACGGGTTCGGGGAATTTCTTCATTTATGGTTACGGCGCGGGAACAGATGTCTTTGTGATAAATCCGGCTGGCACGGATGCCATATTCAAGAATATAGACACCTCAGCCCACATGATGGTAAGCATTAAGAACAATTCCGACAAGCAATTGGCTTTGATTTCCTACGGCGATACCGCAGGGGGGAATATCCTGGGTAATACTCGCTCCGGCGCTGCTGTGGTGTTGGGGTATAACAATCCATCAGCCCTTTTAATCGGCACCTATGAAGACAAGCCCGTGGTCCTCGCTCAGAACAATGTTGAAATCGCGAGACTCGCAGTCGGCGGCAATTTCGGCATCGGGACGACGTTGCCAACATCAAAATTGCATGTTGTCGGACTGCCGATTTATGCCACTAACGCTTTAGCGATTACCGGCGGACTCTCTGCCGGGGCGTTCTATCGTAGTGGCGGGGATCCAGATCTTCTTTGCGTAGTACATTAGTCGAGGA